>Ga0074076_100031_pt1 | contig 33846 bp, 40 predicted proteins | sample YNPg_D_FD_63713 | JGI IMG/M metagenome (GOLD analysis project Ga0074076, IMG submission 63713) | Hot spring microbial communities from Beowulf Spring, Yellowstone National Park, Wyoming, USA - YNP_Beowulf Spring_D v2 (version 2) | ecosystem: Environmental > Aquatic > Thermal springs > Hot...
GCTCCCACCATGAACGTCCTGCCCGTGGAGAGGTCCACTATGGCGACCGTGAGGAGCTTGGCCCTCTCGAACCTCCCGTGGGCGTGGCAGTAGATCCAGTAGTTCTCAGGGGCTCACGTCCCTCCCCCTGGAGTACTCCTTGTGGTCCACGGTGTCGTCTATGATTACGGCCACCTCACCCTTCACCAGCCCCGACAGGACCTCCAGGTAGTCCCTCCACGCGTCGTGGAGTTCCCCCAACGCCTCCAGCAGGTTCGCGTAGTCCAACTCGAACGTCTCAGCAGCATTCCTCACGCTGGACCTCCCACCTAGCAGGACCATCAAGACGAGTGCCAACCCGACCTTCCTGCTCCTCCCGTTCCTCCTCACTATGCCCAGGACCTGGTTCACTGCCTTGATCAGATCCTCCTTAGCCAGTTCGACCTCTCCCTTTCTGTTCGTCATCTACATCTTTTCAGCGGGACGACGTCGAAAATTAAAAACTTCTCGCTAATACCGAGTTCTTGGTATTACCTCCCTAAGATTCCCATAACTGCTGACAATTATTAGACATTTACGTTCCAGACTACGTCCTAGAGAGATATAAGCTCCAGACGAGACTTTGCTCTTTTTACCATACGAACCTGCTATTAAGAGTCCTTTAATAGCAACAGGAAAAAGTGGAAGCTATTCGCTAACTATAGCTTAACAAATGATTACGAAGTAGTTCAGATAAACACTACCAGGCAGTTAATCAGAATAAAGAGGGATCCAGATGTAGAGGAGATAATGGGATATGTGAGAAAAGTGCACCCGGGAGCTACAGTGGAAGAGACAATATCTGCTATTTTGCAGAGAGTAGTGGAAGATACGGGAGAGTTTAAAGACGATGAGAAATTCGGTGCTTAAGCGATGTTACTTTATATCAATCTAGCATATCTAATACATTATGGAGTTCTAATTCTTGTAAGAGATTATAGTAGTTATGGGAACCTTAGGGAGGTAATACAGGAAAGCCGGTGTTGCGGGAAGTTTTTCGACGTCGTCCCGCTGAAAAGGTGCGGAAGGACAGATCGAGTTCGCTAGGGAGAGTCTGTCAGGGAGATCAACAGGCTGGGCGTGGTCAGGAGGAACGGGAGGAGCGGGAAGGTCAACTGGCCTGATCCTCATGGTCCTGACGGAGGGCCAGCGTGAGGAACGCGGCCGAGGTTCTGGTTGGAACGTGAACTGATAGGGCGTTGGGAGAACTTGACGACACGTGGAGGGACCTCTCTAACCCTGTCTCCCAATAGCGTTTCTCATCGATACAGACGTTCATGGCCTGAGGTTCCGATAACTTGAACCCGTCCCACCTAACCTCATTCGTACTCTCTCCAGGTCTTTCCGCACCTGGTACATCTGTAAAACCGGGTAGGAGGTTCGTCGGCAGCCCTCGTCTGAACCATCCAGAAGTATACCTCATCGTTCTTACACGAGGGACATACCACACCTCTCATCGTCTGAGTGCCTACGGGCATCTCCTCCTCCAACACTATAGTCTTCTCCCTCTCGGTGTGCTTAACCTTAGACTTGATCACTGTAGGTTTAACCGCCTCCTCCTCGTACCCACACTTGGGACACCTATACACACTCGTGCCGTTGACTTTCCTGGGAGTCATCATCGAGTGACACTTAGGACAGAACTTCAAGGAAGAACACCTCTACTCCTTCCTCTCCTCCTTTTTTAATTTTCCTTTATTAACTCCACTATCCTTTGACACTCCTGCACGAGTTCCCCATCGTACTGATTACCCGTCCCAAAGTTACTGAAGTTCACCTCTTTAACCACCTTCCCTCTCTTGAACTCCTCCACTAAACCCTCGCCTCCCAGGAACAGGTGTTCCAGGTAACCTGCCCTGAAGACGCATATCCCCTTTAATTCTCCTACCTTAACCAGGATCGCTACCCTAGACCCTGACTTCACAGGCCCTTGAGCTCCTCCAGGAACTTCTCCCCCATCGCCCTGACCGCGTCCAGGGCCTTATTCAGTGCCTCCAAGGGGGAGATAGTCCCGTCAGTCATTATCTTGAGTACTACGTCATCGTTCAAGGGATGAGGTTGGTAGTAGGAGGCGTAGCTGACTCCCTTAACTTCCCGAAGAGCTCCGGCCAAGAGGTTACCAAGAGTGTGATCCTCCCCTGCTAGCCTGAGCTCCAGGTAGTTTTCAGATCTCTTGTCTACCCTGACTTCCATTTCCTCTCACCGCGTACGGTCCTATCTTTCTGGTCTCAACATTACCACACCTGGGACACTTTAAATGTTCCTCATCCTCCTTGACCATGGGGTTACCGCAGATGGAGCAGGAAGCCACCACAACCCCGAGGTCTTTTCCCCTCATGGTCAACTGGAGGGGCTGAGTGAAGGATATGGGACGTGCCCTCACTACGTCGGACAACCTCACGGCGTCTCTGAGGTTCTTCACGTGCCTCTGGGAAACCTGTGATACGTGAAGGTAACCGGTCAGGGAGGGACTGATGAACCTCTCCTCTATGCTGGCTATTGACACCACGGCGTAGTCCTCCTTGACACCTGAGACTACACCGTAAACGTACTTAGCCTTCTTCAACCTGAGGATCAGGGTCCTCTTCATGGGTATAACGTTGCTCCTCCTGTTGATCATGTCGTAGAAGACCTTCCCAGCCGTAGAGGCCCTGAGCTCTCCGTCACGCTCGTAGCACCCCTCCCCTGGAGTGAACTCCTCTATGACACCTAGGATCTCCCCTGGGAGGGTGAATTCGCCTTGGTTCCTCATGTTCACCACGGAAATATGTATGGTTCAAGCTTATTGGTTATAATCATTTTCGCCTCTCCTGGGGTCAACACCGGTTTCTCGTAACTGTAGAGGTCGTCCGTGGGGATCCTTGGGCAGGAAGTTACAACGAACGCGTCCACGTAGCTCCTGTCCAGGTTCCTGAGGGAATCCACGTTGAGCACCTTGCTGGTGACCACGAAGGTCCTCTTGCCCATGGACTTCAACCTGGACTCCAGGGCCTTTACCATGAGAGGTCTATTCTGACCCACCTTAAGCCCCTGGATTATGACCCAGGTCTCGGCGTCCAAGGCACGCATGAGCTTGGAATACCTAACCTTGAGCACCCTGTAGATTTCTCCCGTTATGTCCTCCACTGAGGAGGTGTAAGGGTCCAACTTTATGACCGGTTTCCCCGTGGCTAACCCTAAACCCAGGGCGTGAAATAGCCCTCCTGATATATTGACATGAACTTCCACTTCCACTTGTGCTGCCCTGTAATCGCACCCCAGGACCTGTCCTCCCCCATGAAGGGAGAGGAGGGCTTCCCCACGACCACCTGAAACCCCCTGGAGGACAGGAACTCCCTGACCTTGTTCACTAGCCTCCAGTGTTGTATCGTTGAGGTCAGACCGACCCTCTCCTTCCCCTCCAGAGAGTGAGCTAACTTATCTAGAGTTTCTCCGCTCAACTCCAGTTTGCTCTCGGCCCTGACGAAGAGGGTTGGGAACTTGGGGTAGTACCACGTGTAGGGGGAGTGACCGAAGTGAACTAGGAGGTCGACCTTCAGGAGTTGGGCCTCGTCTTCAGCCAGGTCACAGGCTCCCCAACTGGGCTCTCCGGAGATGATGAACTCCACGTCAGGAAGTCTTTCCCTCAACCTCTCCACGACTTCTGTGGAGAAGTACCTTAGCCCCTCGGGAAACTGGAGAAGTACCTTCTTGGCACCCCTCCGCCTTATCTCAGAAGAGATGTACTCTTCATCGAAAAAGTAACTCACTGGGCCTTTTCCTCCTTCAGGGGGAGGACTACAACCTCAGTGTCCAGTGGGAGTTTACTTGAGGCCACCTTGAGGGCCTTCTTGGCGAACTCCAGGTGATCCTTCTTTACCCTCATACCCATTATGAGATCACCCAGCTTGGTTATCCTGGCGGCGGTACCGATGGGCTTTCCAAAGGAGAGCCTCATCCCGTCCTGAAGCCTGTCCGCACCGGCGAAGGCCATCATCTTGTTCTCCCTGATAACGTGATGTGGGTACTTGGTGACGAACATGAAGAAGTCAGTCTCGTTCCCCACCATGGCCGTCATCTGCTTGAGCGCTATGACCCTAGCAGCCTCCAGGGCATTGTGCCTTATCTGGCCCACCTGCTTGGTCACTAGTCTAACCTCAAAGTCGTAGTCCTTCTTCTGATCCCCCATGGTGAACTTAGTTATCTTGGGTTGTGGTACTCCTGGTATGTACTCCCTTCTAGTGTAGGGAGGGCCTGAGAAGTGCCTGTAACACCTTCCTGGTCTAAGTGGCATGACCTCTTGTAGGGATCAGGGGTATTTAACATTTGGGGACGGATAAACGCGGGATCTGTTGGTGTCCTTGGAACTCAAGCAGACCATCCCAGGAGACCTCAAGAACCTCTCCTAGGCGGAACCGTGCCGAACTAATAGTTCCTTGGAATCTTCATAACGAGTGAAGGGGAGTTATCTCCATTAGGATTTTCCGTTGAGTGTTAGCCCTTATCTATGAAGAGCATCCAACTGAGGATGGAGGGCGCTTCCCGCGTGGCCTGGTGGGACCGCGTGGTTCTACCTTCTCTCTTGGGTGGGTGCGTGCTGACAGGGGGAAAGCGGAGTGACCCCGATGAACTCGTGAGGTTCCTAAATGATGCGCTGAAGCCCAAGCTCTACGCGTATGACAGGTACAACGATATGTACCTACGTATACCTACGTAGAGTGAAACCCCACCACGGCCACAGGTCCACTTGAGCCGAACAATCCGAAAAAGCCCACTCCACTATTTGTGTATATCGCAACTTGAAAGGATACGAAGCTGTCACCTGTTATGAAGCCTTGCGTGGCTTCGTCCACTTGTGGCGAGCTAGCTGTTGCGCTTGACTCGAGCGAAGGCTCACCGAAATAGTTGGGCGTGTTCACAACTTTTGGTTGTTTACAGAGGATTGAAAGCCTCGCCCTTTAGGGCGGGGATGACGAAAGTTTAAATTTCTCTTCGTTATAAATTTCTTTCGATGACTAGGAGGGTTAAAGCGATCAGAGCTACTGTTTCGATGAAGATCGCCCCATCTGAACCCCTCCTAACCCTCATAAACAACTACGTGAAGGCACTCCGTTTCGCCCGCCCTATTTTGGTTGAAGGAAAATGTACCGAACCCAAACGAGAAGGGAGTGCTAGGGAAAGTCCACGAGGGGTTGTACGAGAAGTTAAGGGAGGAAGGAATATAATCTACCTTCCAAGGTCGCCGAGGACTGTTACAGGGACGCCCATCTCGATATACAAGGGATGGTATAATAATCCTAAGAAAGGTAGGTTCCCCAGAGTATACAAGCCCACTGTATGGCTAACTCCTAAAGCTAGTTATAACGTGGACTTTGGAACAATGACCGTTAGGATTGCTAGTGTTGGTGAACTTTCAATCTTAGGTTATCCTAGAAACTTAAAGGACTACATGAGTTGGAGAATGAAGGAATCCAGGTTAGTAGTTAGAGGCGGGAAGGCTTTCTTAAAGCTTGTTTTTGAGAAACCGTTAGAGAACGTTGAGCCAAAGTCAAGTATTGCTGTAGATATTAACATGAGCGAGATTGTAGTAGGAAAGGACGATAAAAACTACGTTAGAATACCAACTCGTCTTGAGGAGGCTCACCATCGAAAGTCATTAACAGAGAATTTACAGAAGAAATATCCTAGAAGGTGGAAGGAGAGCAAGACAATTCTAAACAGGGTTCACACTTTTCATCAAAAGGCTAAGATGATAATGGAGGACTTCGCTAGAAAAGTGGGAAAATGGGTTGTTGAAGTAGCGAGAATGATGGGTGCTAACGTCATCAAATTGGAGAGTCTTAAGAACCTCATCAAGAACGTTGATAGACTGCCGAAGGAGTTTAGGGATAAACTGTATTTAATGCAGTATCATCGTTTGCAGTACTGGATTTGTTGGCAAGCTAAGAAACACGGTATGATTGTTGAGTTTGTTAATCCTAGATACTCTTCCGTTTCATGCCCAAAATGTGGTAGAAAGATGAGGGAAGTTTCCCATCGTTGGTTTAAGTGCAATTGTGGTTATGAGAACGACCGTGACATTATTGCAATCACGAATTTAAATGGGAGGGGGTCTCTGACCCTCTCGACTCTCAAATGAGAGATGTAAACCCGAATCAATGAGGGGAACCCCCGCGGCGGGGAGGAAGTCAGCCTGTACAACTATCCAGTTTTGGAGACCGCCAGACTCAAAATTTGATACAAAAGCGAACGCGCCTTTAGTCGACGAAACTGGAGCGCTTCGAGGAATTGGCGAATGAAAGAAGCTCGCTGTCAAACCTTGTGTGGGTGTCAAGTTGTATGGCACAATCGCGATAACAAGAGCGCCAAAACAAACCAGAACCCAAAATTTTCTGAGCATGCATTACTGTTTGTTTTCTATTTAAACATTAACACCGCAAATATGGCTTTAAGACATCACTACAAAATGCAAAACGCGTATATGTAAGTTTCGATTAAATTAATTATGTCTGCTGAAAAAGTTGTTGAGCAAGCTGAAAAGGGTTTGTTCGAAGGGTTGATCGAAGCGCTTTCCGACAAACACAGTCAACTTGATATCAGGATAAACGGTTTGACGTTGAGCTTCGAAGGAATTCCGCTTAGCATCGAACTTAACGGTATGATCTCGCTTTCGGTACACATGAGGGATCTCACCGACGAAGAAAAGCAGGCGTACGTGCAGCACAACGTTTCAAGCCTTAAACGCTAAACCGCAGTGCGCGGATAGCGCCCACACTCGGATTGTGCCCTCACAAGTTATCTGAAGACCATCCGGTAAACACCAATAGGTTTATTTTTCACAAAACACATAACGCTACGTGCTTCCACAAAGCTTGCTACGGGTGCTTGAGCAAAAGGCTCAAGCAAAAAATTTAGACTTAGGACTATACGTTGCCGAGCTACTCTCCACTGATTTGGATTCTAAAGCAAAAGTCGAACTCTACTCTCTTCTTAGTAAAGAGTACTTAATGGAGAGCGAGGAGCTTACAAACAAAGGCAACATCAAAGAAGCAGGAGAAAGACTTTGGAATTCAGCTTTTTCTTTGCTTTGCGCGCTCGGTGAGAATATGGGAGTGCAACACGCTGGCTATAGAGATGTAAGGTTGATCGCAGAGGAGCTCGCAAAACAGGATTCAGAAATACCGTATCTCCTAGACAACGCTGAAGTCCTTCATTCGAACTTTTACCATAATTTTTTGAGTGAGCGCTCTTTTAGTGAAAGAAAAAAGCGTGCGCTTACGCTTTTAGAAAAGCTTGAAAAGATTTTGGAAAGTCAAAGCGCATCCCTTAAGGCTCGAACTAGTGAGCGCAGTTGACTCAGCGCTTCACTCCAATCTGGATTTGTGAGCTTTGAAACAAGCGCGCTTCCCACGATCACACCTGATGCACCCGCTTCAATCGCTTGTTTTACATGTTCACGTGTGGAAATTCCGAAACCAAGCGCAAGAGGCTTTTGCGTCAACTTTCTTACCCTTTTTACGAAATCAAAAGTGTAGCTTGGTAGGCTTTCGCGCGCACCTGTCACACCGTAAACCGAAACGAGATACACAAAGCCAGTGCTTGCCTCTGAAATCTTGATGATTCGCTCGCTCTTTGTTGAAGGAGAACACAGAAAAACTGTTTCAAGAGAGTTTTTTTGCGCTTCTTCAATCCACTCGTTTGCGTACTCAACTGGTAAGTCGGGAATTATCACGCCTGTGACACCACTATCTACGCAGCTTTTCGCAAACTCTTTATAGCCCATTTTCAAAACAGGGTTCAAGTAGGTCATAAGGTAAATCGGCTTTTGGTGTTTTGAAAGAAAACGCGCTTGCTCAAAAACGGTTTTTGGTGTCACGCGCGCTTTAAGCGCCCTTACGGATGCGGCTTGAATCGTGGGTCCATCCGCTATTGGATCTGAAAACGGAATTCCAAGCTCCAAAGCGTCAGCGCCCTCTTCAAGAACTGCGCTTGCCGCCTCAACGCTTTTTTCTGGAGTGGGATCTCCACCCATAAGGTAGCAAATGAGTGCGTGCTTTCCGTTTTCAAAGATTTTTGCTATATTTCTTCACCTCTGAACTTCGCCACGCTTTCCACGTCTTTGTCCCCCCGTCCTGATAGGTTCACCACGATGAGCTTTTGTCTGTCAAGCTTTTGCGCAAGCTTTATTGCGTACGCGAGCGCGTGGCTCGATTCGAGTGCGGGTATAATTCCTTCGGTTTTGCAAAGAGTGTCAAACGCTTCAACAGCTTCTTCATCGGTTACACTTGTGTACTCAACGCGTCCAGTTTGCTTTAAGTAAGCGTGCTCTGGTCCTACGCCTGAGTAGTCCAAACCCGCGGCGATGCTGTGCGTCACAAGAATTTGTCCGTTTTCGTCCTGTAGAACAAACGTTTTCATTCCGTGCATCACACCGACTGAACCCGCAAGTAAAGGTGCGGCGTGTTTTCCGCTTTCAAGACCCTTTCCGCCCGCTTGAACGCCGACGAGCTTAACGCGCGTTTTTAAAAACGCGTTGAACGCGCCGATTGCGTTACTTCCTCCTCCCACACAAGCCACGACAAAATCGGGAAGCCTCCCCGCTTTTCTTATAATTTGTGTCTTGATTTCTTTTCCGATCACGCTTTGAAAGTCTCTTACTATTGTGGGATATGGGTGTGGGCCGACCACCGAGCCCACAAGGTAGTGTGTGGTTTCAAAGCTTGCGATCCAGTCTCTCATCGCTTCGTTTATCGCGTCCTTGAGCGTCCTTGAGCCCGAGTCGACTGGGTGAACCTTTGCGCCAAGTAACTTCATTCTGTAGACGTTTAACCGTTGTCTCTCCATGTCTTCTGTGCCCATGTAAACTTCCGCTCTAAGACCTAAAGCGGCTGCGGCCATTGCGGTTGCCACACCGTGCTGACCTGCACCAGTTTCCGCTATCACCCTCGTTTTTCCCATGGTTTTGGCAAGAAGTGCTTGTCCTATCGCGTTGTTGATTTTGTGAGCCCCGCTGTGCAAAAGGTCTTCTCTTTTTAGAAAGATTCTTGCACCGCCAATTTTTTCGCTCAGGTTTTTCGCATAGTACAAAGGCGTTGGTCTTCCTGCGTACTCTCTTAAATAGTGGTTCAGCGTTTTTCTGAAAGCTTTGTGCTTAGATATCCTCTTATACTCTTCCCAAAGCGTGTTGAGAGCTTCCATAAGGGTTTCTGGTGCGAACTGACCGCCAAACTCGCCAAACCAACCGTGTTCACCCAACACTCATCGCCCTCCTTATAAACTCGCTCACCTTTTTGTGGTCTTTCACACCAGGCGAACACTCAACTCCGCTTGAGACGTCAACGGCGTAAGGCTCAACCACTCTTATCGCTTCCTCCACGTTTTGTGGGGTGAGCCCTCCCGCAAGAACAACACGCCCTAGTTCTTTGCTTACAAGTTTTGAAACGCTCCAATCGTGCGGCACACCCGCTCCACCTGGTTTTTCCGATTTTGTGTCTAGCAAAACTAGTTCAAACTCAAGATAAAAGCGTAAAACGCTTTGGTCAAGCTCCTTTCCCACATAAAAAACTGGAATTATTCGTAGCTCTGGGTTTTGCTCTCTTATCAAAGAAAGCCTTTCGGGTTTTGCGACTAGTTGCACGGTTTTAAAACCTAGCGAGTTTGCGCGCTTTATCCCGTCCTCGTTTGTGACCAACACACACTCTGTGAAAGGAGGAACGCTCGAACGAAGCCTTCTTGCTAGCTCTTCGCTTGTGTTTCTTGGCGAAGAAGGAAAACCGAACACTACGCCGACCGCGTGAGCGCCAGCGATTGCCGAAAACGCGATGTCTTCGACTCTTGTGTGTCCACAAATTTTAACCTTCATGCGCGATCAACTCCTTGAGCTTTGCTATTGGATCCTTTGCGCTCATAATCGAGCCGCCTATCAGAAAGCAGTCCGCACCCGCTTCAAAGTCTCTTTTTATTTTCAAAGCATCGGAGTAGCCGCTTTCCGCAACGGTGAACTTTTGTTTTTTGTATTGCTTGGATAGCTTAAAAAAGTGGTCTGGGTCAAGCGAAAGGTCTACGAGATTTCGGTTGTTTATTCCGATATACTCCGCTTTTGTTGAGTTTACCAAAGCGACGTTTTTGGGATCGTGTGTCTCCAACAACACTTCCAAGTTGAGCGCGTGCGCGCTCTCGATCATTTCCTCCAAACTGTCGCAAGAAAGCCCTCTTTCAAAAACTTCGGCGATTAGCAAAACGATGTCCGCACCACACCTATCCGCTGTAACGAGTTGCTTTTTGCTTATCACAAAATCTTTAAAAAGAATTGGAGCGTCTACGTTTTGCGCGACTTCTCTTAAAAGCGAAAGAGACCCACCGAAATAAACGGGCTCAACGAGCACAGAAATCGCACACGCACCCGCTTGAACAAGCTTATTTGCAAGGCGAAAATCAGTGGATCTGAGCTCGCCATACCCAGGGGATTTCGCTTTGAGTTCGGCGATGATTGGCAACGCGTGCTTCCTTGCCTCTTCTTTTAAAATTCTTCTTTTTTTGCTCACACTTTTTTCGCTTTCGTAGTAACCGTTTTTTACAAGCGATTTTACGCTACTCGTCACTTCGAACAAAAAGTCACGCAACCTTTTCCAACTCCTCAAGCTTTTGGGTGTTTCCGCCACTTGCGACAATTAGGCGTCTTAGCGTTTCAACCGCCTTGCCACTAGCGATCGTTTCCAAGGCGATCTCAACACCTTCTTTTTCGTCTTTTGCGCGGTCTGCGACGACAAAACCCACTCCCGCGTTGGCTGCGACAAACGCCACCGAAGCGCTGTCTCGCTTTAAACGACCAGATAGCACGCCGTAAACCTTTTTTGCGCTCTCTTCAACGCTTGAGCAAGCAAGCAAACGGTTCTCAAACCTTTTTAGTCCTAGTAACTCGGGTGTCACCACTTTTTCGCTCAACGAGTCATCTTCTACAATATTCACGACAGTGGGAGCGCTCACGGAAACCTCGTCCAATCCGTCTAGCCCGTGCACCACATACGCCTTTTTCGTGTCTAGCGTGCTCAGCGCTTTTGAAACAAGGCTTAAAGCGGGAAGTGTTGCCACACCAAGTAGCTGTCTTTTTGCACCCGCTGGGTTTGTAAGAGGGCCTAGCAAGTTGAAAACAGTTCGAAAACCGAGTTCGCGGCGTATGTTCGCAACGTTTCTCATCGCTGGGTGAAAAAGCGGGGCAAAAAGGAACGCTATTCCCGCGTTTTCAAAACACCTTTTCACGCCTGCTTGATCTAGCTCGATTTTCACGCCAAACGCTTCAAGAAGGTCGGCGCTTCCGCTTTTTCCGCTCACCGCACGGTTGCCGTGCTTTGCGACACGCACACCCGATGCCGCAAGAACGAGTGCACTAGCGGTGCTCACGTTAAAGGTTTTGAGCGAATCACCTCCTGTTCCCGCGGTGTCCACAAGCTTTTCTGGGTCACCCAAGTCCACTCTGATACAAAGTGAGCGCATAACCCTTGCAAAAGCCGCCACTTCTTTTTCACCCTCACCTTTGAGCTTAAGCGCGGTAAGAAAAGCGCCCACTTGCGCTGGTGTGGCTTCGCCCTTTGCTATTTCAAGCGCACACGCTTCCACTTCTTGTTCGCTTAAATCTTGTTTTTCTATAAGTTTTGAAAGCGCCTCCTTAATCAAAACTCTCACCTCTTACACACAAAAACGAAATTTTCTAGGATCTTTTGGCCGAGTTTTGTGAGAACTGATTCAGGATGAAACTGCACACCAAACACCGGATAGCGCTCGTGCTCAACACCCATTAGCTCGCGGTCGTCCAGACTCAACGCGGTCAACCTAAGATCCTTTGGTAAGGTTTCAGCGTCTCCAACAAGCGAGTGGTATCTTCCAACGAAAAAGCGCTTGGGCAAGCCTTCAAAAATTTGCGAATCATACCTTTCGACGAGGCTTCTTTTACCGTGCTTTAAGACGCGCGCTCTTCTTATTACGCCACCGTAAAAGTGTACTATCTCTTGGTGTCCTAAGCAAACACCCAAAACGGGTTTTTCCGTTCCCATTTTCAAAATCACAAGCTTCCCAATTCCCGTTCTTTTTTCATCTCTCGGGTCGCCTGGACCTGGGGATATCACAAACCCGTCGTATTCACCAAGCTCTTGTTCGAGCACCGCGTCATTTCTTTTTACGTCAACTTGTGCGCCGAGCGTTCCGAGCGCTTGATACAAATTGTACACAAAAGAGTCGTAGTTGTCCAAAAGGAGAATTTTCACACTTCTCACCTCACACCAAGTGCACCAAGCAACGCCGAAGCCTTGTGTTGCGTTTCCTTGTACTCAAACTCGGGTTGAGAATCCGCGACAATTCCAGCACCAGCCTGAACGTAAAGCTTCGCTTCAGTCGCGTAAAAAGAGCGAATGTTTATCGCAAAATCCGCCTCATCCTTTTCGAAAAATCCAACTCCACCTGCGTAAGGTCCTCGAGGCACCTCTTCTAATTCGTGAATTATTTCTATCGCCCTGATTTTCGGAGCGCCAGACACGGTTCCCGCTGGGAAAACCGCTTCAAGAACGTCAAAAGAGTCAGCGCTTTGCTTTAACACCCCCACAACTTTTGACACGATGTGTTGCACCTTGCTAAACTTCACGATCTTTCTGTAAATTGGCACTTTTACACTACCCAACTCGCAAACCTTACCGAGGTCGTTTCTTGCAAGGTCGACGAGCATCACGTGCTCGGCAGCTTCTTTTTCACTTTTTAAAAGCTCTTGTCTTAATTTTTCGTCTCTTGCTCGATCACCGGTGACTTCTCGTGTTCCCGCAATCGGAAAGCTTTCTACGATTCTCGATTTTACACGAAAAAGCGTTTCGGGTGAGCTTCCCACAATTCTTCTTTCTCCAAATTTTACGTAGTACATGTATGGCGAAGGGTTTTGTTGAACCAGCCTTAAAAACGGCCTTACAAGAGAGCCAGAAAAATCTATCTCTGTCCTTCTTGAAAGCACGACTTGAAACACATCTCCAGAAGCTATGTACTCCTTTGCGCGCAAAACCATCTCACAGAAGCGCTCAAAAGTTGTGTTTTCCAAAACGCGCGATATTTGGAAATCGTGGTCTGAAAAATCGGTGATTAGTTTTCTGGTTCTAAAAACCTTGTACTCTGTGTAAAGTGATAATTCAAGGTCTGGAAATTGGGTGTGAGGAGAATAAGGAACTCTTTCCCAAAGAGATGTGAGAGAAAAACCAGCATAACCCAAAAGCATTCCATAAGAAAGCGCTTCTCTTAGCACCTGAAAGACGTGTTTTTTCGGCTTTTTTGCGTCGATCGAAAATGTTTCAAGTGGATGAACACCAAAACGAACTTCCCAAAAAGAGCCAAGGCGTCTGACAAAAACGAAACCGTTACGCGAATTTTCCACTTCGTCTAAAAGACGTACCAAATTCGCGTTTGATCCAAACGTAACCGCCCACTTTTACCACTTGGAAAACTAGTGTTTGTTCACAAATATAAGCTTTTAAGTGGATTTTTTCTTTGAGCGTTCGTACCACTCGATTTCGCGCTCTATGAGTAGCTTGTAAGACATGACTTTGTCCGCTTGTGAAGGTGATATTCTCGGGTTTGAAAGAACTTTTTCACAAGTCTTTACAAACTCCTTGAACTTGAGTATCGTTTGTTCATCATACTTTTCGCGTGATATTGTGGATAGCCTTGAGGTGTACTCCGTTTCGATCATTCTAACAAGCTGGCCAACCGTTGATCCTCTGTACACAACTTTAAGTTCGAGACGTTACATATAACTTTTTGTGGTAAAAATCGAAGGGCTTTCGCTCGTTAAAGCCATTACGTAGTGCCGTAACCAAAAACAACGCTTTTTGTGGATTATAACCCAAATCCTCAATCCCAAAGATGTAAATACAATGGAAAAGCTTGTAAGAACCTACTGATTCTGTGCACTTTAAAAATTACCACGTGCTTAACACCCAGCTCGAATCAGATTTCGTGAATGTTCGTGAAATCAACCAAAAGGGCCACGTGTTTCGCTGCTCGTTCTAAGGTTTTACGCTTGACCCCCAAAGTTTTTAAAAGCGCGCACACTTGGTGCCACCCGTTGTAGCCTGATTCACCCCTTTGAAGCTTTCAAAGATCTGATACCCTTGAAGGGTGAGGTCTTAATGGGCTAGGAAGCTTCGCTTTAACGAGGCAGCTCTCGCCCTGGCTTTTAAGGTGGCGCAAGAACCACCAAAAGTCATAAGAACGCTTATTATGCTATATTAACTAAATAATTTATGGAGTATCTTCCAAGAAAAATTGAAGAAAAATTGGATAAATGGATGACAAGAAAAGAGGTGATAATAATCAAAGGACCAAGACAAGCTGGCAAGACCACGATGCTTCATCGTCTAAGGGAAAAGTTTGGAGGTTCTTACGTCACCCTTGAAGACCCAGACGAATTGGAAACTTTTGAAAAATTCCCAAAAAGCTTTTTAGAAAGACACCTCCAAGGCAAGTTCCTGTATATAGACGAGGCTCAGAGAGCACGCGATGCTGGCAAGATAGCAAAGCTACTCTACGACCTTTACTCTGATAGAGTAAAACTTGTGCTCACAGGATCAGGTTCCTTCGACATCAAGGTTGAAATCGGAAGATGGCTTGTTGGAAGGGGGGTGTATTTCGAGCTTTTACCACTTAGTTACGAAGAGTTCGTGATGTGGAACGCTCAAGAATTGTACAAAATCTTTACTCAAAGGCTTGAGGCGTTAAAGCAGTTTTTGGAATTGGGTAAACAGCCTAGCTTTGACGACCCGTTTAGAAGAGAATTTGAAGATTTACTCAAAGAGTACATGCTATACGGCGGCTTCCCCGCTATTGTCAAAGAAAAACAAACAAAAGAAGATCTTCTCAAGAGCCTCGTTTTGATGTACATAGAAAAAGACGCTCTTGGCTCCTTTGGAATAAGAGAAATAGAAAAGTTCAGGTTGCTTACAAAGTATCTCGCTCTTTCTACAGGCTCCATTATGGAGGCCTCTTCGGCGTGCAGTGATGTGGGAATAGATTTTAGGACGTTTAACTCGTACATTTCCATCTTGGCAAACACGTACATCGTCAGAGTGATTTCACCGTATCACACAAACAGACTCAATGAAATAAAGAAAGCAAAAAAGTTGTACTTTTACGATCTAGGATTCAGAAACGCAGTCCTTGCAAACTTTACACAGGTGGAAAACAGGACCGATCTAGGCGCAATGCTTGAAAATTTCGTGCTCAACGAACTTGCGTCCCAAGGATACGAAGTGAAATACTGGAGAACAACTGGTAAAGCGGAGGTTGACTTTGTAATTCAAACAGCGCTTGGAGTTGTGCCCATTGAAGTGAAATCCTCAGGTATGCCAGAGAGGGGATTTTTGAGTTTCATCGAGCGTTATAAGCCAAAAATAGCGGTTGTGTTCACAAAGGGTTTCATGGGATTAAAACAAATACAAGGCACAAAGGTCGCGTTCTTCCCTCATTATTTTGTTTGAAGGTTTTACTCCAATGCGAAAGAAGATCAATGAAAACGAAGGTTTTAGGCAAAGACTCAGCAGTAATGCTCGCGAACACTTTGGGTAGCTCAACCCTTAGTGCGGTGGAAGCGCGAAGCTTCGTCGTGTGTAATAGCTCACGCAGGCCGTTAATGCTGGATTATGTCCAAATATTTTTCACACTCACTACCGCTTGCTAATCTGGACACGATCGAACGTTGAGCGAAAACCCTTTATAGGTGAACAGCACGAATGAAGTAAATGTCATTCGTCACTTCGGTCGTTGGGAGTTTTCCAAGACCAAAATTCGTGGTCGAAGCGTACGACAAATACTCAAAGGGAGAACTCAGTCGTGAAGAGCTAGAAGAGTATCTGGATGATGCGGTAAAACTCACGATAAAAGAAGAAGAAGTTGCAGGAATAGATGTGATAACGGACGGCGAACAAAGAAGAACTAGCTTTGTTTCTTTTATCGGGGAAAAGCTAGAAGGCTTCAAACACGTTTACATCACAGAGCTCAATCCAAAAGCGATAGAGATCATGAGACAGTATAAAGGGCCACTCACCGAGTGGAGAGCTGTGGTTTCTGGTTATATCAAAGGCTCTAAAATCGCGCTTGACGAGTTTGAGTTCGCAAAAAGATACACTTCAAAACCGATCAAAGTGACGCTTCCAAGTCCCTATCTTGTGATGTGGGAAAGCTGGCACTCTCAAATTTCAAAACCGTATTACAAAGAGCCAGAGGACATGGCAAAAGACTACGCCAAGGTTTTAAGAGAAGAAATAATAAGGTTGAGGGATGCGGGTGTGGCTTTCGTTCAACTGGATGAGCCGATGTTAGGCGACTTGATAGAAGCGGATGAGAACGAGCCAGATAGATACAGAAAAGTGATCGAGCTTATTTACGGTCAAAAGTACAGGGGCTTTAAAAACGAGCTTACGCTCGCAAGAGACCTTTTGAACGAAACTGTTAAGGGAATAAGCGATATAAGGATTGGCATGCACATGGACAGGTGGCCCAACCCCGACTCACCAAAATTCGGCACAGGATACGAGAGGCTTTTGCCCGAAGTGCTTGACATAAAAATAAAGCAGTACGTTGTTGAGTACGCCGCACCAGGTAGCGGAGACCCTTCAAAGTTTCTTGAGCACTTCGATAACACAAAGGAAATTGGCTTGGGCGTGATCGAGGTGAGAAATCCAAGAATCGAAAAGCCCGAAGAGGTTGTGCAAAGAGCGGAAAGAGCTTTGAAACACTTGGATCCGAAAAGGGTGTGGCTAAACCCAGACTGTGGCTTTGCTCCAGGTCTTTACAGGAAATTCGAAAGAAAGATCGCCTTTGAGAAGCTGAGCGTGATGTCACAGGCCGCACAAATTCTGAGAAAACGCTATGGCTAGGCGAGCGCTTTGGATCGCTACAAAGCGCTTTACTGGGCTTTTTTGTTCATAGGATTGTGTTTTGTTCTTGTTTCTCTGTACGAATACTTAATACCAATACCTCAAATCGACCCCCAAGCCGCACGCTTCCAAGTGGCCAATACTCTCCAAACACTTTTGCCCGCTGGGCTTTTTTTGATGGTCGCTAGCGCAGTGGTTTTGCTCAAAAAATGAACAAACGCTTTTTTGTCACAGGCGAGCCAGGTGTTGGCAAAACCACGCTTGTTCTTCGAGTTGTGGAGCGCTTAGCCACGCGTTACAAAGTGGGAGGTTTTTACACACCAGAGGTGAAGTGGAAAAACACAAGAATTGGTTTCAAAGTTGTAGAAATCGGTGGCAAAAGAGAGGCTTGGCTTGCAAAAGTTGGCGAACAAAAAGGAGCAAAGTTTGGTCGCTATACTCTTGTTTTGGAAGGCGCGCTTTTGGCGAAAGAAGCGCTGGAGCGTGCTGTTTCAGAGTGCGATTTGGTTGTTATAGACGAAATAGGACCAATGGAGCTCGCTTTCCAAGAGCTAAAGCGAGCTATTGAACTCGTTTTGAAAAGCGAAAAACGAGTTTTGGGAGTGGTTCACAGAAGTTTGGCGCACGAATTTCCAAGCGTGTTCTTTTTGACAAAGCAAAACAGGGAGCAAGCGCTACGTGTCGCCTTAGAAAGTTTGGGTGAATGCTTTTAAATTCGAATGAGAAAAACAGATTGGTGGCGTTTGTTTGCAAGACATAAAAGCGAAAGAGATTATGAGAGTCAACCCTGTTATAGTTGGCATCGACGCACCACTTGATGTCGTCGCCCAAGCGATAATCAAGGGCAACATGGGTTGTGTCCTTGTTCAGCAAGAAGGCAAGGTTGTTGGAATAATAACCGAAAGAGACGTAGTGAAAAAGCTAGCACTAGGCGCTGATGTGAAGAATGTGAAATCTGGGTCGATAATGTCCACGCCTATTATCGCGATCGACCCAGAGACCACAATCGAGGAAGCGCTAAAGCTTATGGCGCAAAACGGGATTAGAAGGCTTCCTGTGGTTTCAGACGGTAAGCTACTTGGGGTGGTCGTTCTCGAAGATTTAGCGGTGGCAATCGCGCAAAAGGAGCTAGGGCTTAGTGCGCTTGTTGAAGCAATAGCGAAACAAACCGAACAAAGAGAAAAGATGTGGTTCGCATAGCTTAATAGTTAAGTTGTGTACTATATAAAGTATGGCAAAGGGCTACTACCCTTATCTACGTGTAAGAAAAAAGAAGAACAAAGAGAAGTGGTACGAGAAAAGGGCGATGCGCGAAAACAGCGAAGAGTGATGGATGTGCCAACTATTCACGCTTGTCCAGCTTGCCACTACGAAGAAGAGTGTTTCGATTATCCAGAGCACGTTTGCGCAAATTGTGCTAATGTGTGGATCACCGCAAAGGCTTTTTGTGGAACTTGCGGCGATTAAGCGAAGTAAAGCGTCATGAGCTTCTCAACGGCTTTTGAGAACTTTTCAAGATCTTCCTTGTAAACAAATTCGTCTGCGCCGTGCACCGAGTTTCCAGCTCTACTCACTCCGCAGGTCACAACAGGAATGTGCTCTTTTGCCAAATAGCAAGAATCGACGCAACCCAAACCACCCGCTATGATAGGAGTGCTTCCAATATCTTCCCAGCTTTTCACGTAAAGCTTGACAATTTCAGAGTCTTCTGGAATTTTAAAGGAAAAGTGGTTCTGAGGTTCGAAATCAAGTTGGTACTTGAGCTGTGCATCCTTCTTTCTTAACTCTTCGAGCACTGTTTGAATTTCGAGCCTTGCCTCTTCAAAATTTTCCTCAGGTATCAGCCTTCTATCCACGATGATTGTGCACTCAGGAGGCACAACGTTTTCCTTAACACCGCCTTGAATCATCGCAACTGTGAGCGAAGGTCTCAGAAATTTCACACCGCTTTCAGGGTCGGCGGGAACGCTGGACAGCCTGCTTGAAAGCTTTTTGTTGAGCTCAGTAAGAGCTTGCACTACCACACTTGCCTTTTCTATCGCGTTTATCCCAAGCCAGTTTCTGCTTGCATGAGCGGCTTTTCCTATCACCTTTACACTAAACCTCATACAGCCATTCGCCGCTATCCCCGCAACCCTTATGGAGCCATCTGCTACAAGCGCGTCGTCGCACCTCAACCCCTTTTGCACAAGATATCCAAGCCCTGTTCTTCCACCCACTTCTTCGTCGCAGGTAGCGGTGAACACAAGAGAGCCATTTACCACTTTACTCGCAAACCTTTTTGCGGCGCAAGCGAGTGCGACGACTCCTCCCTTGTCGTCAGATGTTCCCCTTCCATAAAGCTTACCACCTTCTTCGAAAAGTTCGAAGGGATTTCTTGTCCATCCAGGTCCTGGGGGAACTGTGTCGATGTGCGCATTAAGTAAAAGCGTTCTTCCACCTTGGCCGACTCTGGCCACAAGATTTACCCTTTCGCCCGCATCCTTTGGTAGCTTGTCACCAAAAACTTCTCTCACCACCTCTTCAGGGGTTTTCACATACTCCACTTGAAATCCAGCACCTTCTAAGTAGTCGCCCACAACTTTTAACGCGCGTTCATAGTTTCTGCCAGGCGGCACACAAGTGTCGATTGCGACAAGCTCGTCCAGTAACCTTTTTTCTTCCAATTGTGTCACCTTCTACGCGTGTACCTCAAGCACTCTTTGCCTTCCAAACTTTAGTATGAGCGCCCAGTGTACAAGATTTTGAAGTAGCTGTGTTATGAACCTTTTTGTGTTTTCGTCTGTCAACCGCCCGTTCTCATCGAATTTTTGTGGCGCGAAACTCACAAAAACCTCTGGTGTGTTCACTGGGTACATGTTGAGAAACACGCAAATTTGTCTTAAGTGATACTGAGCGCGCGCACCGCCGATCATTCCTGTTGAAGCGCTCATGATTGCTACTGGTTTTCCGTCAAACGCGTTGTCACCGTATGGTCTTGAAGCCCAGTCTATCGCGTTCTTTAACACTCCTGGTATCGAGTAGTTGTATTCTGGTGTGACTATAAGCAGTGCGTCTGACGCGCGTATCTTCGCCTTAAACTCCTTTACACGCTGAGGTGGATCGTTTTCTTCATCTTGGTTGTAAAGAGGAATTCCCGCAAGGTCAAAGGTTTCGATTTGCGCGTTTTGGGGTGCGAGCCGAACCGCTTCTTGTAGCAGCATCTTGTTGTAAGAGCCTTTGCGAAGGCTACCCGCAAAACCCAAAATTTTGATTTCTGACATAATCCCATAAAACGAATTTTGTTGATTTAAGCGTCGCTCAACAACTAAATTGTGTTTTATGCCCGTGTTGTGTGCGACATGTAAAAGCGGATTGCGCCAAACGCCGTTCATTACGAAAACGGGATAAAAATTAATGGATGCGCGTAAAGCGCGACTCTCTGATAAGCGCTTGTTGTCTGACAGTTTAAGGGTTTCACTCTACGTAGGTATACGTAGGTACATATCATTGTACCTGTCATACGCGTAGAGCTTGGGCCTCACAGCATCATGCAGACCCCTCACGAGTTCATTGGTCCCCTTCAGCTTTCCCCCTGTCAGGACGCACCCACCCACCATGCAGTGGGGAACGCCGTCCATCTTCAGTCCCCCCACCCGACAAGTGTGCGCGTACCCCTCGCTAGCGGAGGTCTTGGGTCTTCTCTGCTACCACCCTACTGCCCGTGCACAACCAGCTCATTCAAATCCAGAAATCTATATAAACTTATCTATTTTGAAACTGCTGACTACGGCAAAAGAGTCGCTAAGAGTTATCGATTCGAAATCTTCTTTTATGAGTGAAGGTTAAAACAAATGGTTAGTTCGTCGAAGAGATCGCCCACTAGAAGTCGAGTAGTAGAAACTCTTGGGCGCCAAAGGGTTACTAACGCGTTATGCACACAATTCTATGTGTTGCGAAAGAAGCGGTGTGGTATTGCGTTGTACGCTACTGCTTGGGCTTAATCGTGGAAGGATTCAGGAATTTCATGAGACAGTGCCTATAACAAAAATTTACCGCGATCAAAACAAATGAAGTGATAAAAATGATTCAAAGCGACAAGTAAACCTTTTTATAACCCTTAGCCAAATTTACCAAAGTATGACGCTTTTATCAATTAACCAAAGTAAAAGGGGCTTTTCAAAAAGCCTGGGAATTCGAAACTTTTTAAGAGTGATTCTTTTGGTTTACTTTTTGCTTGCATTTGTGGCTTTCTTGTTTAACATGGAGCCTTCGTCGTTTAATAGGCTGTTACAGTCGCTAACAGGGCTTTTGCTACTTCAAGGAAAAGTTCAGTCACTACTCTTTAGACAGTTTTACACTGACACCTCGCAAATCAACCTGTTAAACAACTTCTAAAGTCCCCATCTTTTCACTTTGTCTATGTCAACACCGTGTTTTCTACATATTGATTCAACGACTTTCATCATGAGCCAACCGCCAAAGCCTATCAAACCCGCGGTCACAACCCTTACAACAGGATTTCCCTTGGCGTCCTTTAAGGCGTCCCTCGAAGCCATCTTGGCTAGGTGTCTGTAGCTTGCGTAATAAACCGCAAGCTGAGACTCGTCAAGCTTTAGCTTGTGAAACTGCTTGTTTTTGAGAACGCCTAGCGGCACGTGCTGCATAGGCGTCACCGTGAACTCAAAGGGTCTACCGTCAACCTCAGAGTTGCTCATTCTGTTGATGAGCGCCACAGTGTCCCAGTTGTCCTCAGGCGTTTCTTCGCTTTGACCAACTTGAACCGTAAAAGCTGGTCTCCAGTAATACTTGTTAAAGTTCTTTGTGCCCTCCCAAACGATGTCAGGCCAAGAGCCATCTGCGCCAATTCTTAAAGGAAGCGTCTTGTTTGGCATATGAAGTTTTGCGAGCCTTTCACTGCCAGTTTCTATGCCAACCTGTATTCCGATCCAGTTCGAAGGGCCTGCCCTGATCACCTCAGAAAGCTTTTTGATGAGCTCAGGGTAAGCCGCGGGTATCGATATCCTTCCGTGCGTCGGGTTTGTCTGTGCTATTCCTTTTATCGCCATCACTCTTTTGAATAGCTCCACCAAAGCCTCTTCATTTGGCTTGTAAAGTGGGCCGTGCATGTACGCGAATATTTCGTCTGAGTGTAGCCATGCGTTTGTGTATCCCGCCTCAACGTTTATCGCGACTTCTTTTGCCACCCTTTCTGGTGGATAGTATCTCAGTGGCCTGAGCGTGACTTCACAAAAGTCGCAACCTATTCCACAGCCCCTCATCACCTCGGTTAGACTCATTGTGGTAGGCCTTAAAATGTCTGGTATCTCTTCTAGGTTTGGCGCTACTCTTCCTCTAACTCTACGCGTGATAAATCGAGGATCGGGTTTGAAGTATCTTCGAAAGTTGTCGTCGAAGCTTGTAAAGCCTTCGTAAAACATGTTTTTGTCAAGCTTGTCTTGAGAAATCTGTTCGAACAAAAGGTGGATTATGTCGTCCGACTCGCCTTGATACGCGTAGTCTATTCCAAGCCTTGTGAGCTCTTCAGGAAAAACGGTGAACTCCCACACACCAGGCCCTCCAACCACAAGCTTTGCCTTTTTGCCCTTTCTTGCTCTGTTTATTCTGTAAATAAGCCTTTCCCATTCCTTTCTTACCCAAGGGTATTCATCGCTTTCAAATAGCACACTATAAGACATCGTGAGCGGTCCAATTCCAAGCGGATCCATTGTGGAAACGCCTATAATTTCGGTGTCGTCTTTAATGAACGCTTCGATATAGTCCGGATGTGGGACTGCTACGTCCTCTGGTTTGTTGTGAGCAAGAAGCGCCGCCTCAATCTTTCTTATTGAATAAGGAGCGAACTTTGCTTCACCATTTGGAAGAGGCGGAGAAGCGTGGCCTTTCAAAAAGTTGTAAACTTTTTCGGGTACATGAGAGCTTGGAGCACAAGGCAAAAAGTCTAATAGTGGAAAGTGTCTGTAGTCGTACATCAGTGTAAGATCAGAGATCAGCACGTATTTTGTCAATCAAATCTCCTCCCAAATATCGACAAAACCATCTAGCTCAAATTGCGTGAGTCACAAAAAAGTTTACCCATTTTGCACGTTAACATTTTTATTTATCGTGTAAAACACAGTTTGAGGAAAAATGCAAAAATCTGTGCAAGTCACAAAGTCAAAGTATTTAAAAGAAAAAGTGGAACACCTTAGCATCGAAAGCTCAAACATAGTGGAGCTCGTCGAAGCTTTCGGAAAGACGGCTTTTCAGGCGAGAAATTTGAGCAAAGCCGCAAAAATTTACGACAGGATGCTCGCAGACCCCGATTGCACGGTTATTTTGACGCTTGCGGGATCGCTTTTTAGCGCAGGGCTCAAAAAAATCGTGTACCAAATGGTGGAGAACAACATGGTTGATGTGATCGTGTCCACGGGCGCGATAATGGTGGACCAAGACTTTTTCGAAGCGCTTGGGTTTAGCCATTACATCGGTTCTCCAAACGTCGATGATGAAGAATTGAGAAGAAATCACATTGACCGAATATACGACACGTTTATTAGCGAAGACGATTTAAGGGTGTGTGATGAAACGATAGCGGAAATCGCGGACTCTCTAGAGCCTAAACCGTATTCCTCGCGCGAGTTTCTGATTCACATGGGTAAATACTTGGAAAACAACGCAAAGAACAAAGAATCTGTGGTGCTAGCTTGTTACAAGAAAGGAGTTCCGATATTCGTCCCAGCTTTTTCAGATTGTAGCGCTGGTTTTGGTTTGGTTTTGCACCAGTGGAGAAACCCGCAAAAACACGTTTCGATCGACTCGGCGAAAGACTTTTTGGAGCTCACGAAAGTGAAAATCGCTTCAAAAGAAACTGGTTTGCTGATGCTAGGCGGTGGCGTTCCAAAGAACTTTGCGCAGGACGTTGTTGTGGCCGCGGACGTGCTTGGCAAACCCGTGCCAATGCACAAGTACGCGATACAAATCACGGTGGCCGACGAAAGAGACGGAGGACTTTCTGGTAGCACGCTCAAAGAAGCGCACTCATGGGGAAAGGTGGACAGCACAAACACCCAAATGGTGTTTTCGGAAGTGACGCTAGCCTTTCCGCTACTTGCGTCGTACGCTTACCACAAGGGTTCTTGGATGTCGAGAAAGCCCAAACGTTTCAACGACTTACTCGGCTACTAATTTTTTTAAGAAAGCGCTTTTTAAGAGGTTTTCAACCGCTCTCTTTGTGAACTCAACACCTTCTGAAAAACCAGTAAGAACGTGCTCAATTGTTCCGTCATCGTATTCAAAAAACACCTGAGGGATGATATAGTCTTCACACCAATCGCCGTACTTTCTTACAAGTTCGTCCGCAATTTTTTCTCGCGCGGGGTCGTCGATGTCGTAAAGCGCGCATTCGATCCCGAGCCTTTTTGCCAATTCTTTCATAGGTTCGATCGTCGTTGGGTTACAGTGCGGGCACCAAGTTGCGTAAACCACATGAATTTTACGTAATTTCACAATTACGAAATGCGTTGAGTGATATTTAAATCGTTTTTGGATTGGAATGTGTTCCTAAATCATAATAAAAAATTCTTTTTTAAATTTTTAGGATTATTAAGTATATAAAACCGAAAAATTTAAAAATATTTTCTGAATTTGAATAGTATGCCCGAAGTAATAGTCGCTTCGTGGAAAAAGCCAAAAACGCTTATATACTTTACTAATGCTTATCGGGAGGGCATCCAAATTAGCTGAAGAGCAAGTGGTGCTCTTTTTAGAGGATGGTAGCGTTTTTTGTGGTTCGCTTTTTGGTTCGCCGAATGGTGTGCCAGCAATCGGCGAAGTGGTTTTCAACACTGGAATGGTGGGCTATCCTCAGGCGCTCACAGATCCGTCTTATAAAGGTCAGATACTTTGCTTTAGCTATCCTCTATTGGGTAACTACGGCGTACCAAAAAAGGAGTTTGACGAATTTGGCGTGCTAAAACACTTCGAATCCGAACGAATCCAAGTAAGCGGTGTGGTCGCGCGCTGGGTGTGCGAATCTCCCAGCCACTACGATTCACAAAAGAGCGTTTCACGCTGGATGGAAGAACAAGGAGTTGCGGGAATAAAAGGCGTGGACACAAGGGCATTAGTGACGCGCTTAAGAGAAAAGGGTGTTATGTTCGGTGCGATTGCGCAAGATGTAGAGCAAGCCAAAAACGCGTTGAAAGAGCGCACGCTTACGCCAGAGTTTTACAAAAGCGTTGCCAGTCGCAAAATCACAAAATTTGTCGGAGGAAGAAAGGGAAAAATCGCGCTTATCGACTGCGGTTATAAACTCAACATACTAAGGAGCGTTCTCAAAAGAGGGTACGAAGTGGAGGTGTATCCTTACGACACGCAAACAAAAACGATTTTAGAGGATAGACCACAAGGCGTGATTTTGAGTAACGGGCCAGGCGATCCCAGAATCTGGCGTGAGACGATTGAGCTTGCGCAAAGCGTAATCGACGAAAACATTCCGTTATTGGGAATTTGTTTGGGTTTGCAGATCATCGCTCTTTCACAGGGCGCGAAAACGTACAAGCTAAAGTACGGACACAGAGGTCAGAACAAACCAGTGATCGACCTCAAAACAGGTGGCTGTTTTGTGACAAGCCAAAATCACGGTTATGCTGTGTCCCGAGATTCTCTCAAAGCCACACAACTAGCCGAGTGGTTTGTGAACGCGGATGACTCGACAGTTGAAGGATTTGTTCACAAGAGCAAAAGGTGTATAGCCGTGCAGTTTCATCCAGAAGCTTCGCCCGGTCCTTTTGACGCGTCATACGTTTTTGACGTTTTTTTGAACATCACTCAAAGGTGACAAATCATCAAAAAGGTTTTGGTTTTGGGAAGTGGTGCGATCAAAATTGCCGAAGCTGGTGAGTTTGATTACGCTGGTTCACAGGCTCTTAAAGCGCTAAAAGAAGAGGGTTTGCAAAGCGTTTTGGTAAACCCAAACATCGCGACAATTCAGAGCGATCTTGCTCACAAGGTTTACTTTTTACCCGTGAATGCAAAGCACGTTGAAAGGGTGATCGAAGAAGAAAGGCCAGACGGCATCTTGCTCGGCTTTGGCGGGCAAACCGCTCTCAACTGCGGTTTTGAACTCAAAACAAATGGTGTCCTCGACAAGTACGGTGTGAAGGTTCTTGGTACGCCTGTTGAGGCGATAGAAAGGGCGTCGAACAGAGAGCTTTTTAGAAACACGATGCTACAAGCGGGAATTAGCGTTTTAGAAAGCAAAGCGTCTTACACGCTTGAACAAGCTTTGGCCGCGGCGCATGAGCTTGGCTACCCTGTGATCGTGAGAACCGCGTTCACGCTTGGCGGAAAGGGCGGAGGAGTCGCTTTGAACGAAGAACAGCTTAAAAAAATAGCTTCAAGGGGAATTGCGCACAGCATTGTGGGTCAAGTGCTCATCGAAAAATACATTGGCTCTTGGAAGCAGATAGAGTACGAGGTGATGAGGGATTATAAAGGAAACTCGGTTGTGGTTTGTAACATGGAAAACATTTTGGGTATGAGAGTGCACACGGGTGACAACATCGTGGTCGCGCCTTCACAAACTTTGAATGATGAGGAGTACCAGCTACTAAGAAGCGTTGCGATAAAAGCGGCAGGAGTCGTAGGCGTCATAGGCGAGTGTAACGTGCAGTTTGCGCTTGACACGCGCTCTCAAAGCTACTACGTGATCGAAATAAACCCGAGGCTTTCACGCTCTTCTGCGCTTGCTTCTAAAGCAACGGGTTATCCAATTGCGTACATCGCGACAAAACTTGCTCTAGGTTATACGCTTTCTGAGCTCACAAACGGTGTGACGAACATCACCACTGCGTGTTTCGAGCCTTCGCTCGACTACGTTGTGGTCAAAATGCCTAGGTTCGACTTTTCGAAGTTTAAAGGTGTAAGCCATGAACTTGGAACACAGATGAAGAGTGTAGGAGAGGTTATGGCGATAGGTCGGACGTTTGAAGAGGCGTTACAAAAAGCAATAAGAATGCTAGAAATCGGGAAAGAAAGTGTGTGTGACTACACTCCACTACACTCAAAAGACGCGCTAATACACGCTTTGAGTCATCCGACGCACGAGTTCTTGTTCCACGTAGCGCAAGCGATCGAAGCTGGATTTTCGGTAGAAGAAATATCAAAGCTTAGCTGGGTCGACCCTTGGTTTATAAAAAGAATTGAGGTAATTGTGCGCTTTAATTCAGAGCTCAAAAAAAGAACGATCACAAGAGAGTTATTACTAGAAGCAAAAAGGCTTGGGTTTTCGGACGCTTGGATCGCGAAAACACTTGGTCTTAAGGAAGAAGAAGTAAGAAGGGTGCGCGAAAAGATGAAAGTCAAACCTGTTGTAAAAAAGGTTGACAGCCTTGCCGCGGAGTGGCCTGCTCGAACGAACTATTTTTACCTTACATACGAGCAGGAAGGTGAATCGAGACCTGAAAGAAAAAACCGGATTGTTGTGCTAGGAGGAGGTAGCTATAGGATTGGTAGCTCCGTTGAGTTTGACTGGGCGACGATGAACATAGTTTGGGCGCTACAGAAAAAGGGCTACGAAGTCACCGTTGTAAACTGCAACCCCGAAACAGTTTCGACAGACTACGACACAAGCGATGCGCTTTACTTTGAAGAGCTCACGCTAGAAAGAATTTTGAACATCGTCGAAGTGGAAAGACCACTCGGTGTGGTGTGTTGCGTCGGCGGACAAACACCGAACAATCTTGTGACAGAGCTTGCAAAAAGTGTGAACATTCTTGGCACACAACCAGAAAGCGTAAAAATCGCTGAGGAAAGAGCGCTGTTTTCAAAACTTCTTGAAAGTCTAGGAATTCCACAACCGCCTTGGATAGAGGCAAAAAGCTTTGAGCAAATAAACGCGTTCGCGCAGCGCAACTATCCTGTGATAATAAGGCCTTCTTTTGTTTTGAGCGGTTCTTCTATGAGAGTGGTTCGAAATGAGCAAGAGCTGAAAGCTTGTTTCAGCCAATCCAAAAGCTTTGTGGTGAGCAAGTTCATAGAGGGCGCTTTTGAAGTAGAAGTGGACGCGGTGAGCGATGGTGAAAACGTGTTGATCGGCGCAGTAATGGAACATCTTGAAAAAGCTGGAACGCACTCGGGTGACGCCACGGTGGTCATTCCGCCAATTAGAATTTCGCAAAGCACCCAAAAGATCATAGAGAAGTACACAAAAAGCATTTCGCGCGCTCTAAAGATCAAAGGACCTTTTAACATTCAGTTCCTTGTAAAAGACGGCAAGGTTTACATGATCGAGTGTAACTTAAGAGCTTCAAGAAGTATGCCCTTTGTTTCGAAAACCACTGGGATTAACTTAATCCAGCTTGCGGCGAACGTGATCACAGGAGATAGACTTGAAGTAAAACAGAACAAGAGCAAAAGGTTTGGTGTCAAGTTTCCGCAGTTTTCGTTCATGCAGCTTGAAGGATCAGACCCAGTTTTGGGCGTTGAAATGAAGTCTACGGGTGAGGTTGCGTGTTTTGGTGACAGCTTTTATGAAGCGCTAAGGCTTGCGATGGAAGCAGTGGGTTATAGGTTTGAGCCAAAAAGGGTTGTCGTCGACTGCGAATCACCCAAGCTTAAAAGCTTTATAAAGACTCAGTTTGAGCAGCTTGGTGTCGAAACTTGTGAGTTTATCGAAAAAGCGGACTTGGTGATAAGCATTCCAAAAAGTGGGTATAGCGAGTGGTTTGATGACAGAGACGAGCACTTTTTGATAAGAAGGATGAGCGTCGAGTTTGGCGTTCCTTTGCTCACGAGCTTTGAACTTGTTCAAGCGTATCTCGAAGTGCTAAAAAGGGGAAGGCTTAATGAACTACGATAATACTCGAATTGAGCTTTCTAATCTTGTTTTAGAGTGCAGGATAGAAGGAACAAGCGAGCCAGCGCTTGTGCTTTTACACGGTTTGAGCGCGCACTCTGGTAGCTGGAGAAAAAACTTTCCCGTTTTTGCAAAACAAAGAAAAGTGATCGCACCAAGCTTTCCACGCTTTGAGGTGTCACCGCAAAAGCTTGCGCAGATTTACGCGCAAATCACCGAAGAACTTCTTGATAGTTTAAGGGTGCGCTCAGCGATTTTGGTTGGAAACTCGCTAGGTGGAATGATTGCGATGCTTTACGCGCTAAAGCGCCCGAACTGTGTGTGCGCAGTGGTTTTAGAGAATAGCGCGGGCGTTGAAATCGCGGAAAGCTTTTCCAAAACGAACATTCCAACCCTTATAATTTGGGGTAAAAAAGACCACATCATTCCTGTGGACACGGCGTACGTTTTTAAAACAAAAATCGCAAACAGCGAGCTTGTGATTTTTGAAGATGCGGCCCATGTGCCCCACTGGGAAGTGCCTAGCCGCTTTAACGAAAGCGTTTTGCGCTTTACCAGTGAGAAGTGCTAGTCACTTGCGTATTATGTAGTATTTGAGCGCTTGCTCAAAGCGTGCTTCTACGATGTGGTATCCGTGAGCCTCTACCCAACTAGGCACGTCCTGCTGTGCGCGCGGGTTATCGGTCACCAGTAAAAGCACGTCTTCTTTTTCGGCTCTTTCAAGAATGTCTTCTACACTTTTTAAAGTTTCTGGGCATTCACCTCCTATTCCAGAAACCTTGTACACTGGATACACGGAAAAGCAACGAACTCCTCTTTCAAGCGCAATCGCCTTTACTTTTTCGTTCAAAGCTTCAGCGCTCACAAGCGTCTCAACTTCTTGAACGTTGGTTGTTTTTAACTTCGCGATCCAACCCTCGTAATAAGGGTCTTTGTTTACAACAAAAGGATTTTGTAAAACCGTTTGGTTCACTTGTAACAACACGCCGCTTAATGGCGTGTTCACATATCCCGAAAAGCTTGCGCTCTCGATGTAAACCACCCCTTTTCCTTTTTGTATGTGTGTGTTTTGCGGTTTTGGGAAAACCATTCTCATCCGACCAAGAAGGTATGTGTATAGCTGTGTCACTCCTAGTGTAAAATGCTCTTCGTAAGGCTTAACCCACACCGTTGCTTCGCAATCGTACAGCCTGTCTTCAGGAAACTGACAACCAAACACTTCCACGCTTTAAAAATTTCACACAAGTTTATGAAGCTTTTTGATAAGCTCTAAATCTCTCTTTATCGTTTGATTCCTTGTGAAAGTTCGCGTAAAGTACTTTGCAAGAGTTAAAGAAGAAACTTCTTTGGGAGAGGAGGAGTTTGAGCTTTCAAGCGGCGAAAAACTTTCTGAGCTTTTACAAAGGGTGCTACAAAAGCATCCGTCGCTCAAATCGATTCTTTTAGACGAAAAAGGCGAATTGAAGAAAGGTTACCAACTTTTTAAAAATGGCAAAAACTCTTTAAAAGATGAGGTTCTGAGTGATGGAGACGTGGTTGCGATTATTCCTCCAGTCGCTGGTGGATAGTCAAACGTAGTGTCTTTTTATTTCAGAGGCAAACTCTCTTCCTATTTCTTCACCGTTTTCGAAAAGCCACTTTTTTAAAGACGTGTTTCCAATGGGATTGCTTTGTGAGTAAAGCAGGTTGTCAAGTAGCGCCCCAATTTCATCTCTTGTTACGATTGGCTCACCAAGAATCGCGTTGAGTTGCTCGGCAAGCCAAAGGGCAACAGAAAGAGGAGTTCTCAAAAGTAGCGCACGCACGCGAATCGCGCTTTTTATGGTTTTAAGAAGTTCCGTAAAGCTCAACGTTTCTGGTCCTACCGCGTCTATCACTACGTTTTTAGGCTCTTGGGAAAAACGAATTGCGGCGTCCGCCAAATCTTCTACGTAAATAGGGGTCAGCTTGGGGTTTCCGAAGACTGGGAAAAAGTGGTAGCTACGAATCACCCAGGCGATGTTGTTTATAAGTATATCTCCCTTTCCGAAAACGAGCGCTGGTCTTAAAATCGCGTAGCTCAAACCAGAAGACGTGAGCGCTTCTTCGATTTGCGCTTTGCCTTTAAAATACGGGTAAGGTGACTCCTTTGAAGGGTTGGTTATGCTAATGTGAATCACTCTCTCCACGCCAGCTTCTTTTGCCGCTTGAAAAAGCGTTAGCGTGTTTTTTACCGCTTTTTCAAAGGTGACTTCGCCCATTTCGAAACGAATCCAGTATGTGTTAAATAGTAGCGTGTTACCGCTCAAAACCTCTTTGAGCGTATGCGGTTGGTCGAACAAAAAGGGTTTGAGATTTATCTTGTTGTCGAAAGGGTGCGGTCTAGCGGGGTGTCCTGTGAGAACCGTGACTTCAAAACCTTGAGAAAGCAAGCGCTCGACTATCCTTGAACCAGTAAAGCCAGTGCCACCAACCACCACCGCTCTTTTTGCCATACTTTAGATTTTTCCTCGCTCTTAAAACGATTTTGAGTTAAGTTTAATACCGAGCGTTCATATTTGTTGGAAAACCTTGAGCCTACTCGGATTTCTCATAACAAACCTTTGGATAATCTTTTTGTTTTGCTAGTTCTAGTTCCCGCGTTCCAAAGGGCTTCGCTCAACGCGGCAAGAAGAAGTTTGCTCACCCGTCTTGCGCAAAAACTCAATTCGCAAGTGATAACGCTCATTCACAGACAAGAAGTGGTGAGTTTCCTCGGAATTCCCATTGCGCGCTATATTGATATCGACGATAGCGAAGACGTGCTGAGAGCGATAAGGATGGCGCCAGAAGGCACTTCGATAACGCTTGTGATGCACACACCTGGTGGAATCGCGCTTGCGGCAGACGAAATCGTAATGGACCCTCATGCGGTTCTTGGCCCAGTTGACCCTCAGTTTGTCGAAGGAAATCAGAGCTATCCTGCAGTCTCCGTTTTGAAAATCGCGCAGTACAAAAAACTCGAAAACATGGAGGATCGCACACTAATACTGTATGATCAAGCGAACAAAGCGGTTGAACAAACAGAAGCGATAGTGAGAAAAATCATGCAGGGTAAATACGACGAACGCGTGATTCAAAACGTGGTCGAAGAGTTGGTAAAAGGAAAGTACACACACGATTATCCGATAACCGCGGAAGAAGCCGCAAAAATAGGTCTGAAGGTTTCTACAAATGTTCCTGTTGAAGTGTACCAGTTGATGGCGCTTTACAGGATGGAAGTGCGTGGTAGAAGACCTGGTGTTGAGTACGTTCCCGTAATTCCTTCGACAAGAGGCGAACGCAAGTAAAGGCGGGTGTTTTTGTGGACCTTCTTGTAGTTTCCGATTGTGTGCTCGACGTTTTTATGCCCGCTAGCTTTCCACTGAAAGCGAACAGCGTGGTGGTCGCTAACTCACCCTGTGTGATTTCTCCAGGCGGAAGCTGTTACGTGGCGGTTACCGCAAAAAGGCTTGGTTTGAGCGTTCGCGTAATTGATGCGTTTGGAGAAGATTGGCAGGCAAGGATCATTCTTGATACGCTAGAACGTGAAGGTGTTGATGTGCGTTACGTGACAAAAAATTCCACATCCACTTGTGTGGTTTTGCTAGGAAAAAAGCGCCACTCTTTTGTCGGAACCTTTGGTGGGGGACTTGAAAAAATTGAGCACGCAAAAAGTGTGAAATCCGTGTTTTTTTCAGGTTACTTGCTTCATCCGTTAAACCCAAATCGCGTTGTTTTAAAACACATTCAACAAGCGCATGAAGAAGGAAAGATTGTTTTCTTCGATCTAGCACCTGTAAAGACCAAGAAGGAGGAGCTTTTGAGCGCGCTTAGCGTTTCGGATTTGGTCTTCGCAAACCTGCGTGAGTTTTACAACGCAAGAAAAATCTTGGGCGTTCACTCTGATATACTAAAAAAGAAAACCGTGATTCTCAAACTTGGTAAAGAGGGTTGCGCGATAGTGCAAGGTGAAAACACAAAGAAGTTTGGCGCTTTAGAGGTAAAAAAACCCGTGTGTGACGTAGGTGCGGGAGACGTTTTTGATGGAGCTTTTATGGCTTGTCACTTAAAGGGCTTAACGCTAGACGAATGCGCCATCGTGGCAAACACCGCTGCCGCCCTAAAGCTTGAAGGAATTGGGATACAAAGCGTTCCTCCACGAGAAGCCATTTTGCACCGCTTACCTCGCGACATAAAGAATGTGCGAAAGCTCTTGGAGAATTAGCGGAAGCGCCACTCTTACCGCATCTGGTGAGCCTGGAAGGCAGAAAACCGCTCTTCCTTCTATCACGCCCGCGATCGAACGCGTGGTGATTGCGGAGACGCCAACGCTTTCAAAGCTCTTTTGGCGAAAGAGTTCGGCAAAACCCGGAATTTCTTTGTCAAGCAAAGCTCTTACCGCTTCGATCGTGACATCTCTTTTTGACACGCCTGTGCCTCCTATAGTGATACAAGTGTTGCATCCCTCCTCGAATAGTTGCTTTAAAAGCGCAAGTCTTATTTGGTTTTTTTCGTCGGAAACCAGTTTGCGCGAAAGCACGCTAAAACCGCTGTTTTTTATCAAAGACTCAGCAAGGTCTCCCGATTCATCGGTGAAGCTTTCTCCTTTTTGCCTAAGCTCGTAACGAGACGTGCTCACCACGATTATTCCTATTTTTGGTTCAATGCCCGCTTTTTTTGCTTCCTCTTTGTGCTTTTGAGGGGAGCTCAAGCGTGTTCACCTTTCTTTTTGCTCAAAACCACGACGTCCTTTATCTTGGTTTGCGGATATTCCCCCTTCTCGTCCTTTTCGTACTGTTTTACCATGTCCCAAACCGTGAGCAAAGCGGTGGTGACGCAAATTAGTGCTTCCATTTCAACACCTGTTTTGTAAATCGCCTTGACGCTTGACTTTGCCCAAACCCCCTCCTCGTCGACACCGAGCTCAAGCTTTACCGAACTAAGAGGAATTTGATGGCAAAACGGAAGGATTTCCCAAGTCTTTTTTGCGGCGATTGTTCCCGCTATGCGCGCCGCGCTTAATGGGTCACCCTTTTCCACCTCACCTCTTTGAATCCTCTCAAGTGTAGTGCGCCTCAACACAAGTTTACCAAAAGCTTCAGCGCT
>Ga0074076_100034_pt1 | contig 31715 bp, 29 predicted proteins | sample YNPg_D_FD_63713 | JGI IMG/M metagenome (GOLD analysis project Ga0074076, IMG submission 63713) | Hot spring microbial communities from Beowulf Spring, Yellowstone National Park, Wyoming, USA - YNP_Beowulf Spring_D v2 (version 2) | ecosystem: Environmental > Aquatic > Thermal springs > Hot...
GTTGCTCGTCGTCAGTCATTGCAACGGCACTTATAGCATTACCTGCACCTCCAGGTGTTTGGACTGTTGTATTCACACTGTGTCCGGTTAGTAGTCCAATTGATGAAAATAACATTATAGCTACTACTGCTGGCAAAATTGTTTTTCTCATAAATTCAACAATGGTATTTTTGTTATGTATAATTTTGTATATTATTTTGAATTATCATATATTAAAAACACATTATAAATTGTGTCTCATTTATTAATGCCGCCTTTCAGACAACTAAATTTTTATGTTAAGGTTCTATAAACCTCTATTAGCCCCGTGGTGTAGTGGTCAAGCATATCGGGCTTTGGACCCGACGACGGCAGTTCGAATCTGCCCGGGGCTATTCCGTTTACAAAAAGAAATGAAATAATGATTAAAAATTAGCACTCCTTATTTCTACTTAGAGAATTATAGTCTCATTGAGTACAAGTACTCCATCCCTACTAACCTTGGAATTGTTTATTGCTTCTAAAATCTGCTCATAACCATAGGACGATGTTTGTTGCCCAGGAGTCCATGTAGTATATGTGTAATAGATATTTACCCTAGATGTATATGCATAGTTGTATGTTAGATTGACTATGACTCCATTAACTATTACCCCTTGGAAATTTCCTGAACCGGAGTAAAATATCATTACTAAGAGTTGTTCTGACATAGCTCTGCGAATTATTCTGATATATTACATTGGTCTGAATAAATCTCTGTTGTATTATATTATCTGATACTATAATCCCCGTTATTGTGCCATTTTTCGCGAGAAGTATATTGTATGTGAACTTCATTGATATGTAGTATATCATTGATGCATAGTTGCTTTACTTATAAATTCCCGTTGAATTGTAGATTGTCTGCACATAACTGGTATTAATATAATCTTTATATGAGAAGGTCTGATTAAAGAGAAGTATATAGCCGGAGCCATAGGGTAAAACAATATTGAAACTTGGATCGTACATCTTACTAAAGGCATTAATATGATTTGTTATATTTTCATATTCTATGGTTCTTTAATGCGGATAATAATGGATTGTTTTTATTGCCAAATGCTCCCATACGTAATTGGTATCATTCAACCAGGTGGCATTACCAGGTATACTTTGGGATGGTGAACTACCACGCCCTCACGGACGGGGCATCTCCACCGCGGTGAGGATTTCCTGCTTCTTCCAGGAAACTTACTATACACCCCCTCGAAGGGAATATATAGCAGAGGTTTCCTGTCCACAGGCTCTAAGGGAAGTCCCGACCACGCATGAATAACATTTAGAGAAGCATTATAATCACGGTCTGCGACCCAACCGCACTTGGGGCAGACAAACACGCGTTCAGCCAACGTCGATTCCATCTTAACGTATCCGCATCAGGTACATGTTTTTGAGGTATACCTCGGATCTACCTTCATACCCTCTACCAGCTCAACTAGCCTCGTAGGAGAGGTAGCTCATGAACGTGGAGAAGTCAGAGTGAAGTATATGTCTTCTCAAATTCTTACTGTTGCTATCCTCAACCATCTCCTTCACATCAAGATCTTCCACGTAGATCTCATCATAATGTTCTAGAGCCACGAAGTTACCTTGTGAATGTAATCACTCATCAAGTTCTCTACATGTTCGTGTATCTTGGCTAACTTCTTTCTGACCTTTTTATAGTTTCTCGATCCTTTCCTTTTTCTTGATAATGATTTTTGCAAAGTCTCTATCCTCCTCCCTACCTTATCAAAAACCTTAGGGTTCTCTATTACTACACCATCAGAAGTGGTTACAAGTTTCTCCACTCCTAGGTCTATTCTAACCACTTTTCCAGTTTTTTCGTAGAGGTTTCTTTTCGACATCAACTTGGAAGATAGCGTACCATCCAGTTGCACTCTTCTTCATTATTACTCCTTTTATCTCGCCCTCTAACGGTCTGTGGAAGAACACTTTTATCTCCCCTATCTTTGAGAGGATCAGCTTGTCTCCACCAATCTTGAAGCCAGATTGATTGTAGTTTATGATCTTTACCATATTCTTGTACCTCAGTTTTCCAACTTTCTTCTCTTTCTTCTTTAGTTCATGAAGAGAGTTAATGTTGTACCATAATTGATTGTTCACCATTAGAAGAATCTTGGAGTAAACTAGTTCCTTCCCTTCTATTTTCAAGTCTTTCAGTATACCTTTGGTGTCCTTAGGTGTTATCTTTTTTCCTCTTTCCTTGCGTTATTCACTGCGTCTAACAAAGCATTGTACACTTTAGCTTCAATTTGCATCACCCTGAGGAGTTTTTCCTCTACTTCCCTAGTTGGGTAAATTCTGTACTTGAATGAGAGTTGGATCTTGTTATTCTTTTCCTTGGCTCTCCACATATTTTCTCAGCACCTCCAGTGTTACTTGTCCGCTTGTTGCTAAGAAGTATGATGGTGACCAGAAGTGCCCTTTCCATAGTTTTTCCTTTACTTGAGGAAATTTTCTCTGTATTTCCCTAGACGTGATTGTCTTTATTGTGTTTATGTATCTGGGTATATTCAAGGTTGGTTTCGCCTTGAATAACATGTGGAAGTGATCTTTATCTACCCCTATATCTATGACCTCAACTTCGAACGTTTTGCTTATTTCCTGAATTTGTTCCTTTAGGAAGTTTATAATCTCTTCATTATCGAACACCTTTCTGCGGTACTTCACCACTTGGACATAGTGGTAATAAAGAGCGTAAACTGAATGCGATCCTCTTTCCAATCTGTACCGCATAGTTATATCTATTTTTTAATAACTATAAAAAGGTTTCTGTAAGGGGGCTATCCATCCTTACGGAGGGGGACTTCCGCCCCCTTAACCCCCAGAAAGTTAACAGGCTTGGGCGTTGTCGCAAGCTTTTGCGATGCACTAATCACTTAATTCTTGTTTTTGTGTTGCTTAGAGTTGGGGCTTTGGAAACGCGCTTTTCACGTCCACCATTCAATAATAGTGGGCATTCCAACAAGCTTTGATTTCCCAAGATCGCACCATGCCACGCTGAGATTGGGAATATCCTCAGTTCTTTGCTTGAGGCTTGGTTCTCGTAGCTTTTTATAAGGTTTCCAAAACCTCGCCCTTAAGAAGCGGGTAGGAGGCCAGACTCTAATGGGCTTAACCCTCCTAAATCTTTTTTCTGACACTGAAAACTTATTAGTTCTGGGTCAGAACTAGTTCTTGGTCAGAACTAAGGTTCATTTTAGTGATAGACCGATAAGCAGAATCGATGATCTATATGGCGAGGCCCACAAGGAGGCCGTCGGTAAAGTGCACAGCGCCGTTGAAGAGGGACACTTTATAGCTATACTTGGCGCCCGAAGAGTTGGCAAAACCAGCATCGTCAAGACCTTCCTCAACACGTACAATTATCGCTTCATCTACTTTGACCTGTCACCCTACATGAATTTGAGAGCCGTAGGCCTCCGCTCCCTAGTGCCCGCGGAGATTGGCTTCAACCAAGCGCAGCTGACTAGTGAGGCACGCCTGAACCTCTCAGTAATAAGCCTCGTGCTGAGAAAGGAGAAGATTACCGGCGAAGTGTTCCAGAAGAACCTCTTATCCCTGATTAGAGAGTTAAACCGCAAAAACCGGAAAACCGTCGTTGTTTTCGACGACGCGCAGGTGCTGCCCTTCATCAAAGGCATTAATTATAGGGGAATCCTGCAATTCATACACAACAACTACGAGAACATCGTGGTCGTTCTGACAGGCTCAATGCCCGGACTCCTCGAGAAACTCATCTCGCCAGCGGAAGCCGAAAAGCCCGGCTTCGCAAGGTATATTGAGGAGATCCATATACCCCGTTGGGGCAGAAACGAGGCGGTCAACTACCTCACAGAGGGCCTTAGGGAAAAGGATATAGACTACCAGAACGAAGAGCTACACGAGGTCTACGAGGAACTGTCGGGTGTACCGGGCTTCATCTCCTACTACGGCTTACTCCGATCAAAAGGGTCGAGCCATCGCGACGCGCTAAACAAGACCGTTGAATACGCAGTGGCTGAGTGGGAGAGAGACCTACAGTCCTTCCTAAACGTGTACAATTCTGCACTATACATACACGCTCTGGCCGTACTCGCCGAAACCGTGACGGGCCTAAAATGGGGGGAACTCGCACAAGAACTAGAGAGAAAACTGGGAAAGCCAGTCGGGAAATCAACGCTACACAGGATACTAACAAATCTACTAAAGGCCGGCATGATCGAGAAGCAAGGCGAAAAATACTACGCAACCGACCGCTCACTGAGAAGAGCATCAATTCACATCGCTAAAAAACAGGAGTCAAACTCTAACACAATCTAACAACAAAGTTACATTTGCACTGTGTTTACACGAAAAGAGGTCTTTAGTGGAAATACAAGAAATAGAAGAAGTGAGGCACCCCCTCTTAAAAGAGGGAGCTTCCTGCTTCTTCCACAGGCTCGATCCCCGCTACAGGGCTGGTTTCCACACGCGTGCCCGCGCTACGCGGGTGCGAGCGTTTTTTGTGGCTTAAAGCTTTCGCAATCCCCGAGATCCTGTCCGGATAAGGCTTAAACATAATGGGCACCACGGTTCGGAATTGGTGAGCGACCGTGGCGTCCACCACGAATTCTTCAGGGAAATGTTTTTAAGAGGAACAAGAAGAGGTTAGAACTCAAGGTGATCGCCGTGCTACTCTACGCCTTCGGGTACTCAGAAAAACCTCTCGCCTCTTCTGGCTTCTTTCTGAGTGCATCTCGAAGTCGAGTGTTCAGGAGTGGGCAAAAAAAGTTGAAGCTTCGATGTGTAGCCGAGTGAGCACCGAGCGATCGCGGTTGATGAGTGGTGAAGCGTGGTGGCAGAGCAATGTGTGTGTAGCAGTGGACGCGTACACCAGCGCGTGGTTCGGCGTCTCATTAACCCGGACTATGGAGAACGCGCTCAGATTCCTGCGCAGACTAAGAACAAGGTGTCTCGGAGACCCTGTTCACGGATAGAGGCGCGTGCTACCGTGAAGCCGTGATTCGAGCGGGGTTCAAAAACCACGTGCACCAAACCTTTGGGAGCTCCGTGGAGTCTTCAGATATCTCAAGCACACAACACGGGTTTTCTACAACAACGTCAATCCGAAGAAAACACTCTTTGGGCCAATCGTAGACTTCCTCGAACACGCACTGGTACATTGAGTGGAGGTGCCAAGAATGAATCCTTATCCAGACACCATCTGAAAAACAGCGTAAAATTCTAAGCACTCCTAAGTCGGAGTTTACCAAGCATTTCTTTGAAGGACTTTCGAACAAAGAAGCTCACAAGCTTCCTTAGTGTACTCACAATCTGGTTGGAAGCTTTCGTATATAAGGTAGGTTGGACGAAAAACACGAAGCCTAGCTATAGCTGAGTAAAATTGGTTTTTTACCAAAGTTTCCAGAAAACCGAGTACAAGTCTGTGTTAAGCCTACCTTTTAGGTCGAATCTAATAACGCTTGTCTCTCTCCGACAGTCGCCACATAGAAAACCCAAAAACTCTTGAGCGCGCTTTAGAAGAATTAGAACGCTACAAAGAACACTATCAATTTCTAAAGGTTTAAAAAGACTAGCGAGAAAGCACAAACAAATAAGTGTGTTTTTCAAACTTGATGTTCTTCTTCCACGGGTGTATGATCTTTCGGTTTTTAGAAGAAATTTGTAGCGCTTGATCTAAAAAGACGAAAACAAGACTCAGGCTTTACGACTCCTCACTCTCAAAACCAAGAAAAAATCCTAGAATGTTTGTGAAACTTGGTAAAGCTGTTCTCGCACTCTAGCTCTCGCAAGTGTGCGGAAAAAATCAACCAAACACCGAATCTTTCGCTATCCTTACTGCGGGTTTATTCTTGACAGGGTCTGAACGCGTTTTTCTTTTAAAAGGCTGGGTGTCACCGCGGTAGCCTGTCGAACTTCGCTAGGCGAAGTAGCTCACTTTGTGATTAGTGTGCTACTTGTTCAAGTTTTTCGTGTGAAATTACCAGCGCTCTTTTTACGACGCTTGTGATAGAAGTTTCGTCATTTTCACGCTCGATTTCGTCCTTTTCTTACAACCTTTAGTGTGGCAGTTACGCCAGTTTCATGCTTATTCGGTAAAATTTACGGAAGAACGCTACTCTTTCTCGTTGTAGCGTTCGTTTTTTGTGTTACTACTTTCCTTGAATTCAAGAACGCTTTTACAAGTCAAAAAGCGCAAGACGTCAAAAGCGTTTAGCTCGACAAGTTTATCTTTTTGAAACAGCTGTTTTACGCATGAGCGAACTTTCGCCTTCTTCCCTAGATTACACGATACACGTAAAGGAAGAACACGAGGAATACAGAAAGGTCATCAGGGATTTCTCGCAAAAGCTTGTTTTGCCAAAAGTGCAGAAAATAGAAAGTGAAAACGCTCTTGAAGACGAGCTGGTCACAAGGCTTTGTGAAACAGGAATTATGGGGATCACCTTTCCCGAAGAATACGGCGGTGCTGGGGCTGACAACTTAACGCTTGCGATTGCGGTTGAAGAGCTATCGCGTGTTTGCACCGCGCTTGCAACGCTTGTTGTCGCGAACTACTTGGTTTCTACACCGATTTACCTGTTTGGTAACGAAGAGCAAAAAAGAAAGTACTTGGCCCCTCTTGCAAAGGGTCAAAAGATCGGAGCGCACGCAATGACAGAAGCGGGCGCTGGTTCCGATGTTTCCGCGATAACCACGCAAGCGCAAAAGGTGGACGGAGGATACAGGATCACTGGAAGAAAGCTTTTTATCACAAACGGCGATCGCGCTCACATCTACTTGGTTTTTGCGAGAACTAGCCCTCCAGACCCAAGAAAGCGCCACTTGGGTGTGACCGCTTTTATCGTGGAAAGGGGCGCTCAGGGTTTGAAAATTGGACAGCGCTTGAACGTGATAGGACTGCGTGGTGACCAACCAGTCGAGCTGATTTTTGAGGACGTGTTCGTGCCTGAGGAAAACGTGCTCGGAGAAATCGGAAGAGGCGTGAGAATAGCGCTTTCTACGTACGACCGAGGAAGGATTGGTGTTGCGGCGCAAGGTGTTGGAATCGCTCAGGCTGCGCTAGAAGCCGCGCTAAAGTACTCAACGCAAAGAGAAACCTTCGGAAACAAGCTTTTGAGCTATCAACAGGTTCAGTTCAAAATAGCCGAAATGGTTTCTTCGGTTCACGCAGCAAGGATTCTCACGTACTGGGCGGCTTCTCTTGCGGACCAAGCAAAGCCGTTTGTCAAAGCGGCGTCGATCGCAAAAATCGTGGCAACCGAAGCCGCTGAAAGAAACGCACACGCGGCGATGCTCATCATGGGCGCTTATGGTGTTTCTCAAGAAACAGGTGTTGAGAGATTGCTACGCGACTCTCAGGTGATCAAAACTTACGAAGGAACGAACGACATACAAAGGCTTATAGTCGCGCGCGAAGTGGCAAAAGAGGTCGGTTTTGCGCTTTGAGGGTTGGTAAAGTTGTTGAAGCAAATCTTTGAAGGCGTTTACTTGGTGGAACTAGAAGGGATGGGAGAGCAACTAGCCACAAAGAATCTTGTGCCAGGTCACAGAGTTTACGGCGAAAGGATTGTCAAAGCGGACGGCTTTGAGCTTAGAATTTGGGACCCTTACAGAAGCAAGCTTGCCGCGGCGATAAAGAAGGGACTGGACGAACTTCCGATTAAGCGCGCAAAAAAAGTTCTTTATCTTGGAGCAGCGGCTGGTACCACCGTAAGCCACGTATCAGACATCGTGGAAAAAGAAGGGGTGGTTTACGCCGTTGAGTTTTCCGCTCGCGCTTTAAGAGAGCTGATTGCGTCCTGCGAAAACAGGAGTAACGTGATTCCGATACTCGCGGATGCGCGTTTCCCTTCTTCTTACAGGCGTTATGTGGACGCGGTGGACGTGGTTTACGTGGACGTGGCTCAACCCGATCAAGCGAAAATCACTGTGGACAACGCAAGGTTTTATCTCAAAAAAGACGGCTGGGTTTTGCTTGCGATAAAAGCAAGAAGCGTTGACGTCGCCGCAGACCCGCAAAAGGTTTACGCGCAGCAAAGAGCAATTCTTGAAAAAGAAGGCCTAAAAGTTGTGAAAGAAATAGAGCTTTCTCCGTTTGAGAAAGACCATGAGCTAATCGTTGCGAAATACTAGCGCACTTTCAAAAGCGTCTTCCAGCTTTTTCTCACAAACTCGGGTAGTGTACCGTGTTCGACAAAATACTGCGTCACAAACTTTAGCGTTCTTTGGTCGCTCGGATACCCGCTTCCCACATCACCGTATTTGCTCTTTATTTCTTCGATTCTTTCGTCTCTCACAACTTTTGCCACAATCGACGCGGCGCTTGTCACCACATACTTTGAATCCGCTTTGTGCTCTGAAACGAAATTCACGCCGGGCACTCTTTTTGAAAGCTCAACGCCAAATCTCACTTCATCTGTGTCCACGGCGTCAACGTAGATCGTGCTACAACCAAGCGCTTTGGAAATCTGCGCCATTTTTGCGAGCTCTAGCTCGTTCAGATTCAACCCTCTTTTTTCGCGTAAATCGATTTCCTGCGGCGAAACCTCTATCACTTCTAGCTTTTTTGAAATTCTAACAATTTGCTCAAACAGCCTTTTTCTTGCGCTTGGTGTGAGCTTCTTTGAGTCTTTTACGCCCAGCTTTTTTAGCGTGTCAAGCTCGCTTCTCAGAACGGCAACGCCCGCTATCACAAGAGGCCCGATAAGCGAGCCTCTTCCAGCCTCGTCGATTCCGCCGACAAGCTCGTCCAGCGACCGCTCACCCAAAGACTTATCACGCAAACAAGATTTAATCTTTACCTATTCGGAGGGGCGTGAATGTCGCTCAAAAAGTGGAAGGAAGGAAAAGCGCAGATTTTCGTTCCCGAGCGCTCTCTTTTGCGTAAGCTTGAGCGCTATCCCGCGTTTTACAACCCTAGAGGAGCTCTCACAAGAGATGTGAGCGTGGGAATTGCGCGCACGCTCGGTAAAAACGTGAACTTTCTTGATGCGATGTGTGGTGTGGGTGTAAGAGGAATAAGAGCGTGTGTCGAAGCCGACGTAAAAAGAGTGGTTCTAAACGACGTCAATCCAGAAGCGATCGCGCTCGCTTACCTAAACGCAAAGGAGAACGGAATTCTAGATAAAGTCGAGCTACAGTCACAAGGGTGTAACGCGCTTTGCGCGCTTGAAGATTTTAAAAAAGGGTACGAATTCGTGGACGTTGACCCCTTTGGCTCGGTTGCTCCTTTTACACACAACGCGCTACTCGCAACGCGCGATTGTGGGATTCTTGGTGTGTGTTCAACCGATGGCGCAAATTTGTGCGGAAACAGGCCTCACGCGCTCCACAGGCTGTATTTCGCGTTCAACAAAAACAAACTGGGCAAAAAGGAAAGCGCGCTACGAATACTCATGGGTTTTGTGATAAGAAGCGCGGCGGTGTTGGGCTTTGCCGCAAAACCGGTTTTGTGCTACGTGTTTGCGGACTACTTTCGCTGCCACTTTCTCGTAAAAAGGTCGCAAAAGGAAGCAGAAGCGCTCACACGAAAAATAGGTTATACGCTTTCCTGTGAACACGCTCACTACTCTAGCGAGCCAGTGTGCGAAGTGTGCGGGGCGCGCGCGGTTTCAGGACCGTTGTGGACTGGTGAGCTTTGTGACAAAGAGTTTGTCACGCAAGTTTTGTCTGAAATCACGAAACTCGATTTCGTTCAAAAGCAAACCAAAAAGCTACTACTCCTACTTAGCGAAGAGTGCTCGATCACCCAAAGCTTTGTGGATTTGCACGCTCTTGTGAAAGGCTTGGGTTTGGGCACTCCAAAAATCGAAAAAGTGCTTGAACAGCTGAAATCAAACGGTTTTAAGGCGACGAGGACGCACTTTTCGCCAACTGGTGTTAGAACCGACGCGCCTTTAAAACATGTGCTACAAGCGTGCAAATCTTAATAAGAGATAAAACTTTTTGTAACAAAATGGTTGACTTAGAGTTTATCGCAAGGTCTGCCAAAAAGGAAGAAGCGTTAAAAAGGATAATCGATGAGTATGTTTTCACAAAGCGTTTTAGTGTAGATAGAGCAAGGCAATACGCTCAAGCGGTGCTCGAAGAAGTTGAGCTTTCTCAAAAAGCTCCTAGTGACGAGTTTTTGCGCTATGTTCTAAGCACGCTTGAAAGCGGCGTCAAGGCTGGAGAGTTTGGTGTGGGCTCTCGCGGAAAAGGGGATTACATAGTTCACACTCTTATCGCAAAAATAGCAAGAAGCGCGAACGAAAAAAGCGCAAAAAGAGTGATTCTTGAGCCGATAAATCACGACGATGTGGGAGCGGTTGATGTGGGAGAGTTTAAAGTTGTAGTGGGCGCGGTTGACGGGGCGCACTCAAGGCTTAGCGCCTTTCCGTTTTTGATGGGCTTTCACGATGCGCGAGCGGCTTTGCGCGACGTTTGCGTAAAAGGCGCCATTCCTGTGGCGCTCATGGACGATGTTCACTTAGCGGACGATGGTGACGTTTCAAAGATTTTTGAGTTCGTCGCAGGAGTGTGCGCTGTGTGCGAGCTAGCGCGCGTTCCACTGATTAGCGGTAGCACTTTACGAGTGGGCGGAGACATGGTGTTGGGTGATAGGCTTGTCGGTTGCGTTTGCGCAATCGGTGTGCTCGACGATCCTTCCCATTTAAAAAGCGAAATACAAGCTGGAAGTAAGATCATCATGACGGAAGGTAGTGGCGGTGGAACGATCACCACCACCGCGCTTTACTCTGGTCATCAAGACGTGGTAAGCGAAACGCTCAACTTGGATTTTTTCTTTGCGATTGAATCGCTAAGAAACTCTGGTGCGCTTAAAAAGATAACCCATATCACCGATGTCACAAACGGAGGTGTAAGAGGCGATTTGGAAATTTTGGCAAAAGAGAACGGTGTCAAGATGCTTATCGATGAAGAAGAGGTGTTTTCAGTGATAAACCCAAGAGTAAGGCGAATGCTCGATGAACTAGGTATCGATCCTCTTGGGGTGTCGCTTGATTCTTTGCTCATGTTTGTACCAGAAAAATATGTGGAAGAAGTTTTGAACGCGCTACCCGTTCGCGCAAAAGTTGTTGGAGAAGTTCAACAAGGCTCTGGTTGCTTTGTAAAAAGGAAGGGTGCACTCGAAACGCTCACACCGAAATTCCGCGAGTCTGCTTACACAAAGCTCAAGAAGCTTGTGGGCGAAGATGCGCCAAACAACTTTGAAGAGCTCAACAAAAAAGTGGAAGAGGCTTTTGAAAAAATTCTACAAAAAAAGAACGCGCTTGTTTCAGAGATCAGAAAGAAATACGAAGTGTCGCGTGTTGATTAGTGCTAAGCTTTTGTTATAGCGTTTTAAGCGCTAATTGTCAAACGTTTATACAGTTTCCAAAACCTCGCCTTTTAAGACGGGGATTCTAAAAGTATAAATACGAGTCTGGAAAACACCTGGTAATGCGTGTAAGAGCCTACCGATTCAGAGCGTACTCATTCAAAAACCACCGCGAGTTGAAAACCCAGCTCGAAATAGCATGTAAACTCTATAACACTTACACGCCGAACAAGAAGAGTATGAAAGAAACAAGCGCAGTATGAATAAAAACGAGCTTCGAAAGCTCACCTTAGACCTGAGGAAGAAGAACCCCTCAGTTTCAAGCTCTACATTCGCAGGTTACCCAACAAGTAGCTGAGAGGTTTTATCCAAGCGCGAAAAAGGTTCTTTGAAGGACTTGCGAACAAACCCAAGAAAAAGAAACAACACAAATACCTTTCCTTTGCTGTGATTTAACAACTTGTTGTACACTACAACTATTCTTTCAGAGACTCGATCGCTTTACGCTAACCAAGCTTTACACCTGCTCTTTTTGTGACACCTTAGTGTTTCAAAATCCTTGCGCGTTTTGGCATCTTTAATTAATTGTTTGGAAATTTTGAGTAGAGCTTTATTAATTTCTTGTCGTTACAATTTCATGGCCAGCGTGTGCCTTTCTGGCTTAAGAGTCGTGGTAACCGCGGCTAGCAGAGGTATCGGCTTTGGCGCAGCGAAAGCGTTTCTTGAAGAAGGTGCGAGAGTTTTGATCAACTCTTCTAATAGCAAAAATCTAGAGCGCGCGCTCAATGAGCTAAGCGCGCTCGGCGAAGTGTACGGCGTGGTCGGAGACCTTAGAGTGAAAGAACACCTCGACAAAATCGTGGACGAAGCGGTGAACAAGCTCGGCGGTATCGACACACTGGTTTACGTCGCAGGCTCGCCAAGCCCAGGAACCTTTTTGGAAAAGTCCTACGAAGATTGGGAGGACGCCACAAGACTACTTACGATTAGCCCTGCGTATTTGGCAAGAAGGGTCGCCGAAGTGATGATAAAACAGGGAAAGGGTGGTAGAATGGTTTTTCTTGCTTCGGTGTCGATTAAAGAACCAATACCAACGATTGCTCTTTCAAACGTTTGCAGAATTGCGATAGCGGGTTTGGTAAGGACGCTTGCGCGCGAGCTAGCACCAAAGGGTATAAGAGTGAACGGAGTTTTACCAGGTTACATAAAAACGCAAAGGGTGGAGCATCTTGCGAAAGACTTGGCAAGGAGAAAGGGGATTAGCTACGAAGAAGCTTACAAAGAGCTTGAAAGAGAAGTCCCACTCGGGTACATCGCAACACCCGACGAGCTTGCGAAAACCATCGTGTTTTTGGGTAGCGACATGTCGCCTTACGTCACGGGCGCGATGATTCCTGTGGACGGAGGTTTGCTTAGGTCTGTTTTTTGATCTGCGCACCCTTTTCCCAAGGTTTTGCCACAAAAACGCTTTGCGTGTAAGCGAGCAAATCCTCTTTAAACCTTGTAGCTTTCTTTTCACTAGAAAGCACAAAGTAAACTGAGGGGCCAAAAGAGCTCATTCCCGCACCGCTTGCGCCAAGCTTTAAGCCAAGCTGCATCAAACTCTTTACGGCTTCTCCCTGCGACTCAATTTCGCGCTTTTTGAACGCTATATCCTGCACCATGTTCACCGCTTCTCCAAAGCCTTCGATATCCCCTTCTATCACGCTTGGTATCATCTTTACAAGAACAATTCTACAAAGCTTTTCCACTTCCCACTCTGGTATTGGGCAAAACCTTTGGAAAAGCTCAAGCTCAAGCTCAGAGTGTATCTTTTTTGCGTGTAAAGGTTTTGCGACGACAAACCTCAAGTCAGGTGGAAAACTCGCCTTTAAGATTGCCCGCGCCGGTTCAACCTGCGAGTAGTCGGATGAAGAAAAAGTGGTTTTTCCGTCTTTCCCAAACTTGTGTCCTCCGTCAACAATGAACGAACCACCACCTTCAAATCCGGCAACGCCGATGCCAGACGTACCACCTCTTTTCATGATGCGCGCAAGCTCGTGCACGCTCACTTTTAGTGAGTACAATTCGCTAAGAGCCTTTGCAACGGAAAGCGCAAGCTGTGTAGTAGAGCCAAGTCCTACGTGTGGCTCGTAGCGCTCAACAACCTCGATCTTCACTTTTGTTCTTCCGAAAACCGAAAAAAAGCGCTCGGCAAAAACCCGCGCTTCTTCGTCGATTTTTTCCGTGTCGCTTTGTTCCGCACTCACTCTTACCACAGGATTAGAGATTATCGCACCAACTCCTCCGTCGACACGCCCCAAAGAGCCGTTCATGTCTAGTAGTGTTATGTGTAGTCTTGCGTGCGCTTCAACGGTCACCTTTTTTGGCACTTTTAGTTCACGCCAAACCTTTGTTGCTGTCCCTGTGTGGTTGCGCGAATCATGTCGACTTGTTTTCCTTGTGTTGGTCTCACGTACCTTAACGCTTCGATTAAGTGTTCCCACCTGAGTTTGGCTTCGGCGCCGTTCATTCCCGCTTTTTCCAAGTATTCTCGGATTGCGATTTGAACCGCTTTGTCCACAACCCCTTTTATGTCAGCGCCGCTATAGCCTTCAGTCATACCAGCAAGCTTTTCAAAGTCGATTGCTGGCTCAATCGGGTGCTTTGACGCGTAAAGCCTGAACATTTGAGCGCGCGCTTTAAAGTCTGGAAGCGGAACGTAGAGTATCTTGTCGAATCTGCCAGGCCTTAGCAAAGCCGGGTCTATCAAGTCTGGCCTGTTGGTTGCGGCCATCACCATCACTCCCTTAAGCCTTACAAGACCGTCTAGCTCGGTGAGTAGCTGGCTCACAAGCCTTTCTGTGACGTGCGTGTCGTCGCTTATCCTTGCTGGCGCAAGCGCTTCGATTTCGTCAAAGAAGATGATGCAAGGCGCGGCTTGCTTTGCCCTTCTAAAAACTTCTCGCAAAGCCTTTTCGCTTTCGCCAACCCATTTTGAAAGCAGGTCTGAGCTCACAACCGTGATGAAGTTCACCCTGCTTTCTGAGGCAACGGCGCGCGCAAGCATGGTCTTTCCCGTGCCAGGTGGGCCGTAAAGCAAAACACCCTTTGGCAAATCCGCGTTGAACTTTGAGTAAACTTCGGGATAGCGTAGAGGCCACTCGATAGACTCCATGAGCTCTCTTTTCACTTCGTCTAAACCGACAATGTCCTCCCATTTTGTGAGTGGAACCTCTATCCTAAACTCTCTGAGAGCAGAGGGCTCAATTTCTCCCATTGCGGAAAGAAAGTCGTTCTTTGTGACCACAATTCCCAAATCCGAAAGGTCAACACCTTGTAGCAAGTCAGAAGTCTTTCTTCTTAGTGCGTTCATCATCGCTTCTCGCACAAGCGCCGCAAGGTCGGCGCCAACGTAACCGCTTGTGAGCTCAGCTATTTCCTTTAAGTCTACGTCTTGAGCAAGAGGAACCCTACGCGTGTGAACTTTTAGTATTTCAAGCCGAGCCGCGGCGTCTGGCGCGGGAATCTCGATTTCTCGGTCGAACCTACCAGGTCTACGAAGAGCGGGGTCGACCGCGTTTGGTCTGTTTGTTGCGGCGAGCACCACCACTTTGTCGCTTGGCGACAGTCCGTCCATGAGTGTGAGAAGTTGCGACACAATCCTTCTTTCAACTTCGGTTGATGTGTTGTCGCGGCTTGGTGCAAGGCTATCGATTTCGTCGATAAAAATTATAGAAGGAGCGGTCTTCTCCGCTTCTTTGAAGATGTCTCTTAGTTTCTTTTCGCTTTCACCGTAGTACTTGCTACCGATTTCTGGACCGCTAATCAAGTAAAAGTTTGCGCGTGCGGTGTTTGCAACAGCGCGTGCGATGAGAGTCTTTCCCGTGCCAGGTGGGCCGTAAAGCAGGATGCCTTTCGGAGGTCTAATCGAAAAAGCGCGAAAGATTTCTGGCCTTAACAAAGGAAGCTCTATCAGCTCTCTAAGCTTTTGGATCTGCTTTGACAAGCCACCGATGTCTTCAAAGGTGACCAAAGGAACGCCTTTCGGCTGTATCTTTGTGGGTTCCCTGATAAGTTCAAGCTTTGTGTTCGCTGAAACGAGCACAACTTCTTCAGCTGGTAGATAAGCGTTTATCACGACGTTGAGCGAGCGACCCCAGCTTTTGAGTAGTATGGTGTTTCCCCTACAAACCGCTCTACCTCGTAGCGCAAGAAGAATTTCTCGCGGGTCGGGCTCCCCCTTTGATTCATCGGAATAAAGCAAAACGATTTTTTCTGCCGGTTTTGGCTCCGCCTTTCTTACGACAACTTTGTCGCCGTAAGAAACGCCAAGGTTTCCCAACCCTTCTTCGTCTACGCGCATCACACGACGTCCAGCGTCCCTTCTATCAGAGGGTTGAACGATGAACGCCGCCCTTCTGTAACCCACAGAGACCACGATGTTACCCGCCGATAGACCCATCTCTTGTAAAAGCTCTGAATCGAGCTGCGCGATGCCCTTACCCCAGAGCTTTTTGTCTAGTTGTTCCAGCTTGACCAGTGCTTGGGAGCTCACAACCGGCTCACACGTCCTAATATTTATTTTGCGGAGCTATGATAAATTGTTTTTGAATAGCTCAAACGATTTTGAAGGAGATGTATTCTGGGTAAGCGATCGTTGGGTGTGAAAATTGCACACACTCCGCGCAATTTATTTTTGGGTTCTTTCAAAGAAGAAGAGAGCGAATTTGCGTTCTCACGAAATAAGGGTTGCGGTTGCGGGCGCGGGTTCTGCGTTAAGCGGAATGGTTCAAGCGATTTCGCTTTACAAGAAGGGTGACGGAAGAGGACTGCTACACCCTGTTTTGGGCGAGTATTCACCTAGCGACGTGGAAATCGTTGCGGTTTTTGACGTAGACAAAAGAAAAGTGGGAAAAACTCTCAAGCAAGCGCTTTTTGTAGAGCAGTCGGCGCTTCCGAAATACACAGAAGTTGAGTTTGACACAAAGGTTCTTCCTGGGGTGTTAAAAGACGAAAGACTACAAGGAAGGCTTGAAGTGGAAACTAGTGACGAGCAAACTGTGACACAGGAGATTGAAAGAAGTGGCGCGCAAATTCTTTTAAACGTGATAAACGGAGGAATGTACGCGTCTTCAGAGGCTTACGCAAGATGCGCGCTCAAAGCGGGGGTTGCGTTTGTCAACGCCACACCAACGCCCATTGCGACATCACTAGAGCTTGAAGCGCTTTTTTCAAGAAACAAGCTACCGCTTTTAGGAGACGACCTTTTAAGCCAAATAGGCGGCACAATTCTTCACACGTTTCTTTTGTGGTTTTTGAATAGCAGAGGCGTGTGGGTCAAGCAAACCTATCAGCTTGACGTGGGCGGAGGGCTTGAAAACCTGCTTACAGTTGAAGATGACGAGCTAAAACTCACAAAACGAACGATCAAAAGCTCGACGGTTTCTAGCGTTTTGCCTTACCAAGCTAACATCGCAACTGGAACGACCGAATACGTGGACTTTATGGGAAACTCAAGAGAAAGCCACTTTGAAATCGTGGGAAGCTACACACTTGGTGCACCTCTAGAAATAGAGCTCACACTGAGGACTCAAGACGGCGCAAACGCCGCAGGACCTCTACTAGACGCGATAAGAGCCGCAAAGGTTGCGCTAGACCGTGGAATTGGAGGCGCGCTCGAAGAAGTGAACCCTTACCTCTTTAAACTTGTAAGGTCAAAGGTGGACCCAATAAGCGCCGAAAAGAACTTCATAAAATTCTTTGAAGAGAACTAAAACATATTTTTAAGAAGATGCGAAAAAGCGACCAAAATGTAAAGAAATAGTAGTGTATAAAACTCCTTACATCAGATTACAAAAGACTTATAAGATTTGATTTAGGCTTATTATAAAATGAACCAAAAGACGGGTATAAGTCGAATAGCAGTTGTGGGGATCATAATACTAGTAATTGTTATAGCGGTGGCAGCGATCGTAACGCTCTCACACGCACCCTCCCAAATGAGCTCAACGGTAACAACCTCCTCCTCGATTTCATCTCAACTAACTTCGTCAACCACAACCTCTGCTGTCAATCAAACTTTAATAGTTGACTACACTTCGAGTCCAGGAAGTTTAGACCCGGCTACTGACGTTGAAATTGCTGGTTATGGAATAATTGGAAACATAATGCAAAGCTTAGTTTATTATAACAACTCCAACTCTAATCAGATTGTTCCAGTGCTTGCGAGTAATTACACCATAAGTAGCGACGGTAAAACTATCACTTTCTTCTTAAGACATGGAATAACATTCTCAAACGGTGATCCATTTAACGCTTATTGCGTGTGGTTTTCATATTATAGAGCCGCAGTTATGGGGCAAGCAGGATCGTTCTTTTATTCAGTCGGTTTAAACCTTTCCGGTGTCACCGCTGATGAACTGAATGAACTAAACTCTTCAACGAACACACCACCAGCCTCGCTTTTACCCGTACTGACGAATGAATCCAATGCAATAACAGTTCCTAGTCCTTATGTGGTGGTATTTCATTTTGAAAGACCATTCCCTGATATTTTTGGTTGGATGACTATTGCAAAAATAGTGGATCCGCGAGCTATTGAGCTACATGGAGGAGTTCAAAAAGGTCAGCCGAACTCTTGGGCAAACCTTAATCCAATAGGCACTGGACCATTTATCTTACAAACATGGGTTCAAGGTTCGTATGCGGTTTTGGTGAGGAATCCTAACTATTGGGGAGGACCAGGAGGAGGCGTTTTTCCAACACCAAAGCTTTCAAAGGTTGTGATTTACTTTATACCAAGCGAAACTACACGGGAAGAAAATATTTTGAGCGGGGCGGCTGATGTTGCGGTAATAGACACGCCACGCATTGCTGCTATAAATGGTACCCCTGGTGTCGTGTTGCCCAATTTCGGTGTGAGCAACACATACGCATGGATGCCTTTGGATGTTCAGCAATACCCCTTAAACATTACACTTGTAAGAGAGGCGATAGTTCACGCAATAAACTGGAATCAAATAAATCAACAAGTGTATCACGGTTTGTTGTATCCTTCTGCAGGCGTTGTTCCTTATGGGCTTATAGGTTACAACGCATCTATGAAACCCTATTCCTACAACCCTGTGCTTGCAGAAAACTTACTTGCACAGGCTGGTTTTCCAAATGGAACCAATTTCCCCACACTGTTATTCGTTTATGCAACGGATTATCCAGAAACATACTTAGTGGCGCAAATAGTACAAGCGGATCTTGCCCAAGTTGGTATACACGTTGAACTAAAGGGTTTAACTTTTGCTCAACAGATTGCACTCGACTACTCTACACCTGCAAGTAGTTCAAGTCATCCCTCTTTGCAGTGGGTTAGTATAACTGGCCCACCGATACCATCTGGATATGCTGATCCACTGTTCATGACGGGTAACTACGGAAATCTCGGTGGTTATAGTAATCCAACAGTTGACGCTTTACTTCTTCAAGCAGAATCCACCTACAACAATACACTTAGAGAAGAGTTGTACTGGAAAGCTTCTAACATTGTGTACAACTCTTACGCGTACTACTTCTTGGGTAACATAAAAGACTTCTTCCCCGCTCAGTTCTTCGTGTTTAGATCAAACGTCCATGGGTACTATTACCAATCAGCGTTTTCACAGCTTGACTTTAGCACAATTTATCTCACATAAAAAAGAGGTTGAGGTGTCATGCCCAACCTCTTTATTTTTGTTTTAAAGAGAATTGCCGCTAGTATTCCAGTTTTACTTTTGGTCACTTTGATATCTTTTATCGTGTCACATGCAATAGTACCTAACCCAGTAAAAGCTTGGGTGGGATTTCGTTCTAACCCTCAAATTATTGAGGAATACACTCTTAGGTATCACTTGAATGATCCATTATGGGAACAATACTTTTACTATGTTTATGATTTGGCCACAGGAAACTGGGGAATAAGTCCTACGACTGGTAGACCAGTTTTACAGGAAATAGCTACATATTTTCCTGCAACGCTACAATTAGTGATATCATCTGTGATTTTGTCTTTTGTAGTTGGCGTCCCATTAGGAGCGATTGCCGCTATCAAAAAAGGAAAAACCGATTACTCAATCAGAATGTTTTATCTAATTGGAATAAGCTCACCGCCTTTTTTGGTAGCTTTAATTCTTCAACTTATTCTTTCATACTACTTTAATTTGCTTCCTTCAATAGGAGAGATTTCTCCAACTATTTCTCCCCCAAAAACGATAACTGGGATGATTGTACTTGATAGCTTACTTACAAGAGACTGGCCCGCTTTTTGGAGTTCTATACACCATTTAATTCTTCCTACAATCTCACTTACAATTTTAATATTTGGATTGTTTGGTAGGCTAATGCGTTCATCAATGCTAGAGGTTTTGGGTAAAGATTACATTCGTGCTGCAAGAGCAAAAGGTTTGAGCAAAGCTTATGTAAACATAAGACACGCTATGAGAACGGCGCTAATACCACCTGTCACTGTTCTTGCGGTTGCAGTGGGACAATTATTGGGAGGAGTTGTGGTAATAGAGTATGTATTCGGAATACCTGGTATGGGAACTTATACTGTTGAAGCCATTACTACATCCAACTTTCCTGATATAATTGGTGTGACCACAATCTTTGCACTTGGCGTAATACTTTCGAACTTAGTAGCTGACATGTCTATGCAATTCTAGATCCAAGGATTAGGATCTAAGTTGAGTGAAACAATACAAATTACAAAAAGCTTGTTAAAAGACAAGGGTGGTTTTGCAGGCTTTGTGATTGTTGCGTTATTTTACATCACAGCAATTGTGATAGCACTACGCCCACAACTTTCAGGTTATAACCCATACGCAATTAATATCTCAAATGAACTTTTACCACCTTCTCTATCCTTTCCTTTCGGAACCGATAATTTGGGCCGTAGTGTATTAGCTGAGGTTTTGGCAGCTACACCACTCGATGCGCTTGTTTCCACTACGGTTGTGCTTTCTTCGGCGTTAATTGGAGGACTTTTAGGGGTGGTTGCGGGTTACCTTGGAGGAATTTTTGAAGAGATCATAATGAGAATCACAGATGCCTTTTTGGCCTTTCCCGCTTTAATTTTAGCAGTTGGCGTATCCGCTGCGCTTGGACCAGGGGCTATAAATGCGATGATCGCCCTTATTGTAGTTTCTTGGCCAACCTATGCCAGACTTACACGTGGTGACACTCTCGTTATTCGTGAATTGCCTTTTGTCAAGTCAGCAAAGCTGAGTGGGCGGAGTGTTTTCTATATTTTGCGTAAACACATTTTACCTAATGTAAGCTCTTCCTTAATTTCGTACGCCACCGTGAATGTGGGCTTTGCGATAATTGCTTTTTCGGTTTTGGGCTACTTAGGTCTTGGTGCACAACCTCCTTCTGTAGAATGGGGCGCGCTTGTTTTTCAAGGTCAAAGCTACTTGAGAACAGCTCCTTGGTTCCCTTTGGCGCCAGCTTTACTTATTCTTGTTGTGACGCTTGGCTTTAGTTTTTGGGTGATGCTCTAAGAGATGCACTAGATCCTACTAAGAAGAAATGATTTCCCTCACTTTTTCTGGGTAGTGGCACCTAACATACCTATTGTTTTCCAATGCATTTAGTGGCGGTTCTTCTAAACATTTTTGTGTTGAAAAGGGACAACGAAGCCTGTAGCGGCATCCCGTAGAAGGAATTGTCACTTCATCGCTTTTTTCTTTATAAACAAACTTGTTTTTTGCGCCCGGTACTGAGCTTAAAAGTGCAGCTGTGTAAGGGTGTAAAGGAGAAAGTATTACATCTTTTGTTTCTCCTAGCTCGACAATTCTTCCTCCAAACATAACACCTACGAAATGTGAAATGTACTTTGCAACCGCTAAATTGTGTGTAATAAACATATATGTCATTTCAAGCTCTTTTTGTAGTTTTTTTAAAAGATTGAGGATCTGAAGTTGAATTGAAACATCTAAAGCGCTGGTCGGTTCGTCCAAAACTAAGAATTCTGGTTTGCTAATCAAAGCCCTTGCAATTGCAATTCTTTGTCTCTGTCCACCGCTAAACTGATGCGGATAAAGGTTAGCCGCTTCGGGAGACAAACCAACAGTCAAAAGCGAATCAATAATAGCTTTTTCCAATTCATCTTTTTCTAAGTGATTCAAAGGTTCAGCTAGAATTTCTCTCACTTTCATTCTTGGGTTAAGTGAGCTCATTGGATCTTGAAACACCATTTGAATGCCTTTTCTTGCTTGCAAAAGTTCTCTACCTTTTAATTTTGTAAGCTCCTTGTCTTTAAATTTGACAGAGCCTGCATCTGGTTTAATGAGTAAGGTGATACACTCACCGAGCGTGCTTTTTCCAGAACCAGTTTCACCAACAATTGCAGTGGTTTTTCCTTTTTGAAATGAAATTGAAACATTGTCAACTGCAACAAGAACGCTTTTTGATGTGCCAAAAAGACTTTGTTTCACATATTTCTTTGTTAAACCCTTTACGACAACTATTTCTTCCATAAAATCACCGATAAAGGTGACATTTAACCATTCTTTGGTTTAAGATTGTTTCAATAGGTTCATCAGTTTTGCACTTTTCAAATGCAAACGAACATCTTGTGTGGAATCTACAACCTGATGGTGGAGAGCTAGGAGAGGGAATGTTACCAGGAATGGGATTTTGGTATTCATCTACACCTAGTGATGGTATGCTTTCTATCAAACCTTTTGTATAAGGATGGAGCGGTTTACTAAAAAGCTCATTGCTTGGAGAATACTCCATGATTTCTCCTAAGATACATCACGGCCACACTGTTTGCGACTTCGGAAACCACTGAAAGATCGTGACTAATTAGCATAATCGCTGTTTTGTATTCTTCTGCAAGATCCTTAAGAAGCTTTAAAACTTTGGCTTGTGTGGTAACGTCTAGTGCAGTGGTAGGTTCGTCGGCAATTAAAACATCAGGGTGTTCAACAAGTGCCATTGCTATCATCACTCTTTGACGCATTCCACCCGAAAGTTCGTGAGGATATTTGTTGATTACATCTTCGGGATTGGAAATTCTTACCGCTTTGAGTATATCTATGATTTCTTTTTTAACTTCAGGGTTGAGTTTAGGCCTTTTAAGAAATTCAAAAAAACGTTTTGTTTCTTTTTTGTCTTTGAATAATCGTATGCTAGAGGAGGCGAATAGTTTAAGTCCTCTTTTTTCTTAATTCGCGTACCATTATCGCTTCTGCAATCTGATAACCTACTTTGTAAACAGGATTTAAAGAGTTTAGTGGCTCCTGAAAAATCATTGCTATGCTTGTCCCTCTTAGCTCTTCAAACGCAGAAAAATTGGGCGTTAGCACGGTTTTATCTTCTAGTAACACTTCACCGCTTGTAACTCTTGCGTTTTCTGGTAATAAACCTATAAGTGTAAGTGCAAGCGTGCTTTTTCCAGAACCAGATTCGCCTACAACCCCTGTTATTTCGCCTTTGTTCAGCCTTAAGTTAATTTTATTTAAAACACGAACGGCTTTTTCATTTACAATATAATCCACTGAAAGATCTTTTACTATAAGTGATGCTGTCAATAGAACTCTACCCTAAGAACTCCGAGACCACGTGAATGAATTTTTCATTTTCTTCAATAAAAGGCATGTGGCCACTTTTTTCAAAAACTACAAGTTTTGAGTTTGGTATTAGTCTTTGAATTTCTTCAGCTTGAGAAACAGGAGTGATCCAGTCATGTTTTCCTACGATTACAAGTGTGGGAGAGGTTATCATCCAAAGTTTGTTTCTTACATCATACTTTGGAATTATTTCCCTAAACATATGAGCCGCAAGAATAGGTGACCCTCTACTTCTTGAAATCAGTTCCCTTCCAATCTTTTCATCGTATTTGTAAAAATATAACGGTAGCATAACTTCCCACCACTTTCTCTGTTCCTCTCTAGTTCTCACTTTCCCTTCAAAAACATCTTTTACAATCTTCTTCTGTTCATCAGTCGCTTTTTCTTCTGCAATTTTTTGCGCCTCTTTCCAAGTGTCCCAAGAAGCTGCTGTATCTACAAGCACAATTCTTCTTACGTTATAAGGATATCTAGTAGCGTAAACGAGTGACCACATTCCACCAAAAGAGCTTCCCATTAAATTTATTTTTTCTAAACCTAGATACTGCCTTAAGGCTTCTATGTCATCAGCGAATTGCTCAATTGTCCATGTTTCTATGGATGTGTGTTCTTCTGATAAGCCAGTTGATCTGTGATCCACAAAAACCATCTGCGTAACTTTTTCGAGCGGTTTAAGCCAAGGTAATAGGTAGGTGTGATCCATTCCTGGACCGCCGTGTAACACAAATGTAACCGACCTTTCGACCATTCTTTCTTCTACTGGCTCGAATTGTAGACCGTATACATCAAAAAAGATTTTTGTTCCATTAATTTTTGCATACACAAGAAAAATTACTACAAAATTCATATAAGTGTTATGTAATTTTTCCTGTTAGAACATGTAGCAATCCACGCGTGCATGGACTTACCATTATACTCAAGATCTATAATAAAGTGCTCGCGTGGCTTGCTTATTTTTTAAGTGAACCTCTCAGTAGTCTAGAGATTTGAAAAGTTTTTGAGTAAAAGCGTTTAGTAAACCATAAATTTAAGCTCAAAAGAGCGTTATAAATTTAAATTCTTAAAGTGAGCTTGTGATGGATATCACGGCTTTTTAGTGATTTGTCTTATGGTACTCACATGTTTTATTTACACAATATTTTTATAGGTGAATAAAGATTAATTTTGACATCGAACATGGGGAAAGAACATAAGGTCTTCGTTAGAGAGGCAACTGGGCTTGTAAGGGAGCTTTCAGCCTTAGATGTTGCTCTTTTTAATTTTGCCATACTTGGCTTTCTGTTTACCCTGTATTTTGCGCTGGCCCTCATGCCACTCATAGGGGTAACTTCGTTCTTGCGATAATCCTCACAGCTGCCCTGAGTGCCCTTCTACTTTTTTCGTACTATAGCTTTAATGTTATAATGCCTAGGAGTGGGGGTGATTATGTTTATATATCCAGAACACTTTGACCAGCTCTTGGTTTTGTGTGTAATGCGAGCTCGGTGCTAATACTTTTGATATATAACGGAATAACCGGTGTTACGATTCAGTCAACTGGTGTATCGGTGGGCTTGGCCCTGATAGGATCGCTTCTCAAGAACTCAACTCTCGCCAACTATGCCTCGATTGTTGTTCAACACGTCTGGCTGATTACGCTCGGAACACTCGAAATAGTTTTGTTGGCGCTTCCAGCGGTATTTGGGAAAAGGGTCTACTTTAGGCTTCAAAACGTTATCTACATTCTTGTTTTTATTGCCTCATTCATCATGATAGGCTTACTCCTGTCCCATTCCCATGCCGATTTCGTTAACGCGTTCAACGCCTACTCAGCAAGCTACGCCAACACCACAAACTATTATCAGGCAGTAATAGCTTCAGCTCAAAAGAGCGGTTGGAGTCCTCCCAGCACCGGGGGTGTATATAGCACACTTCTGCTGGTGCCAGTGCTCTCAATCTTTGGTACAAGCTTCATTTACTCAACGTACCTTGGCGGCGAAATCAAGAAGGTTTCACGTAATTCATTGATTGGAATGTTTGGAGCCATGCTGTTCGCCTTTCTACTTGCCGGTGTTTTCATCGAAGCAGCGTATAGGACTATAGGGCTAAACTTCATGTCCGCTCTAGACTATAGTATGTCGAGTTTAAAGATACCGGTCATACCATACATTAACTTCCTTTCACTGCTACTCACAAACAACCCCCTGATAATCCTGTATGTTGTAGTCGTGGGAATCCTACAGATGGCGATATACATCCCTGGGTTCTATGTGCTAGGTTCGCGTTGCTTGATGGCCTATAGTTTTGACCGCGTCCTTCCAAAGTTCCTAGCACACGTGAGCGATAAATACCACACACCCACCTACGCGATATGGGTTTTGGTTGCCACAAGCGAAGCCTCCCTCATACTCCTCAATATACCCAAGACGGCCGCAGCAATATACCTCTTTTCAACTGTTCTCACCTGGTACGGTGCACTGTTTCCACTGTTCTTCGTAGGGCTAGCAGCCACCCTATTCCCCTTTATAAAGAAAGAACTATTTGATTCTAGCCCCATTAAGAAGAGGATCGGGGGAATACCACTCATGAGCCTAGCAGGGATAGCAACCATGTTTTACTCAGCGGTTATCATTTACCTTGAGCTATCCAATAGTGTTTTCTCAGCCAACACCCCTTCTGCAATATACACTGTTATCGCGCTAGTCGCAGCCCTATTTCTAATATTTTACGTAGCTAAATACATTAGAAGACGATCAGGTGTTCTCCTCGACCTAGCGTTTAAAGAAATACCGCCTGAGTAAACATCTTGTGTGACGAGTATAGTTTTAGAGTATCAAGCTAATTCTCATTACCCAAGCTTTTCAGGTCTCCTAGTATCACCTGAGCTGCGTTGTGACCTGGTGCTCCCGTGACACCTCCTCCTGGATGTGTTCCAGCCCCGCAAAGATAGAGACCAGCGATGGGTGTGGCATATCTTGAGCACTCGCTTGTAGGTCTAAAAGAAAGCATCTGATTGAGCGTTTGGTCTATATGTGTTACATTACCTTCTGTCAGGCTAAACACTCGCTCAAGGTCTAATGGTGAGAGCGCATCAACATAGAGAATCGATTTTGCAATATTAGGAGCGTACAACTCGAGCGTGTTAATCGCGTTGTTTATCGCGGTTTCTTTAAGATCATCCCAGCTACCGCTTGACAAGTGGTAGGGTTATACTTTGCTATTATGCTTAGCGTGTGCTTTCCAGCTGGCGCAACGCTACTATCCCAAGCTGTCTGGCAGAACATGTTTAGTGGAGGTTGTTCACGTATCCTACCCCATTTACATTCATCATAAGCTTTCTGAACATAATCCATGCTTGGGGATATGTTCAATAAGGCTTTGTGCTGTGGCCCAATCGTTGTGCCGGGTATCGCTTTGAAGTTAAGAGGTTGATTGAGTACTAGGTTGATCTTAAAGGAAGTTCCACGTGAATTTAGACTTTCTATTTTTCTTAACAAAGTTTCTCTCAAGGTGGTCAGTTCCAACAAGTTTAAGAAACGTTCTTTTAGGGTCAGCGTTTGATACTACGATCTTCGATCTTATTCTCTCCCCAGTCGTAAGCTCAACGCCCACAGCTTTACCATTTTCTATAATTATGTTTTTGACTTCAGAAGAAGTGATTATCACACCTCCAAACGATGTAAAGCAAGAGGCTAGCGATTGTGAAACAGCACCCGTACCACCAACAGCATACTTATACTTAGGCCTACCCACTGATGTGGCAAGAGTATAAGAAGTGCCTATCGTATCTGGACCCATACTTGTGTTAAGCACTCCTTGCATGCAAAGCGCCGCCTTAACTTTCCTCTGACACAAACCATTCGTTTAAGAGGTCCCTGCAACTTGTTAGCAAAATCTGCCTTATTATTTCTTCAACTTCATCTCCCATCATAAGGCCGAGCAGATCCTTCATTGATGGGGTGGTGTTAAGAAGAGCATTTCCACGGTTTCAGCAAATTTTTCCATGAATTCCGTGAATTTCAAATAGCTTTTAGCATCCCTTTCAGAGAACTTACGAATCTCTTCTGCTGTCTTCTCCCTTGACTCATAAAAGATAAGGTAGTGACCATTTGGAAATGGCACAAAATCTTGTGGATCGATGGGGAAAATCTTTAAGCCATGAGCTTCGAGATTAAGTTCTTGTACGTACGGAGAAAGGATTCGCGATGTAAACACATAGTCGCCACCCGTTCTCGGAATTCTTGAAAGAAGCACGATAAAAATAAGGCTATAAGGAATGAGCGCTATCGCAGAAAGAATTTGCGCCAAATCCAGCGAAGAAAGCCCAAATGTGGGAGAGGCTGGGTAAAACGCGCTGTAAATATAGTTGAGCACAACAATGCCACCGCTCATTGCGCAAAAGTTAAAGAACATTGCGCGAATTGGGCTGATTTCTCTGACTAAACCTGTGGCTTCTCTCAGAAAAACTTTCTTTTCAGATGGTGGCACAATAATAAAGAAAATGTTAAAACTTAAGTTTTTTGGTGAAAAATAACTCAAAAAAATTGATATTAGATATTTATTTTTCATTAGAGTTTGTTAATTGCTCTTCTTAACTCTTCAATTTCATCGTATAGCACTCGGTCTTCACTGAATTCTGGTACAATTTTGCTCACAATCGTTTCTATTCTTTTCGCTATTGAACTAGGCTTTCCTTCTTGCTTCTTTTGTCTTAATCTTAGTGCGACAACAGAACACCAAAGTTCTATTGCGAGCGTGTACTCTGTGTTATTTATTACTTCAAGACATTTGTTTGCGCTAACTGGTGTCATGCTCACATGATCTTCTATATTTTCACTGGTTGGTATGCTGTCAACAACACCTGGATGACAGAGAACCTTGTTTTGCGACACAAGGGAAGCGGCCACGTACTGTAAAAGCATTGCTCCGCTCATAAGCCCTTTTGTTTTTCCTTTTAAGTCGATTAAATAAGGAGGTAATCCTTGATTCGCTTCTCGACTTAGTAATCTGTATATCCTTCTTTCAGAGATGCTTGCAAGTTCAGCAATCGCTATCGCAAGAAAATCCATGGTAAATCCTACGATTTCGTCATGAAAGTTACCTCCGCTGTACGCTTTGTTTTTGTGTATAGATTTGGTGATGATTAAAGGATTGTCAGTTGCTGAATTAATTTCTGTTTTAATTTTGTTTCTAACAAACTCAAAAACGTCCTTTACGGCACCATGAACTTGTGGAATACATCGTAGTGAAGTCGCGTCCTGAACTTTACCAAAATCTTTTAGTACATTATCCGAATTCTGAATCTGATCTGTGTGAATAACAAGCGAGCTTGAGCTGAGATTATTTCGAATACTCTTAGCAGTCTTTATCATTCCGATATGAGGTCTAGTCGTGATCAACTCATCGGAAAAAGGCGTTTCAAGCGCTTTCAACGCTTCGAGTGACAATGATGCAATTTTGTCCGAAGCCTTAATCAGAGTACCAGCTCGGTAAACTGCTAAACACGCAAGACCTGCGGAAAAGCTACTGCCATCAACTAGCGAAAGTCCTTCCTTTGCCTCAAGTACTATTCTTTTGATTCCAGCGCTTTCCATCGCTTCTATTCCGCTCATTCTTTTAAGCGTGCCATCACACTCAAGAAAAGCTTCCCCCGACTGCTTAATCAGAAACTTCTTTTCTTTTTCAGCAATCTTTTTCCTTTTTTAGTTTTTCTAATATCATTTGTTCTTTTACTTGAACGCTTTTTCGAGGATCCTTTGTAAAAACGATAGCGATATGAGCGAGTGGTGCCAAATCTCCAGAGCCCACACTACCTTTTTTGGGAACTAGCGGTGTAACACCCCTATTCAGCATTTCGAGTAATGTTTGAACAACATCTACTCTAACTCCTGAATAACCCATGGCAAGCGTGTTGGCCCTCACTAGCATTGCAGCCCGTACAGCTTCTCTTTCATAAAAACCGTCCACGCCAACACAAGAGCTAGTTATCAGATATCGTTGCAAAAGTCTCGCGTAGTTTAAAGACACCCTTTCATAAGCTAAAGAGCCAAATCCTGTGTTGACGCCGTAGATTACAGGAGCATTTCGTTTGGTTGCAATTTCGTTAACATATTTTCTTGCTTCTTTAATTCTTTGAACTGCGTCCTGCGATAACACCAATCTCACTTTACCAGCAGGAGAAAGCGCCACTTTGGCGACCGCTTCAGGGGTCAGTTTTCTTCCTGAAATTTCAATTATCATGTTAAGAAATTTGGTTTAAAGTTTTAAAAAGTTTGTCAAAATTTCATGATGTGGGTTTTTGAATGCGTCTACTTTTTAGGAAATGATGCTCATACCGTTTTTTGTTTCACGATTCAAAAAGTTTTTTGGATTGTGATAAACAAAAAAAGTATGGTTTATATTATCACAGAGAAGCATGTGTATTCTGTTTTGTCGATGCAGCACTCAATCGATGCAGTAGAAAAGGCTGCTGTGAACTTCGTTAAAAGCAAACGCAAAGTTCCAAAAAGAATCTTATTAAGACCTCAAGAAAATCAAGGAAGCTTTCTAATAAGTGGTGCACACATAGAATCTTGCCCAACACTTGTTAAAATTGCATCGTCCTATCCTGATAACAAAAAACTTGGGCTACCCACAGTGGGATCAATAGTTTTACTCTTTGATCCAAAAACTGGCTCTCCTATTGCGATTATATCCGCTAACAGACTAACGGCGATTAAGACGGGGGCAGTAAGCGCCTTATCTTTTAAATACCTTGCACGAAGGGATTCAAAAACTATAGGAATAATAGGAAGTGGCGTCGAAGCTTGGAGTCATCTAGAAGCAGCTTTGTGCACGCTCAATTTAAAAAAATGCTTGGTGTTTAGTTTGAATTTGAAAAGAGCAAAGACGTTTTGTGAAAAAGTAGAGCAAACTTTTAAGTTGGAAAGCGATGTCGCACAAACAGTAACAGAACTCGTAAAGGAAGCCGATATCGTGGTCACCGCTACGACTTCACAAAAACCTGTTTTTAATGGAAACGACTTGCGTGAAGGTACACATGTGTGCGCGATTGGCTCGTTCACGCCCGATGCGAGCGAATTGGATGTCACAACAATTAAGAAAGCATCAGCCATTTACGTAGACAACTGGGAAGCCACTAAAGTGGGAGATCTCAGAATTCCCTTAGAGAGAAAAATCATTAGTAAAAACAGCATCATACACATAGGCGAAGTTATCACCGCTAAAAAACAAGGAAGAATCGATGACAAGCAAATTACTGTGTTTAAGTCTGTGGGAGGAGCACCTTATGACGTAGCCGTAGCAAATTTGGTTTTCGTAAACGCATTGGAAAAGAATCAGTACACGTTAATAGATTTAAATGGTTAGTGTCACTTTAAGATTTTCCAAGGGTCTAATGTTCGTTTAATCAGATTGAATGACTCAAGCGAATCTCCAAATTCGGTTACTGCAAATTCGTTGTACATAGAACCTAACCCCGTAGCAGCGCACAAAGAACCTCCAATCCGCTTAGCTTTCTGTAAAAGTTTTCTCTCCCACGTCTTAAATTGTTCAACCGCTATCTTACTACTATCATCTATTAAGCATCCCGAAACGCACAACGAATCTGCTTGAGGTAGCAGAATATATGAAGATGTTCCGACGTAAACCAACATGTCGAGCTTAGCGCGAATCTTTCTTTCGTAACTCAGAAAAATAGGAAGTTTATGCAAAGGTATGCCAATTCTAACGCTATTGTATCGAAGGTTTGCCACACGTAGTTCTTCGTTTGAAACATCGCGCATCATAGGTAATGCATAACCTTTGGTTAAATTTTTCCAGTAATTTTTGGCGATTTTATCTGGTAATTTAACTCCTTTGCGCTTTTTTACGAGGGATATTGTGTGATTTAAAAGGCTAGCGACAAAACCTTTTGAACCGCTGTAACTCACAAAAATAAAAATTGCGTAATTCAACTCTGAGTTAAGGCTAACATTTTGAAGTGCTTCGTAAATAACTCTCTCTTTTTCTAATATCATCAAGGTTTCTGGTTGGATGCCAAAGTTTCTTAGTTCAATTATTGTTGAGATCGCTGAATTGATATTTTTAAAGCCAAACATTGCAACTTTTCTTGACTCTGGGAAAGGGTAAACCTTTAATGTAACTTCAGTTAGAATACCCAATCTTCCTTCTGAGCTAAGAAAGAAATCCTTTAGCATGATTGAATTGTCAAAGCTAGTTTTATTTCCTATTTCTGTGATTTTTCCGTTAGGAAATACGATTTGCAAAGCCGTTACGATTGAAGTAGCCCTTCCGTATTTGGTTGAAAAAGGACTAATTGCATTAGTGCAAACTGCGCCACCTATCGTGGCTTGTCTAAAGCTACCTGGTAAAATAGGAGTCCAGTAACCTCTTACCTTTAGAAAGGCCTGAAGCTTTGCGATTTTTACACCAGCCTGCACAGTAACAGTTTGACTGTCTGGATCAAACCGCAGTATTTTATTCATAGAGCGTGTATCAATGAATACCACCTTGTTCTTAGTCGGTAAAATTCCTCCCGAAACCAGTGCTCCAGTTGCGCCTCCCACAGGTATAACCGAATAGTCGAAATTCTTTACAACTTCAAAGATTTTTGCAACATCGCTTGCGGATTTTGGTCTTACAACAACGTAACGCTTTTCAAGAATTTGTCTTCCGCCAAACTTGTCAGCGTACAAATTTAGGTGTGTTTCAGGAACTTCTAAAATTCTTAAAAATCTACTTTTTCTTTCAACTTATTCACGTCAAAAACATTTCTACGATGTCAATCTTTTCTGTCACTTGTGTTCCTTGACGACAAATTAACT
>Ga0074076_100035_pt1 | contig 29192 bp, 26 predicted proteins | sample YNPg_D_FD_63713 | JGI IMG/M metagenome (GOLD analysis project Ga0074076, IMG submission 63713) | Hot spring microbial communities from Beowulf Spring, Yellowstone National Park, Wyoming, USA - YNP_Beowulf Spring_D v2 (version 2) | ecosystem: Environmental > Aquatic > Thermal springs > Hot...
AGCTGGGTTTTCAACACGCGCTGGTCTTTGAAGTGCTCGGAAGCGGTAGGCTCACACGCACACGAGTGTTTTCTCTGCGTGTATTTACACCTTTGTGATCCCCGAGGTTTTGAAAAGTTTATAAGGCTCAAACGTGGTGGGACCATGAAGTTGAATTGGTAAATGCACGTTAACCCACCACGATGTTGATGACGCGTTGGTGAGTGTGGAAATCGTGCAAAACTCACAAACAATCCAAATTTAAAATATTCAGAGCATATACTTTATTTTAAATAGGCTTCGCACATTTTTTGAATCAAGCTTTTGTATAGTGACCTTAAATCGTTTATCGTTTTTACACCAAGCGTCAACCCAAGAATTCTGTGCACAGCTTCCCAGCTTCTTCCTTGTAGAGACTTTAAGATGAGTAGCCTTTCGTAGTCCTTTTCGATTTTAACTCTTTTTTGCTCGCTTGCGATAAAGTGCGCTTTCACAAGCGCGCGAATGGCGTCGCTCGCGCCTTCGTAAATCACCAAATCCTTTAAAAAAGACTCAAGTCTTAGCCGCTGAGAACCTTTGAACTCAGGTTTGACATCCACCTCACCATAAGTTTTAGAAAGAAGCATCCACGCTAGCTCGCTATCCATGTCAAAGTAGGAGTCGTAAAGCGACTCCAAAAATCTCAACCTGAACTCCTTGCTGAGCTCCACACACAGCTTTTGTGAAGCGATGCTTATAGGTTTGAGAACAACTGTGCTAAATTCACCCGAAACAGGATTTCTTCTTGCGCCGATAAGAATGGGGTAATATCCGTTCTTGAACCAAAACGAAAGAAGCCTGTGGTTCGCACCAAAAGACGAACCCAACCAGTCAAACCTTTTGAACTCTTCTTCTATTTTGGAAAGAAGGTGAGACCCAAATCCGCGGTTGTGTAGTTGTGCGTGAACCGCAATTCTCACTATCCTTAAGCCCTTGAGCTTGCCTAGAGCTTTAAGATGGGGATAGTAGCGCAAAATCATGCTCGGTATGAGCTGTCCTTTCAGGTCCTTCTTTTCAAGGAGTTTGAGCTGAGAATCACTCAAATCTCCTTCTGTGCAAACGTGCGCCGCAGCGATCACTTTTCCTTCTTGTGAAAAAAGCGTCCTCACTTCGTGGTTCGGGGAGTTGCCAAGAATCGCAAGGTCATCTGGCTTGTTCCTGTAATGCGTGGTGATGTACAACCCAATTAAATCTCGTAAAAGCTCGTCTTTCTCAAAAAGCTCGTCCCTGTTTAGCGCGCTATAAAGCGTTTCAATGGGTTTGATTTCCAAGCGTGTTAGACTGGGTTGCTCCGCATCGAGCACGAGAACATCGTAAAGCCAAGACTCAACTGGGTCGTTTGACGCATAGCGCACGGGCTCTTTCATTTCGATTTCTAACACGTTTGTTCGTTGCTTTTTCAACCTGTTCAAAAACAGAACAGAAAAGCCTCTTCCAGCGCCCTCGTAACCGTGCATCGTGGTCGAATAAACCGCCCTTTCAAATCTCTTCATAATACCAATAAGAATTGGAAGGGAAACACCCGCAGCTTCGTCCACGACTATCAAATCCGCCCTTTCTCTAAGCGCCACAAATGGCGACCTATAGTAAACCACAGAATTTTCGAGCTCCAAAGACACAACCGAATCTTCGCTTTTTGTGACCCTGAAATTCACGCCAAGCGCTTCAAGCGCCTTTTGGAGAAATTCGAAGAGTGTTTGAACGCTCGACCTTTCGGGAGCGGTGACCAGGTACTTTTGCCAAGGCGCGCTTTTCAAAAGCGCGGCAAGCGCAAGACCCAAAACCGCGGATTTTCCTCTGCCTCTGTCAGCTTTGATCACCATCGAAACGTTTTTGTTTAAAAGGTTTTCAAGAGCAAACAGGGTTTTTCTTTGATCGTTCGTCTTACACATTTCATAAATTTCTCTTGGAAAGATTTTTCCTTCAACCTTTTGTTGCTCTAACTTTTGTGGCTCAGGCCAAGCTGGTCCTATAGCCATATTGAGATTTGCGTCCACGTAAACTACTCCCGTCCTTCCTATGGTTTTTTTGAGAAGCCTTTTTTCAAATCTCTTTGAAACTTGCCCGATATCAAAAGGAGGTGCCACAAAAAATGAGTGGTAGAGGCTTTTCCAGCTCTCGAGCTCTTCAGGCGATGGACCAACGAGTAAAACCAGTCCTCCTCCTTTTACCAGCTCTACGACAACGCCTATGTCGTTAGGGCTCATGTGATTTGTCAAGTCAGCGATGAGCGAATCCCAAGTCGTTCCAAGAAGAGTGTTCACATCCTTAAACTGAAACTCCCGAAAATTCACCTTTGACTTCTTTACTTCATCCAGTAGTAGCGATGTGCTTTCGTCCGTGACATCCCTGTAAACCACTGCTATACACATTTGCGAGCAAAACTTTTCAAGAAGAGAAGACACGAAACCCTTTCCTAATGCAGTGTGTGCAACGTAAAAAAGGAGTCTGTGGTTTAGGCTTTTCGCTCTTAAAAACAGCTGCTCAACTTGTTCGATCAAAGTTCTACTCAACAAACACTGGGTGCTTTTGCTTGACAAACGTTCCTCTTCGCAAATCTTCCAAAGCTTGGATTATTTCTTCTTTTGTGTTCATCACGATTGGTCCGTACCATGCGATGGGCTCTCTTATAGGCCGCCCTGAGAACAAAAGGAGTCTTAAGCCCTTTTCTGACGCTCTGATCCACACGCTGTTTCCTTCTTGCGAATAAACAACCGCATTTCCCGCACCTATCGTCGCGCTTGCGTGGTCGTCAAAAGTGCCGCTTCCGCTCACCACGTACGCGATAACCGTGTAACCGTTCTTTACTTTAGTTGTGAATTCACCCTCTGGTGGCAGAACAACGTCGAAATAGCTCGGGTCTACACTTGCGCCAGCTTCCAAAACACCCTGAACACCTTTGAATTCACCCGCAACAACTTTTACCTTTCCGCCATGCTCCAATGGTTCCACGGGAACATTCTTACCCTTTATTCCTCTGTAGGTGGGTGTGCTCATCTTGGATTTCGCGGGTAGGTTTATCCAAAGCTGAAAGCCCACTACACTTGTGGGCAAACCCACGGTTTGCAAAAGGTCATATTCGTTCTTTTGGTCAAGTGGTCTTGGCATTTCTTGGTGAAAGATTCCGCTACCTGCGGTCATCCACTGTAGGTCATTCGGGTAAATCACACCTTTGTTCCCTTCGCTATCTTGGTGCTCAACCTTACCCTCGAGAAGATAAGTCACCGTTTCTATTCCCCTGTGAGGGTGCCACGGAAAACCCGCGATGTAATCCTCTACTTTGTTTGAGCCAAAGTGGTCGAGAAGAAGAAATGGGTCTGTGAACTTTGCGGTTGAGGTACCACCAAACACCCTTTTAAGTCTTACACCAGCGCCTTCAAGCGTTTCATAAGCCTTTAAAACCAAACCCACTTTTCTAGTACGCTCAAGCGTCATTGTGTCTCACGTATATATAGCAAAACTGTCATCAAAAAGCTTTTTGCCATTTAATGGCGTAATCACCACCCTAATCATCAAGTTTTAACCTTCCAGACCAAACCATAAGCTGTGTAAGCGTTTTCCAGTTTTGCGACTTCGCGTAAAGCTCGTCGAGAATCTTTTGCGCCTCATCTTTTCTTTTTACTCTGAGAAGCGATATCGCCCTCCAGTACTTTAGTTCGTCAAGCTCGGCAAATTTCACACTCTCTTCGTACGCTTTGAGCGACTCATCGTATTTGCCTTCTAGCAAAAGCTGTTCGCCTTTATCAGCCCATTCGTATGCTCTTTTCAGTTTTATGAGGCGTATGAGCTCCTCAACAGGGTTCGGATGATCCTCCACTCTCAATTCAAGAACACGACCCATCCAAGCGTTTGGGTAAACCGTGGGTTCGACTATAAGTATGGCGGCAGACTGGCTTCCTCTGATGTCACCTCCCGCTCGTTCTGCGGCCAAAAGAGTTTGCGCAAGCCTTTCGGCAAACGGCAGTGACAAATTCGCTTGATAAGCGTCCTTCATCGCGCCCCAGATCGTGTCATTTGACATAAGATTTGCTTGCACACTAAACCCTTCACCAGTTGCATGGCCTGCCCAAGGTATACACTCTTTACCCGTGTGCACCGCGACGTTGCCCCTAGAGTCAACCATAGCCACTTGTCTTAGCTCTCGCATGGGGTCAATCGAAAGTAGCGAGTTGAGCGCATCAGCGGCACTTTTTCCTGAGCTCATTAGTTCTAGACCCAAAGCACCATAGCTAGGTTCTGCGAAAGACTGTGTTGCCACAGCGCCCACTCCAGCGCGCGCCCAAGTGACTACAGAACCCACAGAAAAATAGTGAGACTGCACTGCAACACCCAATAGCCCCGTGGACTTGTCGCGCGCGACAATGGAATAAGTCATACACACTCTTTAAGAGAACTTCCTAATATCCTTTTGTTTGAGGTGAACAAAACAAAGGAGCGCCGAAAAAGCCGCAACCGCACACCAAGCGTAAAAAGGTTCAAAAAACTGCATGCTCGAAGGTCCTACAAAAGAAGAAAGGGAGCGACCTAGAGAGCTTGATGAGAAGTAGTAACCCTGATACCTTCCTCTGTTTCCCTCCTTAGAAAGTTGCGCCACGATCGTTTGCATGGGAACGGCAAGAAGAATTTCGCCCAGTGTGGAAACGACAACCGCGAGCTCCAGCTCAAAAAAGTTGTGAGAAAACGCGACCACCAAGTACGCCAAAGACGTGAGTAGCATCGCTATTGAAGGAGATAGGAAAAGCGATTTGTCGATTAGCTTCATAAGTGGTAGTTGTAACAAAACAATCTCAAGTCCGTTCGTGGTAAAAAGAAGTCCTATTTGAGAATTTGTCAAATGAACGTAACTTGCCGCATAAAGAGAAAGCGTGGTATAGGTATACCCATTCACAAAAAACGAAAGAAACACCACAACAAACAAAGAAAGGTGATTCGCTCCCTTTTTTTGTTCGAAAAATTCGATCTTTGGAACGTCACGCACACGGTAAAGCGCGAAAAAAGTTGCGAAAAGCGCGCAAAAAGAGCTAAACACGAACACATAAGCGTAACCCAAAGAATCCGCAAGATAACCTCCTACAGCAGGACCAAAGCCAAATCCCAAGTTTCCTCCCATGGTCAGAAGTGAAAAGCCCTTGCTCATTTTCGCTCTTTCTTTTAGCGAGGCGATTAAAGAAGAAGTTGCGGGGTTCGAAAAACCGCGAAAAAGCGAAAAAACTGGGTAGAGAGTGACGAGAATGTAAACAGGTGACTTTGTGAAAATCAGATATCCAGTTAAGGAAGAGGAAATGAAGGAACACGCGTAACCCGTGAGCATAACACGCTTTGCGCCAAAGCGGTCGGTCAAATGCCCTCCCAAAATTTGGCTTAAGAAAGTGGCAAAACCAGAAGCCAAGTAAACCACACCGATTGAGCCTAAAGCGAGCCTTCTTACCACATCCAAATAAATCGCAAAGAAAGGCATTGTCGCACTCCACCCCAAAGAGTTTACAGTTCTTAAAACAAAGGTTGTGCTCACGACGTCTTGCTGTTTCATCGCTCGAAAAGCTCGTGAACAAGAATAAGCGTAACTATTCTGTAAAATGAGGTTTCACTTTTTGCGCCAAGATTTTTAGCGCACGAATTGAATTTACTCCGAGTGGCAAGCCGTAGCAAACATGCGTCACACCACTTTTAAACATTTTAAAAGTTTGCTCTACAATTTCCGATGCGTTACCAAACGCGCAAAAGTTTTCCAACACTTCGTCGATGTTAAAAGCCTCCTGTGTGATCCCAGCGAAGCTCAACATCGGAGACCCGTCCACCAGTTTCGGAAGGTACTTAGCGAGCGTGCGAATCGCAAGCTTACGCGCACGCTTTCGCTCACTTTCTTCCTCGACGACAACGCAAAACGGTCTAGCCACGAGCTCTTTTGCGCCCTTCGGCGAACCCTTTTTCATGGCGTCGAGAACCACGCTCACATAAGAGGGGTTCCAAAGGTTGTCCACGACGATTCCGTCGACAATTTCAAAAGAGCACAAAAGCGAAATTGTGCGCGGACCACTAGAGCCTCCGTAAATCACTGGCCTTCCGCTGTATCGAAACCTGAGCGCTCTTCCTTTTGGAAGCGAGTAAACTTTACCTTGGTATCCTTTTTTCGATTTAGAAAAAAGAGCTTTTAGAATTTCGAGCGTGTCAACCAAAGCTTGCAAGCGGTTCTTTGGGCTTTGTGAAACGCTTTCGTAAAAAGCGCCTCGTGAAATTCCGAGCAACGCTCTTCCCTTTGTCACTTCGTTTAAAACAAGCGCGTTTGCGCCTGTATAAAGCGGGTGGACAAAAGCGCACGGAACGGTCACGACGCCTATTCTCACTTTTTTCGAAAAGGGCGCTAAAAGAAAGCTCGTCGACCAAGCGGGTTTGAAACCCAAGTGTTCGTAAAGCTGTAACGAGAAAAACTCGTGCTCTTCTAGAATTTTTAGCGCCTTAAGATAAAACGCAAAGACGCGGTCACCCTCAAGCGCCACGCTAAACTTCATAAGCGTATAAACACAAATTCACAAAAAGGTTTAACTTTTTGTGGTGTTTTTTATGTGTTTTGAGTGACCAAGGTTTTCCTACCGTAATGGGCAAAATCGTGGATTATTTGGTGATGCTTCTTGCGTTTATAACTTTGGTCGCTCTCATCTTTGGTGTTTACAAGCTTTCGCTCGACCTCTTTAACATTTTGAACGCAAGCACTTTCGATATTGGCGCAAAGAACTTTGTGATCGACACACTCACAGTTTTCGTGGTTTTGGAGCTAATGCTGGGTTTTTTGCAGTACCACGGAAAGAACAGAATTTCTCCTTCGTACATAATTGACGCCGGAATCTTCTTTGTTACAAGAGAGCTAATGATTGAGCTGTACGCTGGTAACACAACGCCTTTAACGTTTGTTTCGTTTGCAGCGATTATAGGCGTTTTGGGACTTGTCAGAGCGGTTCTCACCAAAATTTCTCCCACTTAACACTTATGAGCAACTTCGTAGTATGGTTGTGGTATGTCGTACCATGTTGCCGCTTACCTTCTTATCAACGCAGACGTTGGACACGAAAGTGAAGTGCAAAGAGAGATTCAAGCCGTGGAGTTTGTAAAAAGAGTGGACGCTGTGTATGGCGTTTACGACCTTGTGGTTTATTTGGAAGCGCCAAATCAAGAAAAGCTCACAGAAGCGGTAAGCCGAATTAGAAAGCTAAACCACATTCACTCCACGCTCACGATGTTTGTCGTAGAAAACAAGTGATCCACTTTGGGTTGGGTTTACAACGCTGGTAGGGGTCTTGTTATAGCTGGCATAATCACGCTAATCGAAGCCGCGCTTGCGTACTCCAAGCTGATCGATGGTGACCCAAACCTTCTTGGTGAGTATTCTTACTTGTTTTTGCTGATAGGCGTGATCGTGATCGCGCTTTCGATGAAATTCGACTTTGGTGACAAAAAGGTTTGATCTTGTTTACAAGCGCTTTGTGAACCACTTCTGACCTCTCCCCAAAAGGCGAGGGCTCCGAGTGTCTTAAGTCACCACATTTAATAGGTGCTACTCGGTTGTGGTTCACGATGAAAGACAGAGGTCTTTTGATCGTCGAAATGGTGCTTACCACTTCGCTATGTTCAAAGCACCGTTCAAATTCGAATGGAGTTTTTGCCCTTTAGCACAGTTAACCACTCCACTTGAACGTCTTTCGACTTCAACACCGTAAACGCACAGAAACGCGACGTGTTGTATTCAACAACTTCGTACACTCTGATTCCGTGCTCCTGCGCTTTGAACTCTATTGAGTTTGCGGTAGCACCACATCTTCACAGTGAACTTATCACTTTCGGTTGAGCGATGCTGAATAGTTAACCAAGTAGACCTTCGACACTCCAAATGTAGCGTTTTGACTGAGACGCCGAGTTTCTACAGGTGTAGAAGCCCATTTTTGAGCTTCCTCAACAAACTTCTCCTTTTACCTGTTGAATTCTTCATGAGCGTCCTATTCACCGATGTTTTTTACCCTGTCGGCGGACGACTGGACTTCAGCTTCTCAAGATATAAAGTAGTCCTCTTTGCACCTTTGTAGAGCAACCAAGTGCCATCATGAACGAATAAGCTAAAACATTTATATCCACGTCAATTGACGCGGTCTTTTTTTGGAATTCCTTTGTATTGACTTTCCCCCTATACTCTTTTTGCCAGCCTTAGTTTGCTCAACTCCGACTTCTACTGGGATTGAAGCGTACCACGCGTTTCTTGTGTCGTCGAAGTATATCTCTAACCTCCCTTGTTTTCCGTACTACCTTAGTCTACCGACGAGCTCAATTTTCATGTCGAAATCTTTGAGGAAGGGTTCACTCTCCTCCTCATCCACTTCGTAGCGGTCGTTTCTCTAGTAGCAACCTCCTCTTCCCTTGTTCTTCGTCCTCCAGTATCCAAACGAAGACACCCTAATGACGTGAGACTTGCCAAGCTTCTTTAGTTTGAGAATAAGGATAACTACGCTCCGACTGCCTAGTCGATGTTCACCTTCAGCACGCGCTTGTACTTCTCGCAGTATTTGGCACAAGCTACTTCGAGCTCCATTTTCTGGCCGCCGAAGAACTGCTACGTCCTTTCATAGTTGATCTCATTGAACGGCTTGGCTGAGATGTCGGCGAGCCGCCTAAGCTTCCTCCTCTGGAAGCCGTATAGGCAACAGGCGGACAACATTAGTCCTCCTGTTCGTGTATTCCACTTCGTGGATACCCTCCTTCGGTATTGCGGAAGTCGGCGCCCGCTCCTCGTCCTCTTTTTCAAGAAGTTGACTGGGAGGATCTCTCTCGGGAGTAGATCGGAAAAGCTTTTTTTAGCTTGCCCTAGAAGGGGCTAGGCTTGTCCCGTTTGTTATAATTTTAGTTCACCCTTTTTACAGGGTTTTTATCGATCACTACGCCGTCAAAGCCAGTGTCAAAAGACGCAATGTTGCCAATTCCAAGCTCTTCCAAAACCGCTAGGCTTACGCAGTCTGTAAAACTGCTTACGGCTATGAAAAACTTGAAAATAGCTCCAAGCCCTCTCGAAATCCTTGCTGGTCACATGGTGCATGTTAATACAACCCTTGTGAACCTGCTCTAATAGTGCGTTGCCAACGCTTACTGCATACTTTGGCCCACCTCGAATAAGCACAAGCGTAACAAGCTCGTCGAAAATATAGTCTGTGATCAAGGGTTTACCGTACTCGCCATCATCTATTTTCCGCATGATTTCTAATGCCTTCTTGTGGTTGTAATCAGAGTTGTTGAGGAATGAAAATATAAATGATGTGTCAAGCAGAATCAATCGTAGCACCGTATATGATTTTGTCGATATCACTAGGCTCGCTCTTACCCAAATCTGTGATCAAGTGTGAGAGCGATTCCACAAGGCTCGTCTTCGTGCTACTGTTCTTTCCCTCATAACAGGAGATAAGAAAGCTAATTGTCTCGCTGAGAGATATTTTTTCCCCTCTTTCACTTTGGAGTTCACCCGCTATCTTAAGCAACTTCTTTTTAACATCCTTCGAGACCTTGATTAACTCACTCATAATAACTTTATAGTATACCTAGTATATAAAGTCTTTTAGGTATACTTATGAGTGGCCGAATTCCGTGTGATCGACGGTGCCCAGATAAGCCTTAAGCGGTGGGCGCCACGAATTCGATTTGGAAACCCGTGAAACTCACCGCGCATTCAGCTTTTTCAAGAATTTAAACTCGTAAGGAACAAAAAGAGGTTCGAGTTCAGCTGGCGGTGCTATTAAACGCTTTTGGCTTAAGTCTCAGAAAGACTTGTTTATTTTCGTTGCTTTCAGAGTCTCAAAGTCGAGTGTAGGGGTGTGGACTCAGTTGAAGCAAAATTGGGCTCTGATTCAAAGCCTTGTGAATGCTCAATCATAGCGGTTGACCTATTGTAAAGTGCGGTACCACCCTACGTTTGAGCCGCTCTCGACCGCTTAAGGCAACCTATTGCTTTGGTGCCTTACGCGAATCACGCAAAACTCAGTTTCCTATAGAAGTTGAGAAGTGGCAGGGTAACCCGTGATTCTCACAGTGAGCATGGTGGCAAGAGGCTGTTGTTCTAGCTTCAAAAGCCACGCGCACCTTTGGGAAGCTCTTTTGAGTACTTCAATGATAAACGGCGTTTTGCAACACTCAAAGAACGCTATTCGAACTCCTCGAGTTTTTGAAGGCTTTCATTCATCGCTACACAAGCTAAGATGATTCGCATGAAGGTTTATCCAGACAGGTTAAATCCCCGCTCTTCAAAGACGAAGTTTTGAAAACTTTATCAAAAAGCACTAAAATAGGTGTGCGAGCTATCTTAGTGACCTGTTTTGGAAATCAAAAGCGTCGCGGTGCTTGGCGCAGGCGAGATGGGCCACGGAATTGCGCAAGTTTTTGCCCAGGCTGGTTTTGACGTTCGCTTAATGGACAAATATCCTGAAGCGCTTGAGCGCGCAAAGCAAAGGATTCAAGAAAGCCTAACCAAGCTATCAGAAAGAGGGAGAATCAAGAAAGAGGAGGCTCAGATTGCTTACGCGAGAATCGTTTTCACACAAAGCGTTGAGCAAGCGGTGAGCGGTGTTCAGCTTGTGATAGAAGCTGTGCCAGAAAAACTCGAAATCAAAAGCGCTGTTTTAAAACACGCGGACAAGTTTGCACCGAAAGACGCGGTTTTCGCGTCCAACACTTCTAACATAAGAATCACTACACTAGCACGAGTGACTTCAAGGGCTGAAAGGTTTGTGGGTTTGCACTTCTTTAATCCGCCTGTTATAATGAAGCTTGTTGAGGTAACACCCGCAGACACAACCGACCCGTCGATCGTCGATGAAATGGTCGAGCTTTGTAAAAAAATAGGAAAAACTCCTGTAAGGCTTAAGAAGGACTCGCCAGGCTTTATCGTAAACAGAATAAACGCGGCTGACATGCTGTTTTTCTGTCTTGTTTTGGACAAAGGCGTTGCAAAACCCGAAGAGGTTGACTCTTATATCAGGTCGCAGGGACTTCCAATGGGACCATACGAGCTTTTGGACTTTGTAGGACTAGACATAGCGCACGATTCGCTACTCTACCTTTCTCAGGAGCTTTCAGAGGACTACTCAAAGTGCAAAACTATTAAAGAGCTTTACGAGAAGGGAGCGCTTGGTAAAAAGAGTGGAAGGGGGTTTTACGACTGGTCAAGCGGCAAACCATCAATTCCAAGCGCAAAACCCACAGACAAGCTGACACTTTTAGACATTTTTGCGATCGAAATAAACGAAGCGGTAAAGCTTATCGAAGAGGGTGTGGCAACGCCTGAAGACATCGAAACTGCGGTGAAGCTTGGAATGAACCGTCCGTTTGGCCCAATAAGCGTGGCAAAAAGCTTTACTTCTTTGGAAGTAAGGCAAAAGCTCGAAGAGCTTTCGCAGAAATTCGAGTGTAAAGTTTTTTACCCTACACGCTCAATAAGAGAAGGAAAATTAAGGGAAGTGATAGAAGGAAGGGTCGAAGGCGCGCAAAAGTCCTCTCAAAAAGTTTACGTCGAAAAGAAAGGAAAAGTCGCAAAACTTTTGATAAACAAACCTCCTCTTAACACCATAGATTCAGAGGTTTTGGACGCGCTTGAAAAATCGCTCGAAGAGCTTTCACACGACAAAGAAATCAGGGTTTTGCTAGTGACCGGAGCTGGTGACACCTTTTCCGCAGGCGCCGAGCTTTCGCAGTTCTTTCGTAACTCGGTTGAATTTTCGAGTTTTGCAAGAAAGGGCGAAAGAGTGTTCAGAAGATTGAGCGAGCTACCATTTTTGACGGTTGCTTTCGTCAAAAAGTACGCGCTAGGCGGTGCGCTCGAACTTGCGCTGTGGTGCGATCTTAGGCTGGCCACGCCCGAATCGCAAATGGGCTTTCCAGAAGTTACGCTCGGGCTTATTCCAGCGTGGAGCGGAACTCAGAGGCTTGCAAGGCTTATCGGCGTTTCGAGGGCGAGCGAGCTCATCCTTACCGGAAAAAGAATAAGCGCAAAACAAGCGTACGAATGGGGGCTTGTGAACGCGCTTGTCGAAGACGAAGCGAGTGTAATAAAGTTTGCGGAAGAGCTTGCACAAAAGCTCGCGCCGATCTCTGTGATGCTCGCAAAGACGCTTCTTAACAAAGGAACAGAAGCTCCTAGTGACATAGGGCTTGAGCTTGAGGCAATGGCCGCAGGACTTCTCTTTAGCACGGAGGACTTAAAAGAGGGAATTTCCGCGTTTTTGCAAAAAAGACAACCCGAGTTTAGGGGTGTTTAAAATGGAGCTACAAGAAGTTTATCTTGTTGACTACTTGAGAACCGCCTTTACTCGTGCAAAACCCGATGAGCCTTCTCGCGATTTGTTCAACTCTATACGAATGGATCAGGCGCTTGCGCTTCTCTACTCAACGCTCGTTCACAGAAATGGCGTGAACGCTCAAGAGATAGACGACGTGATAACAGGCTGTGCGCTTCAAGTGGACGAAAACTGGCTTTTTGGGGGAAGGCATCCAGTGCTTCTTGCGGACTTTCCGGTAAGCGTACCAGCGCAAGCGATCGACCGGCAGTGCGCTTCTTCTATGAACGCGATCGCAAGTGGTGCGCTTGAGATCATGTCTGGACACGCGGGAATTGTTCTTGCAGGCGGAATGGAGCACATGACACACGTTCCGATGGTTGACAACAAACACATTTCACCCAACATGAGGCTTCTTGTCAGACCTGAGTACTTGAAGTTTCAAATGAACGTGGGCTACTTTATGGGGCTTACCGCGGAAAAGCTTGCCGAAGTTGAAGGGTTCACAAGAGAGGAAATGGACAGGTATAGCGTTGAATCGCACAGAAGAACCGCACGCTCGTACGACGAAGGTTACTTTAAACACGAAATTTTGCCAATAAGGGTCGAAGTTGACGGGGAAGAAAAAGTGGTGGAGCAAGATCAGAGCTTAAGGCGCGACACTTCACTTGAAAAGCTGAGCGCGCTTCCTCCCGCTTTTAAAGAGGGAGGAAAAATCACCGCAGGAAATTCCTCGCCCATGAACACCGGCGCGTCCGCTGTGCTTCTAATGTCAAAGGCAAAAGTTGAGCAATATGGTTTAAAACCTCTTGCAAGAATTCTTGGCTTTGGGTGGGCTGGCGTTGAGCCGAGTCTCATGGGAAAAGGCCCAGTTCCCGCAACCAAAAAGGCGCTTCAAAGGCTAGCGCTCAAAATTGAGGACATCGACTTGTGGGAAATAAACGAAGCGTTTGCGGTAGTTGTGCTTTACGCGATGCGCGAGCTTGGCTTGGAGCACTCAAAAGTGAACGCGCACGGTGGAGCGATCGCGATCGGCCATCCGCTTGGTGCGACCGGCGCAAGACTTGTCGGAACACTCGCAAGGCAACTCGTTTTGCATGATAAAAGGCTAGGCGTCGCCACGCTTTGTGTCGGAGGGGGACAAGGGTTTACCACGGTCATCGAGAAATTCTAAGGAAGCGCGGCATTCTTTGTTCGTACTCTCTTATTTTATCTTCGTAAAAGGAGAGAGTGTACCCCACTTCGTCCAACCCTTTAACAAGCCTTTCTCTTATGTGTGGCTCCATTTCAAACTTGAAAACCTCTTTTTCGTAAGAAACAAGCTGGGATTCCAAGTCCACTGTGAGAATGAGATTTCCTTGTTTTGCGCGCTCTCGTAGCTTGTTCACCGAGCTATCGTCTAGCCTTACGCAAACGAGCGCGTTTTTTGATGCGTTTGTGTAAAAGATATCGCCAAAAGAGCTGGCGATCACACAGTCTATCCCGAAGTCCTTGAGCGCCCATACTGCGTTTTCACGCGATGAACCAATGCCAAAGTTTTTACCAGCGACGAGTATTTTTGCTCCAGAGTACTCGGGTTTGTCTAGCACAAAAGAGCCTGTGAGCTTTCCGCTATCGTCGTAGCGCCAGCGATAAAAAAGGTATTTGCCAAGACCCTTCTTTTCTACAAGTTTGAGAAACTGCGCTGGAATAATTTGGTCGGTGTCTACGTCGTCTGCGTCAAGCGGCACAGCCTTTCCTGTGATTCTGTTTATAGGTTCAGGCACCAAGTTCCACCTCTTCAAGCTCCCTTACGTCCACAAAATGTCCGTAAATCGCCGCAGCCGCTGCCATTGGAGGGCTTACCAAGTGTGTCCTTCCACCAGGTCCTTGTCTGTTTTCAAAGTTTCTGTTAGAAGTGCTCGCACACCTTTCTCCTGGTAAAAGCCTGTCTTCGTTCATCCCAAGACAAAGGCTACAACCCGAGTTTCTCCATTCGAAACCCGCTTCTATGAATATCTTGTGCAAACCGAGCGCTTCAGCTCTTCTCTTTACAGACTGCGAGCCTGGGACAACCATCGCCCTTACGCCTTTCGCGACCTTTCTTCCTTTGACAATTTTTGCTGCTTCTATCAAATCCGAAAGCTTTGCGTTTGTGCAAGAGCCTATGAAAACTCGGTCGACTTTGATGTCGGTGATTTTCATTCCAGGCGTGAGCGCCATGTACTTTAGCGCGCGCTCAATCGCAAGCCTTTCGCTTTGTGTTCGAGCGTCAGAGGGTGATGGAACGCGTTCTGTCACGCCGACACACATAGCGGGATTTGTGCCCCAAGTGACCTGGGGCTCAAGCGAGCTTACATCAAACGTATAGCGTGCGTCAAACTTTGCGTCACCGTCTGTTTTGAGCGTGCGCCAATACTTTAACGCCTCTTCCCAATCTTCACCCTTTGGCGCATAAGCTCTACCTCGTAAATATTCAAACACTTTTTCGTCTGGAGAAATTATCGCGGTCCTTGCTCCTCCTTCGATCGACATGTTGGTGAGCGTCATTCTTTGTTCCACACTGAAAGAGCGCACAGTCTCACCACTAAACTCCACTGCGTGACCAATCGCGCCACCTACGCCAATGTTTCGAATTATCCAAAGGATAACGTCTTTTGCTGTAACGCCTTTCTGCAAGGAGCCGGTGATTCTGATCTCCATTTCTTTCGGTTTCTTCACCCATAGCGTTTGTGTTGCGAAGACGTGCTCCGCTTCGCTTGTTCCAATTCCCAAAGCGAGAGAGCCAAAAGCGCCGTGTGTTGCGGTGTGGCTGTCTCCGCAAACAAGCGTCACACCGGGTAGTGTTATTCCGAGTTCAGGTCCTATAACGTGCACGATTCCTTGCTCAGCACTATAGTAGTCAAAAAGCGTTATTCCGAATCTTTGCGCATTTTCTTTGAGCAAAGCCATTTGCGTCGCAGAAAGCTCGTCTTTTACAGGAAGGCTTCTGTCACTTGTGGGAACGTTGTGGTCCATCACCGCAAAGGTGAGCTCTGGCCTTCTCACACTTCGGTTCGTCTTGCGAAGAGCTTCGAACGCAAGTGGCGAAGTCACTTCGTGAGTTATATGCCGATCTATGTAAAGTAGCGACTGGCCCACTTGATCCCTTGCAATCTCGTGCGCCTCCCAAATTTTGGAAAATACCGTAGAGCCCATGCCTAAACCCCTCCGTCAACGTAAAGCACGCGCGCATCGAGGATTTGTGCGCCAAACTTTTTTCGTAAATCCCACACAAAACCTCTTGCGTGCGAGCCGCTTTTCAGAGTGATCAAGAGTTCCGCGTCCCCTTTTACGAAATTCACCCTTTCCACAAAATCATATGTCAAAGCATCCTTAATAATATTTTGGTAAAGCTGTGCTTGCTTTAGTTTCAAAAAAACAAGCGCTTTTTTGTCAGAAATAAGAGAAAGCTTTTCTAGCGAAACTTTGTAGCCGTGTTTTTGTAGAATTCTAAACAAGCTCTCTTTGTCCACCACACCTTCTTGCGTTGCGATTTCGCTTAGCACAAAAGAAAGCTCTTTTGCCGGTTGTCCATTGAGTAGCCAAGTGATAAGGTTTGAGCCAACGTACGGACTAATCACAAACAGAGGAGAGGCAAAATCGAACAAAAGCTTCTTTTTTGGGATATAACCCTCCGCGTTTTTAACGCTTAGCGCTTGATGAACGCCCGCTCTGATCGACCTTGCCTCATTTGAAAGTGGGTGGCGCCAAGGTAAGGGTATTCCTGTGATTTTGCAAAATCTGTCGTAAAGGCTTTTTAGTTCTTCTCTTTTCACACAAGTTGGAATGTTGTGAACGTCTTCGAGCGCGCTCACCACTTCGTAAAGGTCCGCGATTCCGTTTCTGTCACCAATTCCCATGACCGTTGTGTGTAGCTCTTCGACGCCTACAAGCGCGGCTTCGACGGTGTTTGCGGAAGCGTACCCGTAGTCGTTGTGAAAGTGTGCGGCAAGAGGTGCGTTGGTGTCTCTTTTTAAACTCTGAAAGAAGCTAGAGGCAAGCCTTGGTGTGAGTAAGCCTGCGGTGTCTGGCACGCTGATTAGGGTGTAGCCTGAAAGGTGTAGCTTTTTTATCGCGTAAACCAAAGAGCGGTAGCCCTCTATTCCCTCTTCTAAGTAAACACGCGAAGCGTCCTCGAGTGTTGCGCGGGTGTATGTGTAACCTGCGGTCTTCACCATCTCTAAACACTCAAGCAACTTGTTCAACGCGTCCTCTTTGGTGATACCGTGTAGCTTTTGCTTTCTGTGTAGCTCGCTAAAACCGATGTAAAACGCGTAGCCGTCGGCGTCTAGGCTTAAAGCGTTGGCTACGTCTTCTTTATACGCCCTTGCGTGTAGAACGCAAAGCACACCCAAATCTCTTGATTTAAGAATTAACGACCTTGCGTGCTCTTTACTAGTTCGTGGTGGATAGGGAAGGGTGAGCTCTATGCGCTTTAAACCAGCGTTTGCGAGCAACTCCAAAACTTCGAGTTTTTGCTCAAAACCAAGAAATTTGAAAAGCTCACCTTCACGCAAAGTTGTGTCCAGGATGTGCATGTTAATCCACGAAATTAGCAAATTGGTGACTAATATCGTTATCGCTTGCGAATTCCTGTGTATTTTTTACGATATGTGCTAAAAGAAAGCGAATTTTGTTTTTTATTTGCGAAAATTAATTAAAAGGGCAATAAAAATTACGAGTTTCGTCAACAATTTTGAAGAGCTCAAGAAACGCTCAACCCAAAGTCTCAAAATTTACTAACCAACCTTTATACTGTCAAGCTTCGCACTTCCCGCCAACCAGACACAATCCGAGCTTCTAACGCTTTTCAAGCTCTACCATGTAATCCACGATAAGAGAAGGTATGTCGACTCCTGTTGCAGGAACGGTGTTTTTGAATTCGGTTGTCGCGTTCACTTCGTGCACCACAAGTCCGTCGTTTGTTTCCATAAGGTCAACTCCAACGATTTCTCCCCCTACAGCTTCTGCGGCTTTTATCGAAAGCTCGTTTAGCTCATCGCTGATTGAGCACGCTTCGGCCTTTCCGCCACGTGCGGTGTTAGTTCGCCATTCAGAAGGTGCCGAATACCTGTAAATCGCGGCCACGGTTTTTCCTCCCACCACAAAGCTTCTTATATCGCGCGGTGGTCTTTTCACGTACTCTTGTATGTAGTATACTTGGTAAACGGGATACATGTACTCCCTGTGCTCAATTAGCGCCTTAGCGGAAAACTCGTCGCTCAACAAAGCTGAAAGCCTGCCCCAGCTTCCCACGACTGGCTTTAAAACCACAGGATATCCGAGTTGCTTTATCGCTTCAAGCGCTGAGTCTACGGAAAAGGCGAGTTTCGTTTTTGGCGTGGGCACACCTTTTTTGATCAAAGCAAGAGTGCAAAAAAGCTTGTTGGAAGAGATATACGTAGCGTGAAAGCTGTTCACAACCCTGTGCCCCAAAGATTCAAGAAGCGCTGTTGAGTGAAGGTTTCTGTAGTGACCCACACAACGCTGTAGCACAAGCCGCTCTTTGACGCTAGAGCTCAGCGTGTCAAACACACACTCTTTAAGGTCAACAAGAGAAACGCTGACGCCTTTGCTTCGTGCGGCATCGAGTATCGCTTTTTCTTCCCACCTTATTAAGTCAAAAAGAATTGAAAAAGAAGGTGGTATTTCACTCGCCCCAGTCTTCTTCGACTTCAAGCGGCTGCACGCTCAAAGTGCCAGTGTTGTCCACGACCACCATGTAGGGCGCGCCGCACTCTTTGCAACTCACAACTTCACCATTTATAGCGTCTTGTGGGACGCTGAGCTGTGCATTACACTCTAAGCAGTTCATAGCCATCAAACTATAATGGTAGCACAAGTATAAAACGTTATTCGTACAAAATTAGCGAATTGTTCTGAGAATAATCGACGTATTAGTGTCAATAACGCCAGGAATTCGACGAATTTCTTCTATTACTCTGTTTATTTCTGCGATATTCGTACCAATTATCACGGCAATGATATCAAACTCGCCCGTAGTCTCGTACACCACTTCTACGCCGTTCATCTCCTTTATCTTTTGGCTTACTTCCGACGTTGGGACTGACGGATTAATCGAAACAAAGGTTATTGCGCGCATGTTCTGCGTTTCGGCTAGCTCCACAGTAAACTTTTTAATCACACCAGACTTTACCAGGTTCGCAACGCGTCTTCTTACAGCGGATTCAGAAAGTCCAACTCTGCTAGCGATTTCAACGAAAGGAAGTCTTGAATCCTGCTTTAATAGCTCTAGTATTTTTTGGTCTAAACTATCCAGCTTTTTACACCATGCATAAAAATAGAAGTGTCAATAAAAACTTTAACCAAAGCTTGCCTAAAGCCTTAGAATTTCTTCAGGCTCTTTTGGTACTATGTTTCTTGAAACCACGATGATTCCAAGACCCGAACAAATTCTGTACGCATCATCGTCGATATAAGCAGCTATCAAAATCTTGTTCACTTGACCAAGCTTTTTTTCTGCCCATGTTGCCTTTTTGGAGAACATAAGAACGTCTTCCCTTTTTGCAAAGCTTTTTACTTCTATCAGAAACTTTTGGCCATTTGAGGCGTAAGCGTCGAACTCAACATTTTCGGGATGGCCATAAACTTCTCCAACATCATCCCACATTATCAACCTTTTAACTTCCTTTATTTCAACACCAGCCACTACGCTCAAAGTTTGCCTGATAACGTCTTCAAAACCTCTGCCAAGCCTTCCTCCTAATGCGGAAACTTCCACGCGAAGGCTTGTCATCTCTTTTATCAGCGCTTCAAACCTCTTGTCCACTTGCTGGAAGCGTTCGTTCATCTCTTTTATCAGCGCTTCAAACCTCTTGTCCACTTGCTGGAAGCGTTCGTTCATCTCTTTTATCAGCGCTTCAAACCTCTTGTCCATCGCCTCAAACATTTTGTTGGAATCTTCCCTAAACTGCCTTAATTCGTCGAGCATTTGTTTGATTTCAGCGGGTAAAATTATTTCTAGGATTATTCGCCGTAGCTCTTCGTCAGTCTGTAACAGTTCGATAAGCGTTTGCTTGATTTTTTGTTTTTCTTGGTATTCCACGGCTAAACATGCATTCGTGTGTGCTATTAGTTTTTCGGGTGTTCAAAGCTATTAGAAAAATTTCCAATTCGAAAAGTATATATGAATGTTTCAATTTTTAAAATTGATTTGGAAAAATCTCAAAGTCAACAACGGCTTGTGAACAAAAAAGGTGTTGTGCTTCTTCTTGCTTTGTTTTTGATAACTTTGGTCATTCTATTCACAGACAAAAACCTACAAACGGATTTTGGTTCTGTAAAGCCTTACTATGTTCACTGGTATGGCTTGCTAGCCACGTCGCTAGTCGACCTGATTGGCGCAATACTATTATTCGCAAAACCGACTCGTTCGCTTCTTCGCCTAGCAGGAGGGTGGTGCGTTCTTATGACACTTTTTCTAATACTCGATGTGTTTACGTATAAACAGGTTGGTTTTTCGACAATTGGTGAATTTGCGCGTTATCTTTTTGTTCCAGTGTTTTATGATAGCTCTCTGTTCTATATACCAGGCCTTTATGATTTGCTTCTAGTGTTGTACATAATTTCGGCAGTATACTTATTGAAGAAATAAGTCACTGTTCATCTAATATTTTGGAATACTTTTCTCTTAATGGCTTTTTGTCGAACTTTCCAGTGCTCGTCCTTGGAAGTTGCTCATTGGTCAAAACAATTCTATCAGGAACCCAAAACTTTGCGATCACTCCCTGCTCCACAAACTTCATCAAGTGCGCTTTTAGCTCTTCTTCTGTAACGCTTGAGCCTGGTTTTGGGTACACCACCGCGACAGGCCTTTCTCCCCAGTGTTTGTGGTGTGCACCGATCACCGCGGCTTCCAAAACAGCGGGATGCCTCATCAAAAGGTCTTCGAGAATAAGCGTAGAAATCCACTCACCTCCGCTTTTTACCACGTCTTTTAGTCTGTCCACAATCGTTATGTAACCGTCTTGGTCTATCACCGCAACGTCACCCGTGTGAAGCCAGCCTCCTTCCCAAAGTTTCCTTGTTCCCTCAGGATCCTTGTAATACTCTTTAGTAAGCCAAGGCGCGCGCACTACGATTTCTCCAACTGTTTTTCCATCACGTGGTACGTCATTCATTTTGTCGTCAACCACTCTGAGTTTGACCAAGGGCACAGGAAGACCTGTTTTGAGTAGAACTTTGTCAAGAAGCTCTTCGTAAGGTAGGTTTGCGTACTTTTCTATAGGTGTTGCAATTGTGAGCACAGGCGCGGTCTCGCTCAAACCATAACCAGACATCACGCGTATTCCTAACGCGTGCGCTTTTAGCGCAAGCGCCTTTGGAAGTGCCGCGCCTCCTATCACCACCTTCCACTTTGAAAGGCTTTCTCTGTACTCTTCGACTCTCGGGTGGTTGAGCACCATCATGAGAACGGTTGGAACCATGTTTGAAAACGTGACACCTTCGCTTTTTATTGTCTCAAGAATCTTTGCGGGCTCGTACTTTCCTGCTAAGACGATTTTACCACCAGAAAGTCCCACGGTGTAAGGTATTCCCCAGCAGTGAACGTGAAAGAAAGGAACTAGTGGCATCGTCACGTCGTTGTATTCAAGGCACACAGGTGACGCGGAAAGCGAGAAGGAAACAAGGGTTGAAAGCGTGTGCAAAACAAGCTGTCTGTGAGTGAACCACACACCCTTGGGGCATTCCGGTAGTGCCCGAGGTGTAAAAAAGCGTGGCAACCGTGTTTTCATTTAGCTCAGGAAATTCGTAGCTAGAAGATCCTGAAGACACAAGCTCCTCGTAGTTTTCAACAGGAATTGGAAGAGATGGTTTTGAAAAAGAGTCGGAGTCGCTCATCACCACAACGCCTTTTACGCTCTTTAAAAACGGCGCAAGCTTTGTCGCCGCTGGTAAGAACTCATCCCTTACGAGCACAAAATCGTCTTCTGCGTGCATCATCGTGTACGCAATCTGATCCTGTGGTAGCCTTATATTCACCGTGTGTAGAATCGCGCCCATCATGGGTATTGCGTAGTACGCCTCAAAGTACTTGTTCGTGTCGTAGTCTATCACCGCCACCTTTGAGCCTTTTTTCACACCAAACGACTCAAGCGCTGAGGCAAGCCGCTTCACTCTTTCGTAAAACTTCGACCAAGTGTAGCGCGTCTTTCCGTAAACGATTTCGCGGTCGCTAGCTCTGTGTAGGGTTTGGGTCAAAAGCTTGTCAAGCGTGAGCTGATACTCGTAAGACATGATTCAGAACGCTTTTACACCCTAATAAAACTTTTTGCGTTTTAAAACTCTTCGATAAACGCCAAAAGCAATTTCACAACTTGGTCAACATCATGAAGGTTGCACATCGAGTTTGCGGAGTGTATGTACCTACAAGGAATGGACACGACACCACTTGGAATACCGGCAAACTGAAGCTCTCCTGCATCAGTGCCACCGTAGCTAGGCTTTTTGATCTGCGTGCTTATTCCTCGCTTTTTCGCAACTTCTTTAAGGAGAAAGAGAAGCTCTTGGTTTGCGACAAGCGATCGGTCCATTGCGGTGAGAACCGCTCCTCCTCCCATCGTGGAGGGCCTTTTTTCTTCGGCTAACCCTGGTTGGTCGGCGGCAACCGTCGCCTCTACTGCGAGCGCGAAATTCGCTTTTACGTTGCTTGCGGCAACGCGCGCACCTCTTAACCCTAACTCCTCCTGCACGGTTGCAACCAAGTAAACGCTTTTTCGTGTGCTTTTTAGCTCTTCCGCAACGCGTAGTAGCGCGTAGCAACCAGCTCTGTCATCAAGCGCCTTTGCCTTGACGATTGAGCCATTAACCCTGAGCGTCGAGCTAGGTGTGATCGGAGTTCCTGTTGAGATATCGAGCGACTCAAGCTCCGCTTGGTTTAAGCCAGTGTCGATAAATAGCTCGTCCATCTTTATAGGCTGGTTTCTCTCCACGTCACTTGTTATGTGTGGTGGCTTTGTGGAAATCACTCCGTACACCTCTTTTCTTCCCAAAAGCTTTACCTCCATGTCTGGTAGAATTCGCTCGTCCCAGCCACCAAGAGGGGTGAATTTCAAAAAACCATTGGGATAAACGTGCTGGACCATGAACCCCACTTCGTCCATGTGTGACGCAAGCAAAACGCTCTTTTCACCTTCACCTATCCTTGCGTAAAGATTGCCCATTGCGTCACGCCAAACTTTGCCAAAGCGCGAAAGCTCTTTTTCAAGAAAGTCGCACACGGGTTTTTCGAAACCAGAAGGTGCGTCCAACTCCAAAAGTTTCGCAAGCCTTTCGTCCATACCACTTTGTAAAGGCTTAGCATTTTAAAACTTTTGAAAGAATCCACACTCCTTCATCAATTTTTTGCTTGGGAACGGGTCCAACGCTTATCCTAAGGTGAGTTTGTCCTGTACCATCAAAATAAAAAGGCTTTGCGGGCACCACGGCCACACCCTTTTTCAGCGCCTCGTGCGCTACCTGTTCCGCGTGTTTTTTCGCGTCGATGAGCGCAAAAAAGCCTCCTTGCGGCTCAAAAACGAGCGGAATTTGGTGACGCTTTAACGACTCAACAAGAATTCTCATCTTTTGTTTATAATGCTCCCTTAAAGCCTGAAGCCTTTGCGTCACGACACCCTTTTTGAGTAGCCTTGACGCAAGTAGCTGGTTAGAGGTTGACGTGGAAAAGTCCATTTGCTCAAGCGCTTTCACCCTTTGTAGAAGCTCTTGGTTCTTTGTTATGATAAAGCCTATTCTAAGACCCGGTGCGAGCGCTTTGCTCAGGCTTCCCACGTAAATCACACGCTCCTGCGAAAAGTTGTAAAGAGGTGTTGGTTGCTTTTCGGAAATAGGTCTATAAGGGTCGTCTTCCACAACAAAAAAGTCAAACTTTTCCGCTAGTTCCACAAGCTTTTTTCTTCTTTGCTCGCTCATGTTGACTCCAGTTGGGTTGTGGCAAAGCGGAACGGTGTAAACCAGTTTTGGCTTGTTTGACTTTACGCGCGCTTCGAGCTCTTCCACCACAAGCCCATTTTGGTCAACTCTGATTGGAAGGGAAAGCCCGCCGTAAAACAAAAAAGGGTTCATTCCCTCTACAAACGTGGGATTTTCGTGTGCAAACGCTTCGCCAGAAAGAAGTGATGCGCAAAGAAGTGTGAGCGCGTGCTGCGCGCCGCTTGTGACAGCCACGTCTCCACCCGCAACGCCCAAATAAGACGCGTAGCTTCTGATTTGCTTTCTTAACTCTTCAAGACCACCCGCACCAGGATAAAAGAAAGCGCTTGCGCCCCACTCCGCCACCACCTCTTCAAACGCGTGCTTTATCTCTTGTACGGGTATCACCTCTGGGTCTGGCGAACCACCAGCAAGGTTTATCGTTTCGCTCGTCACGCGCTCCATTATCCTTTCGATAGGGGATAGCTCGATTTTCAACGCTTTTTCGCTAAACACACAAGCTTTGTTTCTTAAGAACAAATTAAGCTTTAGCCCAAAAGCGTGTGCGCGTTTTGGTAAAGCACCATTTTCGCAGAACGGTAAGCTTCTTCTTCGTCCAAAACACCGAGCTCAATCATTTTTGACAGCGCAACTTCAAGAGAAAGCTTTGTGAGCTTTGCGGCTATCCAGTGTAGCTCAGGAATTTCAAACGCGTCTGAGCCGTAAACTATTTTTGTAAGAGGCGCGCTTCCCAAAACAGTGTAGAATCTTTCCACGGATAGTGGTGCGATGTACGTTGGAGGAAACGGCGACGAAGTTTCCACGTAAACGTTCGGAAAAACCTTTGAAAGCCAGCACGCTTCGGCCAAAAAAGGGTAGCCGCCGTGTACGAGCACAACTTTTGCGTCCCAAAACTCTTCGCGCATGAGAACACCTTTGAGCAAAATGGGATTACACTTTTCTGCTACTACATCGGTGTCACCAAGTCCTGTGTGAATTTGTAGCATCGCGCGCCTTTTTGCGCACACTTTTAAAGCGGTGATGAAAAGCTCATCGCGAATCTTTTTCACGACAGGCCCAAACCACTCAAGCTTTCTGTTCACAAACTCTTCTTCAAGCTCCTTACGGCTCCAGCTTTGCACGTCAAGACCGCTTCTGTACGCGATCACAGACTTAAAACCCTTGTACCCAGAGCTCAAAACGCGCTCAAGCGTTTGCTCAAAGCGCTGTAAAAGCTCGTCTAAGCTTTTTGAGTTCTCCAATAGCTCAGAGATCAAAGGCTCAAGTCTGAACACTTTTTGGTAGCGGCGTGGAAAGTAGCGCTTCAACTCTTCGTCTTTTACGGTTTTAAGGCCGCTATCGAAAACAAACTCTTCGATTTTTGCGTCCGAAAACAGCTCATCGAGATACTCTTGAAAGCGCTCACACCTTTTGTTTCTTTCGAGCAAAACTTGGTGCTTTTCACACTTTAAAAATTTTGAAAGAAACTTGATAAACAGCTTGTAATTGAGACACTCTTCCACCTCATTTTGTTCGACTGGCGCGCTTTTCACGCTTCCCACAGTCGGTCCTCCAAGCCAAAACAGCGAGTAAAGCTTTTCTTTGGTAAGATTTTTTGCGTCTTCTGAAAACGCAAAGCAGTGAACGTCCACAACTTTTTGTTCGCTCAAGTCGAGTGTTTTCACATGCGTATTCAAAAAACACTTTTATTTAAGCATGAACAAAGTTTTCCAAGTTGGAAAGCGTTTTGCAATCCGTAAAGAAAGACGGCGTGAAGTTTGTCAAGTTTCAGTGGTTGGGTAACGACTTGCTACAGAGAGCGCTTCTTGTTTCGTGCGACTCGCTAAAGGAACACCTAAAATACGGCGTTGGAATTCCCAAAGCACAGCAGTGCTTCAACTCACTCGATGAGCTTGTTCCAAGCGGGGCGTTTGGCCCTGAATCTTCTGAGTTCAGAATGCTTCCAGATCTCTCAACTTACCGCGTTTTGCCTTACACGCAGGGTGTCGCAAGGCTCATTTGTGAGCACTACAACACAGACCTTTCACCTTCTCAAACGGACGGTAGAATTCTTCTAAAAAGGGTTTTGAACAAAGCTCAAGAAATGGGTTTTTACGTTTACGCCGGTCTTGAAGCCGAGTTTTACGTGTTAAGAAAGGAAGCAAACGAGTTTCGTCCTCTTGAAGAAGAAGGAATAGAAACCACACACTCTTACGACGTGCTTTTTGAGTACATCAGCGAACTTGGCGACGCGCTTTCGAAAATGGGGATTTTTGTGGAAAGGGTGAAGAAGGAGTACGGGAATTCTCAGCTTGAACCCACAATAAGGTACAAACGCGCGCTTGAAGCCGCAGACGACTTTGTGACGCTAAGAGACGTGGCAAGAGGGGTTGCCACAAAGAAGGGTTTACTCGCCACTTTTCTTCCAAAGCCTTTTAACAAAGCGCCTGGTAGCGGGTTACACGTTCACTTGAGCGTGTTTGACAAAAATGAAAACAACTTGTTTCATTCACAAAGCGACAAATACGGTATGGCGCTAAGCGAGTTTGCGCAAAGCTTTATCGCGGGTATCCTAGAACACACAAAGGCTATGTGCTTTGTCGCGACGCCTCTTGTGAACTCTTATAAAAGGCTTATACCAGGTAGCTGGGCGCCTTCACACGTGTGCTGGGGGTTTGACAATAGAAGCGCTGCGATCAGAGTGCCATCAAGGCTTAGCGGCTCTCAAAGCGAGGCAAGAATAGAATTCAGGGTGTCAGACGGTTGCGCAAATCCGTATCTTCTTGTTTCGCTACTTGTTTTGGCGGGATTAGAGGGCGTGGAAAAGCGGCTAGAGCCACCACAACCATTGAATAAGGATGTCGCAAAAATGAGTGAGGCTGAGTTAACACAACTTGGAGCAGAAAGGCTTCCCCGTACGCTCGGTGAAGCTTTGGAGTGCGCACGAAAAGACAAGTGGGTAAAACGAGTTATGGGAGAGCTTCTTTTTGAAGAGTACTACAAAGCGAGAGAGTCGGAGTGGTACGCTTACATACAAAGCGTGAGCGAATGGGAGGTTTTGCGATACATCGAGAGAGTTTAAATTTTTAGAATTATTGAAAGTTGGACATAAGCGGACGAGAAAAAGTTTATTAGCGACAAGCCAAAATTAGGCTTGCCATGGAAAAGGGTTGTTCTTTAAAAAAACTGAGTGTTATTGCGGCTGTTGGCAATTCTTGCGGTTGCAGTTAGCATATCCGCGCAAGCGCAGGCGCCTAGCTTCAGGAACCCTTCGGTGATCCCAGGCTCACAGGCAAATCTCCATGGATCTTACGTGTCGAGTGTGCGATACCTGATATTCACAAGCGACGCGGCGAACTTTCTTGGAATACTCTCTGGTCAAATTCAAATAATGGACTTTCCGCCATCAAGTTTTAGTAACATTCAACAAGCGCTTTCAACGCCTTACCTTAATGTAACAAGCGGAACTGGCTCTGGAGAAGAGTTCATTTACTTTAACATGTACTCACCCAAAGACCCAGGTTACTACTTACCCTTTAGACAAGCGATAGCGCACTTGGTGAACTACACTTACATTCAATCAGTGGTGCTAAACGGAATACAAGGAGTTGCCACTCCCAACTTGTTACTACCAAGCGCATTTGGAGACTTCGACCAACATAGTAACTTACCCGTATAGTCTTCAGCTTGCGAACGAAAGCCTTGCACGCGACCCACAAATCGCTTGGAATCCAAACGACAACCAGCCTTCTGGCACGGGTTTTGCTTGTACCGGCGGAAAGGGCGTCTGGGAGTACGCAACTTCACCAGGTAGCGGAATACCTAATGGCACCGCGTTTACTCCCATATTCTACACAAGAAACGACCACCCGACTTGGTTGATAGAAAGCCAGCAGATTTGGAAGGATGCGGCAAAGATCGGTTTGTGCCTTAAACTCATTCCTGTCACAGGCTTTGGATCTATTTACCCAATTGTGTTCGAGCAGTACAGCGACAAATGGGCGATGTACTTTGGCGGAGTTGGCTTCAGTTCGCCCCTTAACCCGGTCACTGATTTCTACTATGCCTATACAAAAGACCCAGGATGGGCAAACCCGTTTTTGAACACCGTTCACTTTTACAACGCGACGATTGAGCAACTACTTCACGAAGAGTACGCTACAAACAACTTGACTCTCGCGGCTAGCCTTTCTAGACAGGTCGACTATATGCTCTCGCAACAGATACCAATTCTGAACATGTGGTGGGACTCTACGATAATACCCTCTTTGAACAACTACGGCGGAACTTACTGGAGCGGTTACGTGAACGTTCCTTCGTTCTCCACTTGGACTTTTACTACTGGCATTTGGACCCTTCTCAACGTGCACCAAGTGAATCCAGCAACCGGTCAACCGATTGTAGGCGGAACGTTTACCGTGGGACAACACGAGGCGCCAGATGATTTTAACCCGTTTCAAGCGGAGTCTGTTTACGACTTTGACATAATCAACGCGATTTACGACTCACCAATGGTCGCGTCACCAGCCAATCCGTCGATAACAGGATTAATTCCGTGGATGCTCACGGGTTACCCGATTGTCAAAACAGGCGTGACACTAACGACTCCCCACGGTTACAAGATTGTGAACGGACAGACGATAACGCTCAACTTTATGAACAACATAACTTTCCAAGACAACGTAAAGATGACAGCGGCGGATTACAACTTCTCACTATGGGTCACAAACTTGAACGGCGCAACGTACAACGCCACAACTCACACCTGCTCAGCTCCGTGCTGGGTGAGGTACGTCAACTACACATCAGCGGATTACACAGGAACTTTGCCGACGCTGGTTGACTCAGTTGTCAACAACCAAACATCTGTAACCGTTTATATAAACGACACTTCTTACCAAAGTTACTTGCTCGCAGTAACCCTTCCAGTGTTCCCAGAACACCTTTGGTCTCAAGTGAGCTACTCGGCGTTTGACAACGACATAAACCCGATAACGAATAGCGTTGGTGGCACGCTTTTAGAAACCGGAACTGGTCCCTTCTACTTTGGCACCTACGTGAGTAGTCAGTACACTCTGCTTTATCGTAACCCTGGCTACTTTAGAACCAACATTTATGCGTGGACCTTACCAAGTGTTTCAGTAGGACAACCTCTTTCACTAAACTTGAACTTAACGCAACAGGGTACGCCGATTCCTTCAAACTCAGTGGTTCGCGCGTATCTCGTTCGACCAAGTAGCGGTGTTATGGTAAGCCCGGTTGCCACACTCACCCAAAGTGGTACAAGTTGGAGCGGAAGCTTGAGCACCGCTGGACTCGCACCAGGCTTCTACGAAGTGATCGTCAACGCGACTTACACAACTAACGGCATCACACACACCGCGCTACAGTTCTGGGGAGTGACGCTCACATCCTCAGTGACCAGCACAACGAGCACAACGACTACCACGAGTACTACATCAACCACAACCAGCACGAGCACAACAAGCGCCACTTCAACTACAGTTTCTCGAGGCCCATCGACAACGCTCTACATAGCGGTGGCCGTGGTTGTGATAATCTTAATAATAGGCGTTGTCGCAGTGTTGACAAGAAGGCGTTAGCCAAAACATAAATACCCTTTTTTTATTCTTTTTTGTGTCCTAAGGAAATAATAAGGTTAGCACACAAAAGTGGTTCGATGGTTTACTGGTTTTGTCTTTACTTGCGTCGCTTTTGTTTCTTACATTCACAGGCTTTGGAATAATCGCCTTGTGGAGCGTATTCTTCGTTTTGACTCTAATCCCGTCGTTTCTTTTCAGAACGCGCGATTTCGCAAAACTTGCAAAGAGGCTACTCGGCGAAGGGGAAGTTTTAAAGCCTTATGACTACGCGAAGCAAACCAAGACGCTTCTCACCCTTTTGTTTTTAGGCGTGCTCGCT
>Ga0074076_100039_pt1 | contig 27519 bp, 29 predicted proteins | sample YNPg_D_FD_63713 | JGI IMG/M metagenome (GOLD analysis project Ga0074076, IMG submission 63713) | Hot spring microbial communities from Beowulf Spring, Yellowstone National Park, Wyoming, USA - YNP_Beowulf Spring_D v2 (version 2) | ecosystem: Environmental > Aquatic > Thermal springs > Hot...
CATGTTAAGGATCACACCAAGCGAGAGGCTCTCCTTATTTGTATATAGGAATGCTCCACCCTCAACACCCTTCGGGCGGCCGAGAAACGTGTACTCAACACCCTCAAGCCCGCTTAGCAAGAACCTCTCTTCGAGCTTTCCCGTTGGCAACTCAATCACCTGTTTTACCCCTATACCAAGCGTTGAACCCGCCCACTCGCTTCTGAAACCCTTCTTTTTTGTGAGCAACGAGTTAATCCCGTCACAAACCACGGTAACATCAGCCTCAATCTGATCGCCCCCAGATATGATACCCTTGACCCTACCATTTTCCTCCAATAAGTCATCAACCCTTGTCCCCGTGACAATCATAGCACCCGCCTCCTGAGCCTTTTGAGCTAGCCACTTATCGAGCTTATTACGCAGCTACTGATACACTGTTGTATGGTGGCTCACCGAACGAGGTGTCATAGTGGTCTATGAGTGTAGCAGATGAGTCCCCTAAGAAGCCGAGCACATACCTCGATATCCACCTCTCAAATGGAGGGTCCTCTTCAGCCCAGAAATCTCCGTAAAGGCCTCTTAATACGTGTGTATAGAGAAGTCCACCAGAGACAGTCTTCGAGCCTACTTCATGCCCACGCTCAAGGAGAAGCACTTGGACACCCGCCTTAGCCGCCGCGTACGCAGCAGCACTACCAGCTGGCCCCCCGCCTATAACGAGCACCTGGAATTTCTCCATAGCAAACCTGAGCACACCAAACACACACTTAACGGTTATGCATACCTAGAACGGGGCGGATTGGATAACACAAGTAACATCAAAGCTACAATAGAATTATTATACTGGCTTACACTATTATTTGATGATGGCGATTGATGAGTACAGATAAAAAGCTTCACGAAAACATCGACCTTTTCGAAGCGAAGATGTAAACCAGCTTGCGAGAAACGCGGAAAAAACCACCCTCTCAGGTATCAGCCTAAAAGAATTTTACACGCCCGCCGACACAGATGGGCTTGAGTACACTTCTAAGCTCGGCAACCCGGGTGTATACCCCTATACCCGAGGCATACACAGGGACATGTATCGGGGTAAAATATGGACTATTAGGCAGTTTTCGGGGTTTGGGACGCCGGGCGACACTAACAGGCGTTTCAAATATCTTCTGGCTCACGGTGAGGCGGGGCTTAGCGTGGCGTTCGATATGCCCACACTAATGGGCATATGACCCAGACAACCCCCTCTCAAAGGGGGAGGTGGGTAGAGAGGGAGTATCAGTGAGCTCAATCGTGGATATGGAGGAGCTCTTCTCCGGTATACCCCTAGACAAGGTGAGTGTGTCCATGACCATTAATGGTCCAGCCATAATTCTTCTAGCCCTATACATTGTGGCCGCGGAAAGGCAAGGGGTCTCCCAGGACAAGCTCATGGGAACAATACAGAACGATATACTCAAAGAGTACATCGCCCAAAAAGAGTTCATATTCCCACCTGAACCCAGTGTGCGCTTAGTTGTTGACACCTTCGAATACTGCAGCAAGTATATGCCGAAATACAACTTTATAAGCGTGAGCGGCTACCACATAGGGAGGCGGGTGCCGACGCCGTTCAGGAGCTCGCCTTCACTCTAGCCGACGCTATAACCTATGTCGACCAAGCCGTCAAGCGTGGGCTCAACGTGGACAGTTTTGCACCGAGGATATCCTTTTTCTTCGACTCCCACATAGACTTCTTCGAAGAGATAGCCAAGTTCAGGGCTGCTAGGAGGATGTGGGCTGAAATTATGCGTGAAAGGTTTGGTGCCAGGGATGAACGCTCAATGAAGATGAGGTTCCACGTTCAGACGGCGGGTGTATCCCTCACGGCACAGCAGCCACTAAACAACGTTGTGAGGGTGGCCTATGAGGCGCTCGCCGCTGCGCTGGGGGGTGCTCAGAGTCTGCACACGAACGCCATGGATGAAGCGCTAGCACTACCTACAGAGGAAGCCGCTAAGCTCGCGGTGAGAACCCAACAGATACTCGCACTCGAAACGGGTGTGGCCAATGTAGCCGACCCATTAGGGGGCTCCTACTATGTTGAAGTGGCTCACCGACGAGGTGGAGAAGCGTGCTTGGAAGCTCATAGACGAGATAGAAGCACAAGGCGGCGTGATAAAGTGTATCGAGAATGGATGGTTCCAGCGTCAAATAGCCGATTCAGCCTACCGCTACCAGCGCTCACTTGAAAACAAGTCAAGACTACTCGTGGGCGTTAACTGCTTTAGGGAGGAGGAGGAAGTCAAGGTACCCATATTCAGAATAGACCCAAGAATAGAGCAAAGCCAAGTGGAGAGGATTAGACATCTTAGAGCCACCAGGGACAGCAGAGCAGTCGAACAGAGGCTTGAAGAGTTAAAGCAGGCCGCCCAATCCCGGAAAAACCTAGTACCCTACGTGGTGGAGTGCGTTAGAGCGTCGGCCACCCTTGGCGAAATAGTGAGCTCCCTCAAAGATGTATTCGGTGAGTACACAGAGCCCAAGATATACTGATATGGTGTATAGAGTTTGAGCCAAGCCATAGACAAACCCAAGGAGGAAGCACGGAAAATAAGGGTTCTCGTCGCAAAACCGGGTTTGGACGGCCACGACAGGGGCGTAAAGGTTCTCGCCAGAGCTCTGAGCGATGCGGGTATGGAGGTTGTGTACACAGGGCTCCACCAGACACCATCACAGATCGTTGGTGCGGCTATCCAAGAGGATGTCGACGTGATAGCCATAAGCATACTCTCAGGCGCCCATATGGCCATTGTGCCAGAAGTTTTAAGACTTCTACGGGAAAACAACGCGGAGGACATCGCTGTTCTGGTTGGAGGCATAATACCTGACGAGGAGGCAGAGGAACTGAAGAAGATGGGTGTATACGATGTTAAGGGACCCGGCACACCTCTTTCTGAGCTTGTGGAAATAGTCAAAAGAGCCGCGTCCGCTAGATTCTAAAAACCGGTGAACCGCTTGACACAAAACCTCGAAGAGCTTGTCACACTGTTCAGAAAGGGCGACACCAGAGCTCTCGCCAAACTCATAACGATGTGCGAGGAAAGCGAGGAACAGGCGCGTGGGATCATCGACATGCTAGGAAAAGACGCACAGAGGAAAGCCCATATAGTTGGCTTTGCGGGTGCTCCAGGTATCGGTAAGAGTACACTCATAAACAGGGTTATCGAAGAGTATAGACGAAGAGACCTGAGTATAGGTGTTCTAGCAGTAGACCCCACAAGTCCCTACACTGGTGGAGCGGTTCTCGGAGACCGATCCCGAATGAATAGGCACTCAGTCGACCCTAAGGTGTATATCCGGAGCATGGGTACTAGGGGTCAGCTTGGCGGACTTTCCAGGGCTACTAGAGACGCTATCAGGCTGCTTAGGGCTTACGGGAAAGATGTGATCATCGTGGAGACCACTGGGACCGGTCAAAACGAAGTCGACGTAGCAAAGGTGTCCCACACGGTTGTAGTGGTTATGATGCCCAATCTTGGGGACACTGTCCAATTCATTGAAGCGGGACCCGTAGAGGTGGCTGATGTGTTCGCGCTTAACAAGTCCGACTTGGCTGGAGCTGACGCCACGATGGCCGAGCTGAGATCAATGGTCCAGCTCAGATTTGCGTCAAAGCCTTGGGCTCCACCGATAGTTAAGACTGTGGGCACAACGGGGGAGGGGGTCCAAGAGCTTGTTGACTGGATAGTCAGGCACTATGAATATCTTCGAGAAACGGGCGAGATCCTCCAACGCGAGAAACGGGCTTACCTTTACGAGCTCGTTGACCTAGCAAAACACAGGCTCTCCACCTTAGTGGATAGTGAAGTTCACCGCTACGAACAGGTTTTTGGAGGCGAAGACATTCTTGATGGGGGTGCTAACCCCTATAAAGCTTCAGACAGCCTTCTTAAGCACCTAATAGAGAAGCTGTCAGAGCACACCCGCCTAGCAACTTAGGCGTACCCTAAGCTTTGAGCCATTTTTTTGAGGGCGGCCCTCAGCGGTGTGAGTTTTAGACCGAAGTCCACCTCAAGCCTGTGTGGGGAGGACACAAAGTCGCTTATGAGCACGTCCAACTCATCCACGCTCAGATAGGGGTTATACCTACGTTTAGACCTCTGCCTCATCGCATCCCGGTAGGCGCGCTCCAAGTCTACGGGCACAAAACGCGCTTCCCTGTTTAGGGCTTTCGCGAACAACCTGACATAGTCCACAAATCGGATGATGTCTCTTCCCACTAAGTCATACGTCTTCATCCACTTAGCTTGATAGGTAACACGGTTGACATAGATGTTTACAGCATCATCCACAAATATGGGTTGAACCCTGTACGCCCCCGACCCGTACACGGGTATCGACTCACCCTTTAAAATGTTCTCAAGCAGGTAACCTGAGAACTCGTCTTCGGGCCCAATAATATAGGAAGGACGGAATATAGTGTATTTTAACCCGCTAGTCCCTTATTATTCTCTCGGCGTGGAGCTTACTCAGAAAGTATGACTGCGTGGTATGGGTGTTAACACCCAAACCACTATTATACACAAAGCCTTGAAGGCCAGCACGCTTCGCTGCTCTCACCAAGTTTAGTGTAATACGCGTGTTGACGTCATACACGTTTATAGCTGCAGATTGGGAGCTCGCACCGACGAAGTCGAACATAACGCTGCACCCCTTCAAGGCTCCCATAAGAGAAGCAGCATCATTATAGTCTACCTCGATTGTCTCAGCACCAAGCCTAGAGAGTTCAACTGCCCTCCCTGATGTGGTTCCCCTACGTATTAGGCCACGCACATCGATGCCAGCGTTAATAAGACCCTTTACAGCATTATACCCAACAAAAAACCCCGTAGAACCAGCCACGGCAACTATCTTACTCATCACTTTAAACACACGCAGCCAATTATAGCCATTACGTGGACCAAGCGAATAAATCGCGCAGAACACTCTGCGTCCTAAGCAGCAATATTCTGGTGCTATGGTCTACACGCGTAAAATCTTCTAAAAGTAGTTAATGCGGGTGGTTTTCTATGTAACGCGGCTGGGTACGCTAGCCTGTAGAAGCCAGTGGAATACCTTTGCCCTATATCTACATGGAGAGTTTGCGGTAAACCACCGCTGCATCTAGAGTTATCGAGAAAGCAATTTAAAGTAGAATAGTATTAAATTTGTTGTGTCAACAGTTTTTGACCGACTGAGCGAGGATAAGAGAAAGCTTCTGGGTGAACTCAGAGCGCAGATAATGCAGCTGGACCGGGAAGTAATCGAGCAGGTGAGGCCTCATAGAATCGTATATTCTAAGAATTTCCTTATGATGGACTTTGCCGAGATCACCTTAAAGGGGGGCGGGATACAAGTCACCCCCATACTACGGGGCGTAGAGAACCCCGAATCTGTGTTAGTGAACGATTCTGAATCGATCCAACGCGCCGTCGAAGCGGTTAGAGAAGCGCTAAAGCGGCTAGCAGGCTGAGCGCATTTTCCATCACTCGTTCTCCAATGTCATGGCACCTCTTTTTCCAGAGCTTGGTTTCCGTGTTGAAGTAAGTCTTTAATATGACAATAGTCATATTCTTTTCGTGCTAGAATTACAGCTCCTCCTCTTAGGTGTAGTGGCGGGTTTCACAATATTCATTGGACTCCCAATCGTAATGCTGATTGGTGACAACGATAAGCGTAAGGGTTTCCTCAGCGCAATGGCAGCGGGTATATTACTATTCATCCTAATAGAGATATTATCTGACGGCGCAGAACCCATAACCACAACTAGAAACGCCATCCATCTCGCGGAGTACTCCACACTCTACCTAGCCGGATTTACAATCGGCGTCTTTAGCCTCGTTGCTTACGAGGACAGACTCCTTCAGAGGATGAAGGGCCAGAAAATGGAGTACTCTATGGCGACCATGACCGCCTACGGCATAGGCCTGCACAACTTCGGTGAAGGATTAGCAATAGGGGCCGCCTTCGCTTCGGGGGCATTAGGTCTTGCTACACTACTCGTGATAGGCTTTGGTACCCATAACACAACAGAGGGGTTCGCCGTCTTCTCCCCACTCAAAAAAGCCCAGATGGCCACAAGGAGAGTGGTAGAGCTAGGCTTACTCGGCGGCGGACCCACACTCATAGGCACAATTGTGGGTGGATTCTTCGACTCCAGCCTACTAACAACCTTCCTCTACGCACTCGCGGGTGGCTCCGTGCTCTACGTACTCATAACAGTCTTCAGCGGTGTGCTCAACAGGTCGGGTAAAAAGATAGGGTTCATGGGTCTGCTTACGGGTTTCGCGATCGGCTTCTTAACCGACCTCCTAATTGTGTTCGCCTCTAATGGCGTGCTCTAATGGCTCTCAAACCACTCAAGCATCTGTTTGAGCCTATCAATCCTCCTCGAGGGTTTACCTGAACGTGAAAGCTCATGCCCCTCTTCTGGGACGCGTATAAGCACCGCTTCGCGGCCAAGTTCGCGTAGTGCCGTGAAGAATTGCTCAGCCTGCTCTATAGGGCACCTGAAATCCATCTCGGCGTGGTGTATAAGCAGAGGTGTCCTAGCGTTTTTAACGTACTTGAGCGGCGACTTATCCCAGAGCTTATCCAAGTTTTCCCAAGGCCTGCTGCCTATCTGGTCATAGGTGAAGTGATAACCTATATCACTCGTCCCATAGAAGCTTACCCAGTTGCTTATTGACCTCTGAGTCACAGCAGCCTGGAACCTATCGGTGTGCGTAATAATCCAGTTAGTCATGAATCCCCCATATGAGCCGCCCGTCACGTAAAGCTTCGAGCGGTCGAGGTTGAATTTCGAAACCACGTAGTCAACGAACTCCATGAGGTCCTGATAATCCCTCTCACCATAATGGCCAACCACGCTCAGGGCGAACTCTTCACCATAGCCAGAGCTACCCCGTGGATTGCAGAATATCACGTTGAACCCAGCCTGCGCAAAGAATTGGAACTCAAACATCAACACCTCGCCGTACGCGGTCCTAGGACCCCCATGTATTTCGAGTATGGTGCCCTTAGCGGGCTGCTTGCTTGAACGCATAAACCAACCGTCAAGCTGTTTGCCATCGCTCGCGGTAAAAGCGAAGCGTTCGGGCTCTACAAACCCCATCCCCCTCACACTGCGTGCACCAAACCCAGTCAGACGCCTCATCTTACCACCCCCCTGATTAAGGGCGTATAAATCGGCTGGCTCACCCCACGTTAGCCCAGTAAAGTAAATATTTTCGTTAACGAAATGATAGCCTTCAACCGATACTCTCCCAGTGTCAATAACCTTTACACTCGACGATTCAAAATCATAATCGGCAAGCCTAGTTATCCACCTATCAGTATAAACAAAGTACACCCTCAAGTCGGACCTCTCCCAAAGGGGGCTCAAATCAGTGTTTCTGTGTCGCACATCGGTGTTAAGCGAGTTCTCAAGAGACCTGTCAAAGCCCTCTGTGAGGCACTCAACCTTACCGCTCGCCGTGGATGCCACGTAAAGCTTCGTATTAGTGGCTTGACCATGCCTCATATCATGGCCGAGAAAGGCCAACCTATCACCCTTATGTGAGAGGCTTAGCGCGTTTATTGGCCCCCTCCACCCAACCACCCTCCTAGGAGAACCACCACTCAAAGGAACCTCGTACACATGCTTTACGAGTGAGGTCTCCGCGTCGGCATCCATGTTGGAGGCAAAGTACACCTTAGAGGATGGGGCATCCACACTAAAAGAGCCAACATCAAAATCACCCCCAGTTATCCTTCTAAGCTTCTTGGACCCAACACTAAGCCTGAATAGGTGGGCGCGCTTATTATGGAAGTAGCCCTCATTATCAAGTCTATACCTTATCTTCGAAACCCTCTTAGCGTCACCCTCACCCCCCGCAACCACCTCCTTTTTACACACAACCAATTCGTCTCCACCAACCCAGCTCAAACCCGTGAAACCCACATCCTCCTCACTATAGAGAGTTAGTGGCCCCCCACCATAAACCGAAATAGCCTTAACACTAGCCAGCGATTTACCGTTCAACCTAACATTATGAATATAGGCCAACATATCACCCCTCGGCGACCACACCGGGCTGGTTATCGCCCCACTAAACTCAGTCAGCCTAACCCTTCTACCCGAGTTAATCCAGAAGAGAGCCGACGCATAAGCATCCTTCACCTTATCTATCCTGGTAACACTGAACGATACAACACCTCTACTACTCACACGCGGATCCGAAACAGAAACCAATCTAGTAAGTGCTTCCGCCCCAAACATGTCAATCACCAAAAGCAAAACATTTGACCCCATTTAGCTTTTGCGCGTGCTTAAAAACAGTGTCGATATACCCACCTGAACAGTTTATAACCCAAGCGGGCAACCCCAGCCACAACCACCCTCACCCAACACAGAAACGGAGAAAAGTTGAAGTGTAGAAATAGAGGGGGAAGGGTCACATTATACCGTTTACCCATCCGTGGTCGCAAACCTAGCCAGTATCAAACCCCTCCAATGGATACTTAGTTGGTCTAACCGAGTTTAAGCTGACAGTGCACCGGTCCCTAATCTTGGGCGCCGCTGCTCACAACCCGCTAACCGTAATAAATCCCACGTTGCCTCAATACCTGGCGGACCATGCAAAGCGTTTTAGCGGTTGTGGCTTTTTATCGCAACAGCCCTCCCCTTTGCCTTGATTCTCCGGAAACCCCGACCCTTCCTTTACCTATCTGCTTGCTCGTCGAGTCTTTTGAGCCTCTCCTCAATTTTGTTGAGTTGCACCAGTAGCATTTTTCTATAGGCCGACAATAACTCTCGCTGCTCCGACACGGTGGCCTTATCCAAGGATCTAAATAGGTCTGAGACAGACCTGTCTAGGTCTGACATAATCTGCTGGGCTGATTTCGAAATCTCGGGGAAAGTTTCCTCGATGCCTTTTAAAAGGGTTTTACCGGTTACACCGACCAGTTTGACCAAACTTTCCGCGAATTCCTTTGCGCTTTTTGTTAACTCATCATCCTTCTTTTCAGAACTAGAATCACTCATACGCACACAAATCTTAAACTAACCACCACTGTTTTAACCTTTCTATAGCCACAGATGGCATCAGTAGACAGGACACATTCTAGTAAGGTGGATGTGTTGATTCTATTGTAGGGTATTATTAGGTGGTGACGCTATCAACTTTAATCCGAGCAATATATGGTGGAGGTGGCACACATGGCATCGCTGTTGCGGAAAACGCGCCTTTGGAGGGCTGATCGGCTTAGTCACCCGAGTCAACTGTGCTGTGTATTTTGATGGTCAACGTTTAGCCACACGTTTAGTGTACCACTCTAGTTCCTTTTCGGCTAGCATCTTATATGAGAGAACTTTATCAGCTTGACTTGGAGCTATCTTTCTGTTTGCGAGGGCCTCATCACACATCTCTATGAATTCCTTGAACCTCTGAACAGTACCATCATCGTATTTTTCACGTGGGATCACTGAGAGGTTCGCGGTGTACTCGACTTCAATCATCCTTACTAGCTGACCAATAGTTGAAGCCCTTTTCACAATATATTGAAGCATGTCCCCAGATATTACCCTTACCTTAGATGGGTGGTCAGATAGTAGAACACTGAAGATGAAGGGACGCGTTTTGAGGTGTTCGAATCTCTTGCATAAAGGTTAAAACACCACTTGGATTTATTTGTGCTGATAGAGTTGCGAGTGGTTATCGGTGGTATAGATGGGTATATTGGGTGGGCTTTGGCGCTACACCTCGTTTCAAGAGGGCACAATGTGATAGGTGTTGACAACTTCGTAACGAGGCGTAGAGTCGAGGAAGTGGGGTCATGGTCGGCCACGCCCATTTTGGATATGTATGAAAGATTAAAGGCAGTTGAGGAGCTCACAGGTCAGAGGATAGACTTCGTGGAGGGTGACCTCACGGATTATGCTGTTGTGCGCGGGGTTTTCAACAAGTACAAGCCCGACGCATTCGTGCACCTGGGTGAGCAGAGGTCTGCGCCATACTCGATGATAGATGTCCACCACGCCGTTGAAACCCAGGTTTCTAACATTACGAGCTCTTTAAACATTGTGTACGCCATGAAGGATGTGTCGCCCCACACCCACCTTGTAAAGATGGGTACCATGGGTGAATACGGCACACCCAACATCGATATACCTGAGGGGTTCTTCGAGGTTGAGTACAATGTAGAAGGGATTATCTACCCTTCCCCCGAATGGCTGGAAGCTGGTATCACTGGAGTGGTTCACGACAGTGGTAACATGATGTTCGCAAACAAGATTTGGGGGCTGACGATAACAGATGTTATGCAGGGTGTGTCTACGGCACCAGGACCGATGAGATAGTGGATGAAAGGCTCCACACACGCTTCGACTTCGACGAGGTGTGGGGCACCGCACTCAACAGGTTCTGTGTTGAAACCGTGCTCGGCCTACCTATGACTGTGTATGGTAGGGGTGGACAGACGCGGGGGTTCATCAGCCTAACGGATAGTGTTCAGTGCTTAAGGATAGCCATAGAGAACCCGCCGGACAAATCCGAGTATAGGGTGCTTAACCAGTTCGACGAAGCCTACTCAGTTATTGAGCTCGCTAAGAAGGTGTATGAGGTGGCTAAGAGGAAGGGTCTTGAGCCAGCGATCGCCAATGTGCCCAACCCACGGGTGGAAGCTGAGCAACACTACTATAACCCGATACATGAGAAACTCAAGAGGCTTGGTTACAAACGCACCAGGATGCTTGAAGACGAGCTGAGCATAATACTCGATGACTTAGTCAAGTATAGGGATAGGCTCGAGGCTAAAAGGGAGGTCATATTCCCGAGGACCGATTGGCGTAGGCCAAGGAACCCTCTACACTGAGCCTTGTGATCTCCAACGCCTTCAAGTATCCCTCAGGTGTGCCCACACTCAGCCACTTGTACTTTACCTCGTCGAGCTCCAAGGCGTAGACCCTACCATTTCTCCTAATTAGGTGCATTATACCATCTGTGAGCTCAACTTCTCCAGTTGGGCCAGCTAAGGTGGCTTGAAGCGCATCCATGATGGTGTGGTCGAACACGTAGACAGCCACAAGCGCCATGTTTGACGGGGGACTAGTGGGTTTCTCAACAACACCATCAACGTAGAAGACACGCGAGCCGTTGACGACCTCAAACCTACCCGAGACAACACCGTACTTCGTAGGGTTATTAACAAGCCTCGTAAGAAGCATACCAGAAGCTTGGGTTCTCAGGAAGGCATCAACTAGGCCAGCATACACTTGGCGACCATTAAGGATAAGCCCGTCGCCAGCATGCAACACAAATGGGTCGTCGCCAACGAAGTCAGCCGCCCTCCTCACAGCGTCCCCGAACCCCTTTGGAAGGGGTTGGTACACGAATTCGAGGTTCACATCCGACAGTATTTGTCTTAGCGCCTCCAAATCCTCTGAGAGTTTACCCATTCTTTTGAGATACTTTAAGTAGGTCTCTCTAAGCGTGAAGTAGTCTTTAATCATGTGTTCACCTCGCCTTACAACGAAGCAGAAACTTCTCAGACCCAACGCGTAGAGCTCCTCCAAGATGATCTGAACAAGCGGCTTAAGAGTAAGACCATCAGACCTACTCTTAGCGCACAACGGTAGCATCTCTTTCCTGATACCCCGCGTGAGCGGAAGCATCCTGGACCCCTCACCAGCAGCGGTTATTACCGCCTTTTCAATCTTCAAAACATACACCTTAGGTGAACACTATGAACCAAGCTATATACCTGTTTAGCAACATATTGGTTCGAAAAGCTTAGCATCCACCGAGAATTAAATCGGTGTGGTGTACCCTGTAAGCCCCTATATTAGGGGGGCAACCCTAGATGATAAGCCAAGGATACTCAAACTCGTAGAGCACACTTGGAGTTGGGGTGACTACATACCAAGTGTACTGGACGACTGGCTAACCCGAGATAACAGTAGGGTGTTCGTGTGTATAAGCGGGGACGAGCTTGTGGGAATGGTGCACTTGAGCGTTGAGGGGAGGGGGCTCGGATGGCTTGAAGGTGCAAGGGTTGCACTGCATCACCGGAACAAGGGTATAGCCACCATGCTCGCAACTCACGTGGTTGAGTATGCGTCTAATATGGGTTTGAGCAAGCTCAGACTCGCTGTATCTGTGAACAATAAACCCTCAATAAGGCACGTTGAGAAAGTGGGGTTTAGAGCTGTCAAAACATTCAAAAGAGTATCTACCAACACATCGGTGATAAACCCCCTAGCATCCACTAGAAAACTCGTAGAGGATGAGGTTTCAACGGCTTTAACATCAAGGGTTTACGACCTATACGGTGGGCTCTACTACAAATCCTTCAGGTGGTTGGACCTCGATGCGGACACTCTCACTCGATTATCACTCACGGGTAGAGCCTTTTGGGTGAATAAAACACTTCTAATCCACTCTTCTGAGTATGACGACGATGACGGGAGGAGAGTAGCTGAGATAGGCTATACACAGCCAGACGGAAATTTCCCATTAGAGGATTTTTTGAGCATCTTTGCGCTCCGGGTTTTCTCCAAAGTGGATTTGATCCTGCCAGAGGAGCTAGAGCTCCTTGTGGATGGGTTTAATGAGGAAGGTGAGAGGTTCATTGTCTTCGAGCGAACTCTCTAAGCGTGGCTCCTAAAGTCCTCCCTAACCTTCTCAGCGAAATCCGGGTCACTCAGTAGCCTACTCGCCACGCGGGCCAACGCCTCTGAGACCATTAGAAGCGCCTCTTTTGCCTCATTCGAGACCGCTGCGCGAGCCGACGCCTCCGAATGCCAAGGTGTACCCTCTGGGGCTATCTTACAGGTTATTTCAAGCGCTGGTAGTAGTTGGGAGACATTCGCAAAATCGGTTGAACCACGGGGAATACTGTTCGTTGTCTCCCTATAGTCTTTCGGTATCACACCGAGCTCTTTGAGAACATTTTGGGCATACTCTATGAGTGGGTAGTTAAACTTGGTTGTCGAGTACATTGGTCCGATATTTCTTATTGAGTATGCAGCGTTCGTAGCCAGTGCGCATCCCTGAACTATAAGTCTGAAGCGCATTATGAGTTGCTTGAGATAATCTGTGTCTGAACTTCGAAGACCATATACTAGGATTGCTCTGTCTGGTGTAACATTGGAAGCCTTACCGCCCTCTCTGATCACACCGTGGATTACAACGTTTGCATCCCTTCTCACATGCTGTCTAAGCATGTTGACTGCGGTGTATGTGAGTATGGCTGCATCCAGCGCGCTGATCCCCTTCTCTGGAGAAGCCGCTTCGTGGGCGGCTACACCATTGAAGGTCACCTCTAAGTCTTGCACCGCTAGTGAAGGTGAACCGAGACTCCAGTTGTCTCCTGGGTGGGTCATCAAAACGAAGTCAATATCTGAAAAAGCCCCCCTTTCCGCCAACAGTATCTTTGAACCACTCCATTCACCACTACCCTCTTCGTCAGGTGTGCCTATAACAACAATTCTGCCAACCTTAAGCCGAGCCGCTGATTTGATGGCCGCGTAAACTGCGGCCGCAGCTATTATGTTGTGCCCACAGGCGTGGCCGACCCCTGGAAGAGCGTCATACTCGGCAAGGAAACCAACAGTTGGACCCTCACCGAGCCTCTTCTCAGCGCGGAACGCAGTGGGTATACCAGCATATTCACTCGTAACGCTGAATCCTTCGGCCCTAAGCGTTTCTATCAAAAGCTTCGAAGACTCATACTCTCTACTCCCAACTTCAGCGAGGCCATGTATTTTTAACGCGATAGACCAAGCGTCTTCTTCAGAAAACATGACCAAATAGAACCAAACAGAGATAAAGCTCTAACGGAAGGTGAGGCAGCGGGTGAACTTTAACCGGTCTTATGATAGCCAAACACCTAGCGAGGAAGAGTTTTTATCTGTTGATGCATACGTGCCTTTGTCTAACTACTGTTAACACTATTAAAACGATCATTAGACGTGTCGTCTATTTGTTATGATATACTTGTTTTTCACGTAAGATTTTAATTATGTGATAAACTCAACCCAAAAGGATGGTTGACACGCTTATAACCTATTTACCTTATAGTAGGCTGTATGAAATACGAAAATATTACATCGAAAATATTAAACGAATAAAGCCTCTACACGCAATCGTTTATGTGGATGATGTATTCACAGAGGAACAAATCTCGTTTCTGTCAAGCTTCATGGCCAAGGAGTTCGAAGTGAGGACTGGGTTTTGGAGAAACAGGACTGCATGTTTCCTACAGATATTAATTGACCTAAAAAAGGAGAAAATACCTGATGCGTTAATAGTTGACAGCGATAACATTCTCGACAATGACTTTTCAATTATCGACCAAGAGTTGTTATCTGAGTATGATTTTTATACGGTGATGGACTGGGAAGGTTTAGCAAGAAGTTTTATTAAGAGGAGTATAAAGTTAAAGAACATCGAAGTTAACGGAAAGAGAAGAGAAGTCTACGGCTACAAGCTCACCGGCACTTGGAACGGGATTTTCTTTTTAGGTCCGAAACAAGCGGTGAGAGTTACACAGCAGCTTTACGCAAATTGAATGACGCGACGTTAGAAGACATCTATAAGGCTATCCAATCACTTGACCCCTCACTGGCCAATAGAGTCGTAGATGAGACACCACTTGCTATACTATTTTATTACAGTGGTATAAAAATCACTCCTTGGGTGGTCTGTTCAAGACATTATTATAACCAAGTGAGAAAAAGTACCAAAAATTTGTACACCCGTAGATTACTCAAATCGACCGCCCATGTCGGGCTTGCACGAGGACTAGTAAAATGGAAGTATAAGCGTATATGGCTGTTTTACTTTAGATATAAAATAGCACAGCTTTTCTACAGCCTTCTAGTTCTGATCTTTGACCGCTGATTTTTCAACAATGGCAAAATCGTTTAAAGAAAAACCATATCAAAAATCACTCTACTATGTAAACCAGCTGGTGGGGGGTTGTAAATTGACTGGAGTTGGGCTTTAGGCCGCCAGTCGACATGAAAGCCCTCCTTATCCGGCAAACCCAAGTTACACACAACATACGATGAATACACAATGTATAGCCTACTAGCCTAAAGTTAGGTAACCCAAAGTGCGGTCGCCGGGATTTGAACCCGGGTTACCACCGTGGCAGGGTGATGTCCTGGACCAGGCTAGACGACGACCGCTATCACTGCAAAACTGAAAATCACGTATGATTAATAAACCTTGCTTTAAGCACTTGATACTCTCCGCATAAAACGCTTCAACACTTGGAATAAGCACCCACCCGTTATCAGGGAATGCTAGGTCGCTTAGCAGTCCCGAAATATGATTTATTCGAGCGATAATGGAGAGCCATACTCATGGATTATTTGCTAAACCATCGCCAGCTAATACGAGCCTTAGTAAAAGGTATAAGCGGTTGGTGCGCGAATCGTTAAGCTGAAAAGTATATCTCAGTTTTACACAGGACAGGGGATTCTAACATGGTCTATGTGACTGAGATTGTTGCCTTGGTTGGCGGTTTGCTAGGACTAATCTATGCGGGTCTACTAGTACGTAGTGTTCTATCGCAAAGCCCAGGTAATCAGAAGATGAAAGAGTTGGCTGACTTTATCCGCGTTGGCGCCAACGCCTTCTTGAGAAGAGAGTACACAGCCATAATACCCATAGCGGTGGTGCTTACAGTGATAATCGGCGTTCTCATCCAGCCGCGCCCAATAGTTGCTCTGGGATTTGTGGTGGGTGGGTTACTATCAGCGTTGGCTGGCTATATAAGTATGGGAGTCACCGTTCGTTCGAGCTCTCGCGTAGCTGAGGCTGCAAAGAGTGGTTTGGGAAACGCTCTAGCAGTAGCCTTCAGAGGAGGGTCGGTGTTGGGTATGACTGTTCCAAGCCTCGCGCTCATCGGTCTAGGCGTATTCTATCACTTTTTCCCGCAACCCACGGCACTTGTAGGTTTCGGTTTCGGTGCAAGCTTGATAGCTCTTTTCATAAGGGTTGGTGGTGGAATATACACCAAGGCAGCCGACCTCGGTGCTGACATAGTGGGTAAATTGGAGGAGGGAATACCTGAAGATGATCCAAGGAACCCTGGAGTTATCGCTGACAACGTGGGCGACAACGTCGGTGACTGCGCTGGAATGGGTGCCGATGTCTACGAGTCATATATAGTTACGGCTCTGGCAGCGGTTCTACTTGGCACATTCGTGTTCTTAGGGGGCGCTTCAGCTCTACTCAACCAACCAAGACTAGTACCATACCCATTAACAATAGGTGGGATAGGCGTAGTAGCATCTATAATCGGGGGGCTATATGTTCGTCGATCAAGTAAGGGCGAACCCATGAGCATCCTGAGCGGTGCGCTGTACATTGCGGCCATCGTAGCGGTGATTCTCGACGCGGCCTTCACACTCTACACCTTTAGGGCACACCCACTCTTAGGGTATGCTCTAACGGGAGCAGTGATACTCGGAGTAGCAGTAGTGGTGATAATCGAAAAAATAACAGACTACTTTACATCCTATACCTACAAACCAGTGAAAGAGGTCGCTGAAGCATCGCAGACAGGTCCAGCTATAAACTTCCTATCAGGATTCGCGCTTGGACTCAGAAGCGCCGCCCCAACAGCCCTCCTACTCGTGGTCGCCATAATAGCCTCATTTATCGCTGGAACCTATGCGAGCGGAGGAAACTACTACTTTGGCGTGTACACAACTGCAATAACAACCATGAGCATGCTTTCACTTACAGGTATCATACTATCAATAGACGCTTTCGGCCCGATAACCGACAACGCCAATGGAATAGTTGAGATGACTGGTGTTGAAGGTGTCAGAGAGGTGACAGATAAACTCGACGCGGTGGGTAATACCACTAAGGCAACCACAAAGGGTTTCGCCATAGGCTCAGCAGCACTAGCAGCGTTCTCACTTTTCATAGCCTTCCAAGGTGAAGTGCAACGTTACTATTTGGCGAAGGGCCTCAACCCCCCAGTGTTCAACTTAACAAGCCCCTACCTACTGATAGGACTACTCATCGGTGGCCTGTTGCCTTTCTACTACTCATCGTTCCTTATAGGCGCTGTGAGCAAGGCTGGCTATCAGATGGTCAACGAGATAAGAAGACAGTTCAGAGAGATACCTGGACTGATTGAGGGAAAGGCTAAGCCCGACTATTATAGGTGTGTTGATATAAGCACGAGGGCAGCCCTCAGAGAGCTCGTCAAACCAGCGTTACTATCAATACTCACACCCATCGCTGTGGGCGTAATACTCGGACCGATAGCCCTTGGCGGAGTACTCATAGGTAGTGTGGTCTCTGGGGTCTTCCTTGCTTTACTTATGGCCAACGCGGGCGCCGCATGGGACAACGCAAAGAAGTATATCGAGGCGGGAACTTTGGTGGCAAGGGCACACCCACACACGCAGCCGCTGTGAGCGGAGACACTGTGGGCGACCCATTCAAAGATACCGCTGGACCCAGCATAAATTCGCTCATAAAGGTTTTGAACACAATATCCATAGTGTTTGTAGCAATCTTCGTGCTCCTCCACCTCTAATTTTTTAGACTTTACGTAAAACCTCGATAAGGATTAAATTGATTTAGTGCCCACATGGTTTTAGGTCTATGCTTAAGCAGAGGGCAGCTAGCGGCGCTGGGCATTTATTCGTGGGCAACACGCTATCACAGATAATCCAAGGGATAGGAATAATATTAGTAGCCAGATTACTAGGCGCCACAAACTATGGGCTTTATACCCTACTCTTAGTTCCCTCAGCAACATTCTTAGTGTTCACACAGGTAGGGTTCGGGGGAGCTGCGACGAGATATGTGGCGTACTACAATGCCTTGGGTAAAAGAGCTGAAGCCGACAGTATAGCCACATCCACGTTCCTATACGCTACTATGCTGTACGCGTTTATATCATTTATCTCCGCGGTTGTTGCTCCAGCCTACGCGTCCTATGTACTTCATCAACCAACAATAGCCTACTTAGCCCAGCTTGCGAGCGTGATGATATTTTTTCAGGGCTTGATGAACTATACCACAGCTGTCCTCAACGGTTACTACAAGACTAAACAGGTTTCAGCCATTATGCTCATCCAATCGGTCGCCAAGACCTCCCTATCCATAGGCCTTATACTTATAGGTCTACGCATATATGGTGCGCTGATTGGGACAATAATTAGCTTTGTCATTCCAGCCATAGTCGGCACGATTTGGATGTTTAATGCTACCCAAACCAAGAAAATTAATTTCGACGCGAAGACTTTCAAAACAATAACATCCTTCGGGTTACCGCTGTACGCTGCAAACATTCTCAATGGCATCTCGCGACAAATCCAATTGGTGATATTGGCGAGCTTCGCTAGTGCAGCCGCTGTTGGCGCCTTCACGGCAACTCAGAATTTGGCCACACTGATCAGCGTAGTGGTCTACCCTGTGAGCACAATGGCTGGAGTCGCATTCTCAGAAGTCTCAGCCCAAAACAACAAAGCCAGAATCAACTCATCCTATGTAAGTGCTACAAAGATAGCGACAATACTTGTTGTGCCAATAAGCATCTTCATGATGCTTACAGCAAAACCCATTGTCACAATTCTGTATAGCTCAGCTTACTCTCGATTCTACCTTTTATTATCCATATTCGCAGCTGGATACCTATCCGTGGGTCTGGGAGGGCAAACTCAAACTCCTCTATTTGCAGGGTTAAACAACACGAAACTTAACACATACTCGGCCGCAATCTCGGCGGTCTCACTCCTATCGCTCTCATATGGGTTGGCTATGGGGCTTAACGTTTTCGGTGTGGCACTCGCGACAACCATTTCTACCATAACTACAGCGGCAGTTATACACATTGTTATCGTGAGGGGATTAGGTGTCAAACTTCCCAAAGCTAAGTTAGTAGCAGTGTATCTAGCAGGTGCACTATCAGCCGCACCTCTTATACTCATACCGCAAAAGATCTTCCGCCATGGTTTAATCGGCCTATTGGAACTAGCGCTAATCCTAAGCGTATATATTATTATTTACTCCACAGTACTACCCCTAGTAAGAGGTGTTAACAAAGACGAACTAGCCCTCATATCACACTCCTTAAAAGGAGTACCAATACTAGGAGATATATTGGCCGCCCTAACGAAGTACTCAAAAATGTTTATTCACGAACACACCGAAAAACCAAGTTAGAGTCAGAAATGAGTCACCCTCACCTTGAACAAGAGGCCAAAAATCTATTCTTAAGACGGTGGTAGACCTGCGCATGTTTTGCATCGATGGTAAAGTGTGGGGCTTTGCAAAGTTTATAAAACTAAAACATAAATTCATACTGAGGGTTACCGATGAACCGTTTACAGCTCTTGGCGTTAGGGTTGAGCGTGCTCGGCTTGGGCGTTTCAGCCTATCTAACGGCGCAGTCGTTTAACACCAGTATACCTCTCACCTGCCCCTCCACGGGTATCATCAACTGCACGAGGGTGACGACGAGCACATACAGCCACATCTTAGGCGTCCCAGTCGCACTCCTCGGAGCGCTGTGGTTCACAGTTATAATAACACTTGTCTACTTCGATTTAAAGTCAGCCTTACTACCCTTCTGGACGCTTGGCTTGGTGTTCGTGGCCTACCTGATATTTACAGAGGTCTTCCTTATCCATTCTATCTGCGTGTACTGCACGGCAGTCCACGTAACCGTGCTCGCGCTGGGATACCCAGTCGCGAAGCTTTCACTGAGTGGCGAATGAGCGCCACCACCAAGCTCACTTTCTAATGTGGGGATTGGCTGCTGTCCACACACGCTTAGAGGTTTATTACCATCCACTTTACATATCACCGCAGTTATAGCATTAGTATACTCTCTTATACCCACCCCTATTGATGTGTTAGAACTTATGAATCCAGCTATTTGGGTCCAATTATAGTTATGCCAAGTCTGAGGTATAAGTGGCGACGAAGCAAGTACAAATGAGTTACCAAAATCGATGAAAGGGTAACCACCGCCGAATAGATTCCACACCTGCGAATAGTTTGATGGGGGCTTCGCGATTAAACCGTAATCTCTATTTTGAACTTCATACCCTTGAAAGACAAGGTAAGGGCTAGTATAAGAGGCATGTCGAAAAGTGAACGTGGGAACATTATAGTAAGATTCGTTAACAGGCGGAGCGGAAACCATATACTGCAACCCCGTAAAGTTCCCGAAGCGAAGTAAGCGCCAAAATAAGTGGCCATCTAGTTGCGGCACAAAACGGGCAGTATTCTGCCCCTATAAACACTATTATTGGTTTACCCCCACTAATCCAAGGAGTACCATTATAAGGTTGGAACAATGACATACTCGCAAGCGGACCCCCATATGTGCTCTGCGCTAGCGAATTCAACTCAGAGTAGAAACCTGTGCTAACAGGCTGTCCAATATGCGCTGTTATATTTTCGTCGAACCAGAAAGATAATTCACGCCGTAGTAAACACCTATAATCAAAACAAGCGAAACAGCTATACCCACACTTAAATAAACAGTCCTCCTCTTCTTGGCCTTTACAGACTGTTTCTGCTTCTTCTTCTCAAGCTTCTTACCAGGCATACAACTAAGAGAAACTTGGTACAACCACAATTAAACCTATCGTGGAGAAGAACAATTAGCTGGTACTAAGGAACACCTCAGTGAGGGTAAACTACACCCTAAAAACAATTGCACGCCTGAGGTTTTTACACACCGCATCGATAAGAGGCAAACACACAGTTCCAACTCAATCCAACCTAGCACCAGCAAACCTTTTCCCTAAGTCCACTACAAGTTGTCATATTGGGGGTTAGAGCGCGGTTTGAATATTCTCGTCGCGGGCGGTGCGGGTTTTATTGGAAGCAACCTTGTCGACGAACTCCTGAGGCGAGGTTTCGGAGTAAGGGTTCTCGACGATCTCTCCTCAGGAAAGCTGGATAATCTAAGACACCATATAGATGAGAAGGGCTTCGAGTTTCTCCAAGGTTCCATAATCGACTACCCCACCGTTCTACGGGCTGTGAGCGGAACTGACGCGGTCGTCGACTTGGCAGCCAAGGGAAACTTGGCCAAATCAGTCGAAGACCCAGTGAGCTACCATAATGTTAACACAAGTGGAGCCTTATACTTACTCGACGCATGTGTGCGAAAAGGTGTAAAAAAGTTTGTGTTCACTTCTTCTGGCTCCGTGTACTCATCGGAAGCTACAGGCAAGATAGATGAGAGCACACCGTACGACCCAGCGTCACCCTACGCGGCTACAAAGGTTTGCGCGGAAATATATTGCAAGAACTTTAGAAAAGTGTACGGATTGAGAACAGTGGTCCTGCGACTTTTTAACGTGTATGGGCCACGCCGCGAGAACAGCAGTTATATGGGGGCGGTGACCAACTTTATGCTAAAAATAATGAGGGCGAACCAGTCGAAGTATTTGGAGACGGCTCAGATATAAGGGACTACGTGTATGTTGGGGACGTGGTTAAAGCAATCATCTTAAGCCTAGAGAAGGATGTCTCAGGCGAGTACAACATCGGCACAGGCGTAGGTACATCCACAAATAGTCTGATACAAACAATAGGCAAAGTTGTCGGCGTTCAACCATCCATTATTAACAAACCCAAAAGACAAGGCGACACGCCAAGCAGGGTAGCCGACATCACAAAAAGTGTAAGGGAGCTTGGCTATACACCAGACTACGACCTATACTCTGGGCTCATAAAACTCAAAAACTACTTTTCAAAAACAATGTAAGCACTTCGCTCTATTTTGAAGCATTCACACCCCTATAGGCTAGTTTTGGTACACTAATACCCGTTTCTCACTCAATCCAAAACACAAAGTCCGTGGGTAGGTTCAATGGGTATCCTTTTTACTCGAAGGAAATATTAGGGTTCAATTGCATAATCAGGGATGTGTTATATGCGCTTTCAAATCCAATTGGCTGTTTATCATACGGTTTAAAGACCACAATTAAGATTTGAGGGCTTGAAGCACCATATAAACCGTTAGTTTTTAATAAACCAAGTGGTAGCATAGTATAACTGTGCGACTTTATAACGCAGGTATAGCCAAGTGGCCCTAGGATATTTACGCTTAGGAAGATGACGAGCGAACCCACAAATTGCAGTAGACGACAAAAGCCTCCTAAAATCTTTATCAATACTAGGAGTCGAACCATGATGCCTGTGATGGGAGGAAATAATCCAAGGAACCCGACTAATGCCGCTATAATAGTAAATGAAACCAAGCGTTATTTCGTCGCTCATATAGTTTCTAAGCTGTGCGGGTATACGCAACAGGGACTTTTCCACGTCGTTAATAACTGTTCTATCAAGCCTCTTTAAGAGGGTAGCGTCCAACTTTACAGCCTGTTTTCTGCCTATGTAGAAGATCCCATTCCAAGTACCCTTAACCCTATACCCGTACACGCTAATACTCCTTTGGCCGTTCACCGATACTTGCCCGAGCAGTTTGCTTCTTGCAAGGTACTTGGTCAAATCCGGGTTATCCTCCTCCATGACAGTATAGAAACTAAAACCTGCCTCACAAAGGGCCGCATCTATTCTGCCAAAACTGCTACTCAGATTGTTGTCGCTGTCAACAACAATACTCTCTATGCCTTCAGAAATACAGTCCTTGATTATTGTCAGGAAAGTCGCGTTACGATCACCCCAGTTACCGGTTCTGATCTCAAGGTCTTCTAAATCAGGTGATAATATCTTAGTTAGTAAAGCTTTTTGACTATCATTATAAACATTATCTACATATGCTATTGCCCTTTTAGATCCTAGTTGAATCCAGTTATCGACAAACACATCCTTGAGCTCATGAACCCGATAAAAGGGTAAGTATGTTATTATGGCATCAATCATTGTAGTATCCGATAAAACACTTCGATGTATGAGTTTTATAAATATCTCTTAGAGTGCATTATACTGAAAAAAGCTAACGGCAAGAGAGCGGTAATTTTCTACATGAGCTACCCTTATTTTTAAACAGAAGCTTTCCACATTAACACCTTATTACACAACCCCCCATTAGTTACATGGAAAAGTAAGAGAGCATAGGGCTAAGTTCCGCCGAAAGCAGACACACCTCGTAGGAGGGGTGGCACCTACCCGCTTTTTTAAAAGAATCGTGCAAGCCGCCAAGTACACTCTGACACACTCTTCGTGTCAAAGCACAAGAGGCTCTTTTTTGTTTCCTATTACTCCCTTACACTTCGCTGCCGGGGAGTCTTCCGCGCAGCCACCACCCATGAGCTTCCGGAGTCGTCCCCACCGAAACGTTACGCCTCTCTACCTGTTCTGGTCTGGGGGTGTCAGCACCTCCTCATGCACCCGCACCTAGCTACACACAATCTAGACACGCCTCCACCCGCAACACATAGCGCGGGTTGCGGAGGCACTCCAAAACTAGTCATCCACTTATTACTGTGTGCGAGTATTCTACACGCCTTCCACGAAGGACTTATCCTCAGAACTTTCCACGTACACATTGCACCCTTCGGAATTCATATACCCTTCACAATTCAACTCTGAAGGTCGGAAATTTCTTACTTATCAATGTTGTAAAGTTTGCAGACTATTTCCAAGCTGGTTTTCAACTCCCTCAGCCACCGTGGTCATCGAAGCGTACGACCTGTCCAGCAGGCTCTAGTAAGAGTCCGATTCTTACCTACACTCACTCATATTTATACCCTCATTACTCCGTCGCCTGGGAGGGTGAGCGCTTGGAATGTTGATGAATAAATGAGCAATACAAAACAACCTCAAATCTGGGTTCACGTACATTTTATCGGTGTCCAAGTGAGAATTTTAGGCGTAACGGAAGATTCAAGATTTCTAGCTGGGGGTAGAATAGCGTTTATCAAGTTAATGAAGGCGTTGGCCTATGCTGGAAACAGTGTTACTATTCTTAGTAGCATTGGCGCAACACTAGGAGTTGTGGACCCACAGCCCGCGAGAATTATAAGAATCAATGTCACACAAGCAAGAATAGTGGGTCCACTCTTATATCTGTTTAAACTGTTCTTCCATCTCCCTAGGCAAATCCCGCAGGCAGAAATCATACTGGTTAATTCAGGTTATACAGTATACATTGTAGCATTACTAGGAAGGCTTTTTCGTCGGAAGGTTATAGTGCTACAGCATGATGTCCTAGGCTTAGAGTACCTACAATCTATCGCTTCAACCACGAGTAGAAAATACACTTCAGTTCTGCGCTGGATTACGATATACACCCCGCTCAGAATCGTGGACGGGGTTCTTTGTATAAGTGATTCAACTATGAGAAGGCTAAGGGGAATGGGATACTCTGGACCAGCCTATGTGGTCGGTAATGTGGTGGGCTAGTTGAGAGTTATCTCGGTCTCTAGGTTAGAGCCAAGTAAGCGTCCATATGATTTTTTGGCAGTAGCGCAAAGGGTGTGCGCAAAGAGAGGTCCAGTTGAATTCGTCTGGGTCGGTGACGGCACAATGAGGATGAAAGTTGTCGAAGAAGCAAAAAAGATGGGTCTTGACATGGTGAGATTTGTGGGCAGGCTTTCAGAAGACGAGAAGAATCTGCTTCTTCGCCAATCAGATGTCTATGTGAGCACTAGTGAATCTGAGGGATTCGCCTTAACTTTGGGTGAAGCCTTCCTCGCAGAACTGCCCGTGGTGGTTTACGACCTCCCGGTCTATAACGAAATCTACGATGACTTTCCACTTAAAGTTAAAATGTTTGATGTAAACGAGTTCTCAGAAAAAGTAAGCCTAGCTTTAGATAAGCCAGACTGGCTACGGACCAGAGTGATCCAAGCTAAACGGTTCGTTGAACAAAACTACTCCTACCAAAGTGTAGGACGCAGGGCCACCCAAGCTCTTAATGAAATACTCAAACTAAGTTGAATTACTCTGTTTCTGAGCCTCGCGTTTAAGAATGTCGAATAACTCGCTTGCGGTTCTGTCCCAGTTAAACTCCTCAGCCACCATTCTAGCCTGCCTCCCAAGTTTATCCCTTAACTCAGCGTCATTCATAATAGAGTCAACCTTAGCTCTGAGGTCATTGGGATCATTTTCAAAAAGTACCCCCGCTCTCCCAACCACTTCAGGTATTCCCCCCGAGTTAAGACCTAAGACTGGTTTACCACAAGCCATGGCTTCAAGGCAAACCAGTGGAAATGGATCACCCACACTTGTTACTAGGACCACGGAGGCTGCCTGGTAGAGCGCCCTTATCTCCTCCATAACTGGGTTTTCCACAATCCTGATGTTTGATACACCCCGCGTTTCCCTTAAGATTTCCCCATAATACTTGGTGTCGTCTGATGAATCCCTCCTTGCGTAGCCAGAAAGAATCAAACTGTATTTTGAGTCTCTAAGTGCCCTAACCGCTAGTAGCTGATTCTTATAGCGTTGAAATCGCCCATTCAAATAGATGTATCCCTTATCCTCCCATGTGGGTTTAAAGAACTCGGTGTCCACCCCAGAATATAACACGCGGACATCGGCGTTTGGCTCCAACCTTAGAATCATTCGCTTAGTAAACTCACTGTTACATATGATCGGTTTATATTTGAGCGACTCCCTCTCAATTGACTCTAGGCTTGTGAGCCACCTGTATATACGGTTCACTGGGCCATGCTCTACTGGAACCGGCACATGAACCCTCGATACAGCGGGTGCATCTACCCCCCTTAGAATATACTTGGTCCATAGGAATCCTGCTCCAAGCATTATTATGTCTGGTTTCCACTCATTCGCCTTTAGCGTCGCAGCCCTAATTGCCTTCATAGAATAGTACATTCTAAACCTTCCAAACAAATCAAGCCGATGAGGGACAACTACTTTATCCATTTGAACAAGTTCCCTGAAAGCATTGGAGGGATTAAATCTATTACAGAATAACTTAACTTGACACCCGCAATCTAAGTCTCTTTTCTGTTTCGATTATAAACCTCTCAACCCCGCCTCTTATGTCGGGAGCGATATAAACATAGGCCACTTTCAAACCGCACTATCCCCCAATATATTTTAGCACCAGCGTGTCAGAGACCCTGACATTCAGAGTAGTCCTTTAGCGGCAACCAATTGACACAGTATAATCTTAGTGACCCAGCTGAATAACCCAGTACCGTTATTGAAGCATTGTTTATCCTGATGCGCCTAATCCACTCTCCATGGGTACCGAGAGCCGCTGCGACAAGGGCTCTGATGGGCTCAAGGTGAGTTACGAGAACAACCCGCCTTCTACCGGCCGACGCGAGCTCTTCAACAAACTTCACCACCCGTTGCATCAGGTCGGAAAACTTTTCAACCCCATATTTTTGCTCGTCTGTAAAATATTCCCTGTACCAGAAAGGGTCGGACGACCTGATCTCTACATAGCTTCTGCCGGCGAGTTCTCCCAACTCAACTTCTCGTAACCTGTGTTCAACAGTCACGTCGATCCCAAGCTTACTAGCTATAATTGATGCGGTTTCCATAGTTCTAACAGTTGGACTGGAGTATATTGCCTCAATCCCGATACCAGTTAGGTTTCCAGCTAGAAATTCAGCCTGCCTATAACCCCGAGGGGTCAACTTAGTGTCATGTGTCGGAAAAAAGTTGGACACATTCGCTTCGGTTTCAGCGTGACGCACACAGTAAACCATCAACTCACGTAGACACCAACGCAAACCCTACTTAGGATATCAATAATTTAAGCTTAGACCCTTTAGCTAAAAATATTAGACCTAAAGGTCATAAAGCCAAATTAAATTGACGGATGCACTTAAATAACCTTAGCGGTGATTGCTTGTGGGTCTGGCATGGCCGGGGACTGCGAAATCCACTAGGAAGTTTTGGATCTTAAGTTTCTTACACAAAGAGCCAGACTTGGAGTCGATCTACCGTGTTTAAGAAGCCATCTCAAAATCTTTTTGGGCCTAACTCTGAGGTTGAAGTTCTCAGTTTTTGGAGAGAGAATAGGGTCTTCGAAAAAAGTGTTGAAGATAGGCGTGGAAAGCCACTTTTCCGGTTCCTAGAAGGACCGCCCACAGCAAACGGGTTACCGCATCATGGCCACATTAGGACTAGGATGTTCAAAGATCTGGTTCTCAGGTATGCGGCCATGCGGGGACACTATGTTCCACGCATCGCCGGTTGGGACACCCATGGTCTCCCAGTAGAATTGGAGGTGCAGTCCGAGCTAGGACTTAAGTTTAAGGAGGACATCGAGGGGTTCGGCCTCTCCAGATTTGCGGAGGAATGCAAGAAAAATGTTTTCAAATATGAAACCGAGTGGAGGAGGCTTACGGAAAGAATCGGGTTCTGGTTGGACCTTGAACACGCCTACATAACCTTCAAAAACGAGTATATAGAGTCGGTGTGGTGGTCGCTTAAACAGCTATATGATAAGGGGCTTATCTATAAGGGTTTTAAAAGGTGGTGCCCTACTGTCCGAGGGATGAGACGCCGCTTAGTAGCCATGAAGTGGCATTGGGGTATGATGAAGCCGACGATCCTTCGGTGTACGTTAAATTTCGGATAATTGAGGGACCTC
>Ga0074076_100040_pt1 | contig 27388 bp, 23 predicted proteins | sample YNPg_D_FD_63713 | JGI IMG/M metagenome (GOLD analysis project Ga0074076, IMG submission 63713) | Hot spring microbial communities from Beowulf Spring, Yellowstone National Park, Wyoming, USA - YNP_Beowulf Spring_D v2 (version 2) | ecosystem: Environmental > Aquatic > Thermal springs > Hot...
AGCTCAACCTAGGTGTTAACCATACTGTCTATACACCCTAGGGAGTTCTTAGGGTTGCGGAACCAACCCTTGTACACGAGGGCGTCCCTGTAACAGTCCTCGGCGACCTTGGAAGGTAGATTATATTCCTCTCTTAACCTCGCGTATAACTCCTCGTGAACTTTTCCCAATACTCCCTTCTCCTCTGGGTTCGGAACATTTTCTTTCAACCAGAACACGAAACGTGTTGCCTTCACGTAGTTATTTACAAGGACTAGGAGGGATTCTGAGAGGGCGACATTGAAACCGTAGCTCTGATCGCGTTCCTCCTAGCCATAAACGGGTTTCTTCGAAAATGCAGTATTTAACTAATCATCTCCGCCCCTGGAAGGGGCGAGGCTTTCAATCTGTGGTAAACTCACACCTTCCTCACTGACGACATCATAGGCCATGAGATGAAGGAGTGCATTGCTAAAACCGTGGAAGGCTAAGTAGTGGAGGATTTTTCTGGCTGCTCTGTTAGTCTTGTACCTAACGTCTCAGGACTCATAGACATACCGATTGCGATTATTATGGCACCTAGCAATAACAATACGGCCGTGGAGAACCAAACATTGGTAGGAGTGTCCAATGAACGGAACAGATATCTATGCATATAGTAGACATAGAAGCTGAACCATCCTCCAAGGAATATGCCAGAGGAATAACCGAAGCCAACTCCAGAGGCTCTCATTGATGCCCTAAATCGTTCGGATAGATAGACTGGTATAATTCCCCAAGGTGCTTGGGTTAGAATGCCAATAATTATGGAAGAGAACAAGGCTAATCCAAAGTTACCGGTCTTAGCTCCAAGGAAAAGTCCATAATATACTGGGAAAGTCAGTATAGCGGTGATCAAGGCCCATACCAATGTCATCTTCCTTCTTCCGACTTTCTGGGAGGCCGCACCGAAAGCTATGGCGCCAAAGAACGCCGCTACAACCCCAATCAAATAAATAAAGTTAGCTGTACCTAGGCTGAAAGTAGAGGGAGGATGTTCGAGTATCTCTGGGACGAAAGCAAAGAGTGAGTAAGCATAGAAGAACATGCCGGTCATCCATACCATGACCTGCAGAAAGTCAGCCCTGTATGGACGTCTAAACAGATCTGTAAAAGGAGTCCTTCTTACAAGGTTTCTGGCCTTTACGTCCTTGAAGATCGGAGTGTCCTCTAAAGATAACCTAACAACAAGTGCGATTATGGCCGGAATTATGGAAGTAAGGAAGATGTACCTCCATGCAAAGGTTTCCACTCCCTGGATACCATAGATGCCAATGAAAATTCCCTCCACTGCAGCAGCCAGAGCAGCACCGAAGGAGAAGCCTCCCTGAACTAAACCACTTATGAGACCTCTCCATTTGTATGGAGTCCATTCCATTGCGAAGGGGTGGCCTGCTGAGTACTCTCCTCCCGCGAATATCCCCACTCCTACCCTAACTAGGAGAAAGAGAATGAAAGACAGTATCCCAACCTCCGCATAGGTGGGCAGGGCTGAGGTCAGGGCGCTGACTATACCTAAACCAGCCACAGTTATAATGAGGTCGTTCCTCCTACCTATTTTATCGCCTAGATTGCCAAATATGGCTGACCCTAAGGGCCTGAACAAAATGGTTAAAGTATAAGAGAAGATGACAGTGAAGGATGCAAAGAATGGATTGGAGGGTGGAAGTAAGACCTTAGCTATTGCTGGCGCTATGGTTAGAATCATGGTCAGATCGTAGGAGTCAAGTAAGAAACCTGTAAATTGAGAGACGACAGCCTTCACAGTGTTAGAAGTGAAGGACGAGGGCTCCATAGTTATACTTAGGTAACCTAATTATAAATAGCAGTATATATCCTTATGCGAACTAGCCCATCCTTTCTAATGCGGAATCTCCACACTCCTAATGGAGATTTTCTCTTTCTTTAAGGAGAATCGATTCTCTTCGCCTGTAGAAGGAATGACAAGGAGCTGTTCTTTCATGTCCGAAGAGGAGTTATAGAGGGTTCGTTGTCCACAGTTAAACCTAGTATAAGTTATGGCCTAACTCTTACAACCTTAGTCTGATTATTCCCGTGGGCTTTAAAAGAACTTTACCCTACCCTTACGGGACTCCCCACCTTGCGGTAGGGATTTCCCGCTTCTCAGACTCCCCTTGGCCCTCAAGAGGCAGATAGAGGATTCCACCAGTACATAGTGGCGTCATTAACATATAAATCATAAGATTATGGCGTTCTTCCTAAGAGTGTGGTGTTATTCATACTTTATCAACTATTCTCGTCATGTAGAAGAAAATTTTGTACCTCAATGACGACACTATGACTAGTACAACCTTCCCGGCCCTTGGGGATATGGAGCCCAAGTCTATGTACATACGGACCGTCGATGGGGGTAGAGGCGTACTTCATGAATCCTCGCTTTAATCTCGGTGACGCTTACCCGTCCATGACTATCATTGGTACCCCTGAGGAAAGTGTCATTTATCTTGGGGGCTATCCATCCCTACGGGGTCTTCAGCCCTCTTAACCCCCATAAGATAAAAATATCCTCTAGTGAGAAGCGTTAACTTAACACCATCAGATTAGAGTTGAAGAAATTCTCCTAAAGGACTAAATAATACCCTTTTGACGAAGTACCTCTATGGCATTTTTACCTAGCTGTACTTCCTCAGGTGAAAAGCCAAATGCTATGGCCAGAAGCTGAGTGGCATAAACCGCAGGCATGGTCCAATTTAGCCCAAACATGTCCCTTACCCTTACCTGAGTTACATCGAGCTGAAGATGACATAGCGAGCAAGGATGAACTAATAGGTCTGCATTAACATCCTTGGCGCCCTTCATTATATTGTAGGCTAGTCTAAGTCCACCTTTCTCATTGCTTCCCATTAATGGAAATCCACAACAGGACGTCATGGCAGGAAACGAAACAGGGGTGGCTCCTGTGAGGGAGACTAGGTCGGCCAAACTCTTAGGTCTATGTGGATCCTCGAAACCCATAACCTCGCTTGGCCTCAACATCTGGCAACCGTAATAGGTGGCCACCTTAAGTCCCATGAGCGGCCTCTTCACGGCGCTTTTTATCCTCTCAGGGCCTACATCCCTTAACAGCGTCCAAACAATATGCTCAGCGTCCGCTTCACCAGAATACTTGACCTCAGTGCCCTGTATTCTACGATCTACCTCTTCCCTTAGTAAGGCATTCTCTTTGTATTTATGGGCGGCCATCCTGTGACTGTGAAGACAAACGCTGCATGGTGTTACCATTTTCTTTACTCCCATCTTCTCTACTTTAGATAGGTTCCTCAGATTGATCGCGACATGACCCGCAGGATCCCTTTCATCCAGGAAGCCACCTCCGCAACAGTTCCAATCCTCCACCTCTTGGAGTTCTACACCTAGGACCTCAGCCACTTTCCTGGTGGCGACATCTATTTCCACAGCTGAGCCGTGGGCCGTACAGCCTGGATAGTAGGCGAGTTTCATTGCCTCTCACCTAGCAGTTTCTTCAACTCATCTAACCCTTTAACTTTCTTCTGTTTCTCCATAATGAGTTTGGTCGCCTTTCCATCCTTCATTAACTCCATCATCGAGATCAATGAGTTTACAAGCCCATAGGTCTTCAGGTAAACTTTACCTCCCTGGAGCATACCTGACTCTGCTATTGATTCCTCCACTGCCTTAGAGTGTCTCTCTCCCAGCTTCGAGGCCTCTCCAGTAGGCCCAAACTTATCGGTGAAAGTTCTGGTAAGTTTTATTGCCTCCACAGGCTCTATGTCCCTGGGACAGACTTCATAACACATGTAGCAATATGTGCATCTCCACGCACTATCAATCAGCACCTTGGCCCTCTCATTGGATATGGTATCTCGAGGATCTGAGAGGAACCTGTAACCCTTTGCGTGGGCAGCTGGTCCAAGGAACTGTTCGTCTGTCTTCACCGCGGGACAGGCGGATACACATAACCCACACCAGATACATTGGGCAAACTTCCATAATCTGGATTGATCCTCTGGCGTCAACCTATGTTGTGCCTTCCCCTCTAGAACTTCCTGGGAGGGCTTCAACCTAGGTGTTACCTTATACATCCTCTCATAGAAGTCGTCTAGGTCCACAACCAAGTCCTTTAGAACCTCATATCCATCCATGGGCTCAACTTCAATCGTATTTGATCCCGTCCTAGATACCTCATCCAATGCTATGGTCCTACAAGCAAGCTTTGGAGCACCATTTATCTTCATGCCACAACTACCACAGACCGACATGTGACATGAGGCACGGTAGGCAAGAGTAGGATCTTGCTCCTCCTTGATTCTCTTCAATACTTCAGTCATTTGAGTATATTTATCCACTTTTACTGGATATTCCTGCCACCAACTACCCTTTTCTCTGGAAAACCTCTTTATCCTAACCTTGATTTCCCTTCCTATCTCTTGGCTCATCAGTACACCCTCTCCTCAGGCATCCACCTTGTAATTTTCACTGGTTTATAACCAATTTCCACTGTGTTCCCTCTCAAATAGGCCAGAGTATGCTTAAGCCATTGCTTGTCGTCTCTCTTTGGATAGTCCAACCTATAGTGGGCACCTCTTGATTCAGTCCTGTTCAACGCGGTGCTAGCGATCACTAGAGCCTGATCTAACATGTTCCTCAACTCGAGGGCGTTAAAGAATTCCGTATTGTAGGTCGCTTCTGTCACTCACATACATGCCAACTGCGTTCTTTCTGAGGTCTGTGATTTTTGAGACCGCTCTCTTCAGCCTCTCCTCATCCCTAAACACACCGACGTCATCCCACATTGTCTTCCTGAGATCTTTCATTATCTCTCCAAAATGTACGCCTGATTCCCTCTTAGTGTAGGAGTAGGCCTCATCAAGTGCCTTCTCAGCTCCCTCAGGTGCGCTTGGTTCGTTGGCTTCCTTGAGGAATTTAACTATCGCCTGACCAGTCTCCCTTCCGAAAACCAGAGTCTCAAGAAGAGAATTTGAACCTAGCCTATTGGCTCCATGAACGGAAACGCAGGCCGCTTCGCCTGCTGAGAAGAGCCCCGGTAGATCGGGATTAGCTCCTGTTATATTCACATCTATGCCCCCCATGTAATAGTGTTGTGCAGGCCTCACTGGTAACGGTTCCTTGACAGGATCCACACCTGCGAAGGCCTTCCCAGCCTCCACGGCAAGTGAAAGCCTCTCCTTTATGTATTTCTCGCCCAGATGAGTGAGGTCAAGGTGCACATATCCGCCCTCAAAACCTCTTCCCTGAGCCACCTCAGTCAAAATGGCTCTAGATACAACGTCCCTAGGCGCCAGATCTAGCTTGTTTGGAGCATATTTGGTCATGAACCTTTCTCCTTTATTGTTACGCAATATGCCTCCCTCGCCCCTTGCTGCCTCACTGATCAGAATATCAGAGGGATAAAGGGCAGTGGGGTGAAATTGAACGAATTCAGGGTCCTTCAATGCGGCCCCTGCCCTAAGGGCCATGGCGTAGCCATCACCTGTATTTATGTAGCTGTTGGTGGTATGCTGATACAACATTCCATTGCCTCCAGTGGCAAGCACCACGGCTTTTGAGACGAAGGTAACTGGATTCATTGACTTCATATCCATGGCCACGACCCCACTCACCCTTCTATCTGAGACGAGAAGATCTAGAGTGAACCATTCTGAATAGAAGTCGGCATTGAGTCCTGAGACCCTTTCATATGTTGTATGTAATAGAGCCATTCCTGTCTTATCGCCCACAAACCTTGTTCGTGGATAGGTTTGTCCACCAAAATACCTTAAGGCCACCCTGCCGTCCGGCTGTCTGTTGAATAGGGCGCCCCAGCTCTCAAGAAGCTTAACGATCTCCCCAGACTTGTAAGATAGAACCTCCGCAGCGTCCTGATCAACCAAATAGTCGCCTCCCTTAACAGTGTCATAAACCATGAAGTCTGGGCTATCGGACGGATCGGAGTTGCCCTCCATATAGGCTGCTATCCCTCCTTCAGCACAGGCAGAATGGGACCTAGTTGGAAACACCTTGGAGATCACTGCTACCCTATAGCCTGCGTTGGCGACTTCATGGGCAGTCATTAATCCCGACAATCCGCCACCAACAACTACAAGATCGTACTTCAGCTTCTCCATACTTCTAAGTGTGGTTGAAATGATATTAAGTCTTAGCTAAGCTGCAATTAAGCTGCATTTACTTGTTCGACAGATGTTAAAGCAGAATTAGTTGAAATAAGTTAGGTGGCCGTGAGGGGTTCAAGTGAGAGCCCTTAATCCTTGGAAAATGAGGGAATTACTTAAAGCTCCAACAATGAGTCAAGGACGAGTTCTATCCAGATTAATGCTAAAGAGGGTAGAGTGAGTTAAAGGCTTATGGCTGCTGGGGCCACAACAACAGACCTAATAACGCTTAGCGCCCTGTTCACGGTAGGAGGACTATTAGGTTACGTAATGAGATTAAGGGGATTCTCAGCTGTTCTAGGTTACATAATTGCAGGCATAGTGTTGGGACCTATACTTCACCTGGTTGATCCTTCCTCCTCTCTACTCCAATTAATGAGCGATCTGGCGGTCACAGTAATAGCCTTTGAGATTGGAATTCGCTTAAACTTTGAATATATAAAGGCTGAGCTTTCTAAATTGGTACCAATCATAATCTTTGAGATCACAATTGTGTTGGGCATATCCTTTGGCTTAGGTAGTCTTCTAAAACTTACCTATGGCGACGTCCTAACACTGGCCTTCACAACAGTGAATACGAGCACCGCGATTGCGTTCAAACTATTGGAGGAAAAGGGTATGCTAGAGCTTTCGGAGGCCAGGAACACAATTCTAGGTATGGCGTCGATGGAGGATATAGTATCCCTAGTTTTCCTGGCAATTTTCCCAATCGTAAGTGAAGGAGGCCAACCCATCAAGGTTGCAGAGCAGGCCAACTACATCGCCTTAGGACTTATATTTGCTACAGCCTTTGGCTTCACTTTCGCCAAGAGGATAATTGACAGGGCCATGAAAAGCGGTGAAGATATGGTGATAATAGCTTTCCTTTCCCTGGTGACCATACTTACAGCCGTTTCGCCGATTCTCAGGGTCTCCCCAGCACTCTTAGCTTTAATGATAGGTTACGCTGTGTCCACAATCAAGGGAAACAGTAAAGTGTTAGAGTCCGTGAAGCCACTAAGGGAATTCTTCCTGGTGATCTTCTTTGTGGCCGCAGGAGCTACCGTTCCGGCCCTGGCTCCCAACATCACTTTGGTCCTAGTAGCTACGTTGGCAACAGCAATGGTATTCATCAAGGTAGCCGCTTTCACAATAAGTGCATGGATAACTGGAATCAACCCTGTTACATCGGTTAAGTTGGGACTCTACATGGCCCCCATAAGCGAATTCGGGATAATTATCGCATCAATAGGGTTGTCGGATGGGGTTACCACCTATCCAGTATACATAGCAGTCATTCTAGTTGTAGGTTTATCATCTATGATCGCTTCAATAATAACCAAATATGATAATTCTATTGCCCCTAGGATTGCCAATATACTCCCTCAACTCTCCATCTTCAAATCGGTAAAGGGAAGGGATAGGGAGCAAGTAGCCATCAGAATAGTGAGGAGGTTCCTGACATTTGCCTCCATTCTGATCCTTGCGCTATATTTGGGGTTGGTATTGGTTTACCTCCTCTATATCTATAATTTCGCTTACATAGGATTGACCTCAGAGTTCATATATCTTTTCGACTTGGTCCTGCCAGTCTATTTCATAATATATGCACCTAAATATATACGGGAACTTTATCATGATTTCAATTTAAGGCTTACTAAGTATATTAGCGCTTATCTCTCAATTCTACTCTACGTGGTATTCATTGGACTGTCAAGCCTCCTTAGTGCTGCAGTTGCTGACACCGTAGCAGGAATAGGAGGAACCAAGCCGGTGCTTGGAAGTCTGACTTACATAATATCATTAATACTCTCGGTTGTGGTTATATTTCTAGGAGTTAGGAGACTGGAGAGGGCGATGGAGGAAGGGGAAGTTCCTTCAATCTCTCAATGACTTGCAGTACTTTGTTGTAGGTAAAGGGAATTGTAGTTGTAGGAAAGGGATCATGAAGGGATCTAATGGAATCGTTATCGATCCCTAGAATCTCTGCAAGACCCAGTGTCCAAATCCTTGCGGTAGCGTCGTAGTTATATCCACCCCCACCCAATAATATCAATCTTCCCCCGCTCCGACTTTCGGCGAAGGAGTGTATCTTCTTAAGGACCTGCATATAACCGTGGGTGCTTAACTTCAACTCCACCAACGGGTCTGAATAATGGGAGTCCCCTCCAAGAACCACGAATATGAGTTGTGGGGAGTAGGCTCTAAGCCTGGGCATTACTATCTCGTCAAATGCCAGAAGATAGGCCTCATCTCCAGTGCCAGGTGGAAGGGGAACATTAACCGTTAGATTCTCACCCTCCCCCTCACCGCTCTCATCTACGTCCCCCGTACCTGGGAAAAAGCCCCTATGGTACATGTGAAGCGAAACCTTCAATGACCTAGGATCGGAGTAAAGGAGTTGTTGTGTACCATCTGCATGATGCCCATCAAGGTCAACAATTGCCACACGATCGAACTTCTTTTCAGCCTTTTTGACACCTATTGCTACATCGTTAAAAACACAGAACCCAGATGCTGAGTTTCTCTTGGCGTGATGAAGTCCACCTCCCACATTAAACGCATGAACGAACTTGCCCTCCGCTATCAATCTCACGGCGGTTATTGTGCCACTGACCCTGAGAAGTGAAGCCTCAAAGATGCCCTTGAAGGCCGGGGTGTCACCACTATCTAAGAGTCCCTCTCCCTTGATACTGAGAGTCTTTACCAAGTTCACATATTCTCTATCATGGACGGAGAGAACTTGGTCCTCAGTGGGAGGATCTGGTTCAATCAAAGTGACAAAGTTTGACAGACCGGTAACATCCAGAAGTTCCCTAACCTTCTTCTCCCTATAGGACTTGAATGGATGATCGCCAGGAAAGCTATAATTTAAGAAACCATCACTCCAGATGAAGGCGGTCTCATGCATGGCTCATAATGACATTTTATATTTTTAAATGTTGAAGCGAAGAAGAGAATCAATGGATGAGTTAACAATAGAGAGCAAGGTTGTGGCTTCTCCTTCAGATATCGTTGGTTCATTGGTCGCTAAGATGAAGGAGGCTCAACAATGGGCTGTACCTGTGATCAATCAGGGACTGTTAGTGGGACAGGTAACATATAAGGACCTCTTAAGGAGGAGAATAAATCCTGAAAGTAAGGTCAGTTCCGTAATGACCCCTACGGTCTCTGTTAACGATTCCGACGACGTTCAAAGAATTGTGGCCAAGTTCTATACCAGTAGGGCCAGGGCCATTCCCGTAGTGACGAAGGATAGGAAATTTATTGGCTTGATAACAAGAGAGTCACTATTATCCTATTTAATGAAAAATCAAATGATCCCACAGGAGAGGGTTAGAAAATACATGAGCTCTCCAATCGTTACCGTTAACCCATCAGATTCTGTGGCGAGGGCTAGATGGCTTATGGTAAGGGACAACATAAGTAGGTTAGCAGTAGCAGAAGGGGAACATGTAGCCGGAATAGTTAGTATGAGAGACATAGTCTCTAGGCTATATGAGGCCAGTGGGAGGAAGAGAGAGAACATAATGGTCGAGGAGGAAAGGATAATGGCAATGCCAGTTAAAGAGATAATGAGCTATCCCGTAGTGACTATACAGGGAAATGCCACTTTAACGGAAGCGGTTACCACTTGTTTGAGCAAGAAGATATCAGGCCTTCCAGTGCTAGAGGGAGATAGGCTGACTGGAATGATTTCCACCATAGATGTCATAGGGGCTATCGCCGAGAGATTCAAGATAGAGCTCCCCATTCAGGCCAAACTTCCCAGAACCATGAGGAATGCGGACGAAAGGTCGGCAATAGATGGAATAATAGAGAGACATCTAAGTAAGGTAGAGAGGATAACTGAGGTTAACTCATTTAAGGTCTCGTTAAAGGAAAGCGCAAGTGGTGAAAACAAGAAGATCTACGAAGCGAACGTGAGGGCCTCCACTAAGTTAGGCGACTTCGTGGCCAGTGACTCAGATTGGGATGCAGCTACGGCCTTAAGGAAGGCCGTAGAAAGATTGGAGAAGAGGATAGTAGACAAGCTCAAGACAGTGCAGCGTAAGAAGAGAGGAGAAAAGGGATCTTTGTGAAAATAGGGATAGTTCAGCCCAGGGATGTGGAGGGAGCATTAAGACTTACAGAGGCGGCACTAAAAGAAGGGGCGGAACTCGTCCTTCTTCCGGAGAAGTGGGTAAGAGAAATAGAGGGCGTTCCACTGAATCAGTTTCGTATGTTAGCTAGAACGTTCACTGCTCATGTCATCCCCGGTGCATTCGAAGACGGTGTATCCGTAGTCGCACCAGTGTTCGACGGAAATGGAGAAGTGAGAACCATTGCGAAGAAGGTACATCTCTTTGGAAAGGAAAAGGGGAGACTTTACCCCGGCGATAAAGTGATCTCCTTCTCCTTTAGGGGAGTTAAGTTTGGTCTCCTAATTTGTTATGACATTGACTTCCCAGAGACAGTACGGTCACTATTCCTGAAGGGAGTAGAGGTCCTTCTCGTCCCATCAAGGGTTCCTAAGGAGGGAATAGGGGTATGGAGAGATTACCTGAGGATAAGGGCAATAGAAAACAGAATGGCCATAATAAATGCCAATGCCCTTGACCCTCCAGAGTTCAATGGTTTAAGCTCTGCCATGATACCTGTGAGAAAAGGGAATATTGTAGATGTGGAGATGGTGGCCTCCTTGGAGGATAGAGAACAGTACGCAGTTTTCAACGTAGAACCCATGAGTTATCTAATGTTTAGAACCGAGAGAATAAGAGAGTATAGAAACGTGGAAGTTGAGGAAATCTAAAGATCAAGGCCCGTGCTTCTACACTGATCGCCCCAACCTCTCCTAAGCCCATCGAGTATTATTTGAAGATATTGATGGGATGGCGACCCCTCCTCTTTTTCCTCGGTGAAGTAAACAGTGGCGAAGTAGGTGATTCCGCGTTCATCTACCACCGGTATGGAGTCCCTCATGTAGGTACTTAGGTAATGTTCTGCTCTATCCAGTACGGCCAATTGATCCGCTGTGGTAAGATAAACATAGCCACAAACTTTTCCCTCACCCTCCTTGAGGCTAGCACAGAGTCCCCACCTACAGGGAACTGAGAAAACGATCCTGAAGCCTGGGGCATATGCCCTGAACTCCTTCATAATCTTTGTGAGACCTCTATATTTCATTACTTCTGTGTTGGTATTCTCAGCGTAGGCGAAGTAATTAAGTATCTTAGACATACCCATATGGGAAGAGAAGTCTCCTTCCCTGATGACATATTATCATCGATCGATCTCCTATAGACATACATCTGAACTCCGCTTAACTTATACTTTCTTTTTTGATCGAAGTTAACTGTGACAGAGGTTCTTTCGTAGAGGTCATCTGGAGTTCCAGAGTATCCCTCCACCTCATCTAATTTTCTGAGCAACTCCTCGGAGACCTGATAGACCTCTCCCCAGATTGTTCCATCTCCCTTGACACATCCTGGATACCCTCCTAGATCATACATCTTGAAACCCTCTACATATCCTAAGCCTATGAAGGGGGAGTTCCTCAATAGATGATTTAGCTCAAATCCATACCTGAGGGTTCCGTAAACGAAGAGTAGCACAATAGGATGATTCTCCAACATCTAGTAAAGCTTTGGGATCGTCATCATTGGATTTACATTAGTTTTTATGTCCAGGAATGCAATGGTATTATGGCACTAATAGAAGACGTAGTAGGTGTTATATTCGCATTAATAATAATTATAATTTTCCTTTCATTAGCGTTTAAAGTAGTGAAGCAGTGGGAGAAGGCAGTGGTTTTGCGATTAGGAAGAATACTGGGAGCAAAGGGACCAGGAATAATATTCCTTATACCGTTCGTGGATAGACCGTTAAAGGTAGACATGAGAATAGCCACAGTGGATGTACCAGCCCAGACCATTGTAACAAGAGATAACGTAACCGTAACAATAGATGCTGTGGTTTATTATAAAGTAGTGGATCCAGTAAGAGCTGTCTCTGCGGTTTATAACTATAACGTAGCGGTGCTGAACATCGCTCAGACGTCGTTGAGGGACATAGTGGGGATGATGGAATTGGATGAGGTTCTAAGTAAAAGGGAAGACATCAATAGAAGGTTACAGGAGATCCTGGACAACACTACCGAGCCGTGGGGGATCAAGGTCACTGCCGTAACGGTGAGGGACGTAAAGCTCAGTCCCGAACTCCTCACCGCAATGGCCAAGCAGGCTGAAGCGGAGAGGCTAAGAAGGTCTAAAATTATTCTAGCCGAGGGAGAGAGACAGTCCTCCACCATACTGGCTGAGGCCTCAAAGTCCTATACCACCAACCCACTTGCCCTACAACTTAGGTTCATAGAGGTGCTCTCAGATATATCACAGAAGGGCAACCTCATAATGGTAGTTCCCGCGGGTAATGAGCTATATCCTACCGTCAGCACTGCCCTCTCGGCGTACGTGAGAAACAAGGAAGCCAAGTGAAACAAAAATAACTTTACTTAACTTTTATCATTATATCTAAAGTGTTAACATAAATCGAGCAGTCCCCTTCACAAGGGTGGAGTTCACCGGATCTGGACAAACCCTAAGCGTCTTGAAGAAGTAAGATTAAGGTTGTGACGCTATATATTCTAGGCCACGGTTCTAGCTGCCCGACATCCATGGGGCGCCTATGGTCTCCCTGTTCCACCCATGCCTCTGTCGCCGTTAAGTAATCTCCATCTATCTGAAACTTGACTATTACGAACGCGGCCTCTCCCTCAACGTCCTGTTCAGCAGCTTCAGACAATGGAGGAGCCGCAAACTCCAACTCTAGATAGCCTTCGATATATCTTAATGTGTAATTAGGATTTCCCTGAACGAATTGTTTTAGTTTCGCCAGCGATAGCATACTTAACAGTCAGAAAAGACAAATTTCACGTTTTCGTATCAATGGGTCCACACATAACTCAATGAACAGTGTTCCTCCCTCATTTATTAACTACCCACTATGGCCGTCAAAGATCTTCCATAGCAGATGTAGAGAACTCGCTAAATACTATTTTCGCAGTAGAAATATTAAGATATAAGTATTCGCATCGTAATTTCCTCCAACCCCTTTCATCCTGTCCCACGAACCCCGAATTCAAAGAACATATTCAACAAGTTTAATGACGTATTCTTAATTCATATGATTAAAATGTTCTAGAGATATGAACTTTACGCCGCGCTCACTGGACTTCCATCTCGTCGGTTTCCATCATATTCCGCATGAGATAAGCTAGACAGGATCAAATATCCTAGCCATCAAGATACGTCCATATTGCCCATATAGGTCATTCATAGGAGAGTATACTTCATGAGTCCCCGCTTTAACCTCGGTGACGGTTACCGTTCTTTCTCAGTAGTGGGAAATTGAACCAAAACAATTGTTTAGAGGTTCCTCATAGTGATCTTCGATCCCCTCAACCTTCATGACAATACTAAATACCCAAATATGTTTCAACATTTCCAGTTCGGCATAAGATGTACTTATCAATATATTTTTAAAATATTTGCGGAAGAATAGGGCAGTGTTCCATGGGAAAGTTTCTTGCCCCATTGATCTTTATGTTAAAATGAGTTGTAACAATAACATTAATAAGGCCTTCCTAGCTAATCCGCTCAATGAACCCACACCTCGCTCTTGTGAGGCAGACTTCCACCGTTATTCTTTCCATCTTGTTCCTAGGTATCTTGGCAGGACTGTCCACATTGCCTGCTTCTGCGGTGAACCAGCCCATCTCTTCCAATACACCTAACGCTCCTCCGATGCCGGGCTACAATTACATTGGATCTCTTCCTTCCTCAAGTCAAGTGCTAATAGCTGTTCATATCCCGCTGAAAAACGTTGATCTTCTTTACAGTTACGCTGAACAAGTTTCGAATCCTGGTTCGCAACTTTATCATCATTTCTTAACGCCGGCCCAGGTAGAGGAGCTATTTTATCCCACCTCACAATTCCATCGAGTCCTCAATTTCCTTCAGTCTAAAGGTTTCCAGGTTGTGTTCACGGCAGCCGACTCTGAAATAGTTGCCACGGGAACAGTTGGGCAAGCTGAAAAATATTTGGGACTAACCTACGGACTCTATAGCAACGGCACCTACACCTTTTATTACGGTGAAGGGCAGATTCTGGGAGCTACAGTCTTTTCCAGTAATGTCAGCTCAATATTTTTCGCCAAGCCTTCCGATCTTGTTATACTAAAGCAACAGTTGGCGTCGCTGAAGCAAGCCATGTCATCAGAGCCTGTAAACCTCACTTCACCCATAGATGGTTACTCTCTGAAGGTCCTGCAGGGAGAATATAACGCCACTTACATGTATAAACATGGGTTCAATGGATCGGGATACAACATAGGCATTTTAGACTTCTATGGGGATCCATCGATCTATCAACAACTTGTTTATTTCGACCAACACTTCGGTATACCAAATCCTCCCTCCTTCAAGGTAGTGCCAATAGGGCCCTACGATCCACAACTTGGATTAACTTTAGGTTGGGCTGGGGAAATTAGTCTGGATGTGGAGTCATCCCATGCGATGGCTCCAGGGGCTAACGTTACCCTCTACATCGCAAATGGAGCACTACCTCTGCCCTCAATTATCGCATTCATAGATTCGCAAGACGCGGTCGATACACTATCCCAGAGCTTCAGTATACCTGAAACATCCTACTCACAATTCAGCGGAGGATTGTTCTACGAGTGCGTCATCTTATCTGATCAATACTACGCAATGGGTAGTGCGGAGGGAATAACTTTCATAGCCTCCTCTGGAGACGCGGGAGGTAGCGGATACAGTGCCGGTCCCCTGGGGACTGTTGGTTATCCATCCACATCTCCTTTCGTGCTGTCGGCAGGAGGTACCACGGTCTACCCTGTGTTTGGACCAAATGGAACCACCTACAACACTACCGCATGGTCAAATTACGGCTTTATACCAAACAAGTCCAACTGCGGAGGAGGAACCGGAGGGATCAGTGAAATAGAGCCAGAGCCTTGGTATCAATGGTCTCTACCAGTTTACAAGACGTTCCCTGATGGAAGACAGGTACCCGACCTCTCAGCTAACGCAAACGTTTACCCTGGAATATTCATCGTCCTTCCAGGAAACCAGACGGCCATAATCGGGGGAACCAGCGAGGCCTCTCCACTTCTAGCTGGACTACTGACGTTGGTAATGCAGTATTCTCACGTAAGGCTGGGTCTTCTGGGACCTGCACTTTACGCCATGGCTTCCAACCCACGAGATTCCATGGCCTTCATAGAGCCCTCCTTCGGTTACAATATACCGTGGATGGAGAGTAAAGGCTATAATCTAGTTACAGGATGGGGTTCTCCCAACATAGCCACCTTCTCCATCTATTACTCCGCCCTTCACAGCTCACCAAGTCTGAGCATAAACGTTACCGCCACCTACAATGGAACCCAAGTACAGCAAACATATCCCGGACAAAGGCTGACCATCCAGGCCTCGATTACGAGGGAAGGATCGACGGTCTCAGTTGGTAACTTCGTGGCTTTGTTGGAGTCAGTAAATGGTAACCTTACCTCAACTCAACTGACCTTCAATCCCGTTACTGGAAACTGGACCGGCAACATCACAATTCCAAATTCTGCACAAGGAATAGTTAATCTTGTTATTTATGGAGAATCAGCTGGGGTCTATGGTGCAGCGTCAGTTGAGTTGTTCTCAGGATACTTTGCGCAATTCCTAAGCCCAGTTCAAATGATACCATATATGGCCAATGAGGGAATACCAATAGTGCTGAACATTACTAACACCATGGGAGCTCAAGCTCCTCCAATTAACTACACAGTTTCTGTATATTCCTATAACCTTACTAACAATAGTTACACGCTATTGAGTAACGTGAAGGTGGTGCCAGTTCCCGCCGTATTAATAGTCCCTGCAGCTCCACCTAGCACTTTCCTTTGGGTAGGTTTACTTAATGCGACATATCCTCCAGGAGTAATGAGGTTGGTGGTCAATGGAGCGTTCGGTTACGTATCTTTCTATAACGGAATTGACCTCCAGACAATGTTTATATTGCCTCCAGTGGTTGCCGAACCTGGTTCTGTGCCAGCGGGAAGCTATGTTTACATCTTCGGTAAAATTACTCCACCAATCGAGACATTTGGAGTAACGTCAGTGGTGGATGGTCAATCGGTGGCGAGCAATGTAATGGTGGGTTCCAACGTAACCGCTGAGTTGTATGGGCCTAATGGAATAATTAGCTCCACCCAACTATCATATAATACGACTTCAGGTCAATATCAAGGATATCTACACGTTCCTGCAAACGTGAAATCTGGTCTTTATGATATACTTCTATTTGCAGACTATAACTCCACCACATTGGGGACAAACATTCAAGGGTATTTCTATGGTCAAATATACGTAAGTAAGGGGGCCATCGAGCCTGCGATCAAGGTATCCAACTACTACGCATTCCAAGGGCAGAGACTTTATGTATATGCCAACATAACGGATCCAGCAACTGGACGAGAGATCACCACCGGAATGTTCGTGGCGACACTTTACCCTGCCACTCTATCCTATGAGTATTTCACATTGACCGGAATTCAAGACGTACCACTATGGTACAACCAAACACTCAGTGAATGGGTAGGAAACGTAACTCTTCCCTCCACCTCCAACCTTAATAATTTCACCTACTTAGGAACATCAGATTACTTCGCTACTCCCTTCGAGGTGTACGTATCTGGTCTGACACCTAACGGAATTCCCACCACCACCTCTCAATCAACACAATATACCTTCTTCGTAACTCCCTATAGTCAAGTCCAGAACAGCATAGTTACTGATCCCATACAACCATACTACACAGCTTTTGACAACGACACTATAATGTATAACGGAACACTGACTAACGACGTATTCATGGGTCACAACTATATTGAAAATAGTGTTACCACCTTAGTTTCGTCTAACATTAGCGGAGAGTTAACAATAATGAACAGTAATGTAGTCCTTACCAACGTCATAGGCAACGATGTAGTGGCAGTAAACTCCCACATCACTTTAGTTGATAGTAACATAAGAAGTCTCACCTTAGTCCACTCCACGGTGACCCTAGAGCAATCTGAGATCCAGACATTGATGCCCTCTCTTCCCTCCATAACGTTCGTGTCGCCTACTTCAGTGGTTAGCGGAAACGTGATGGGTCAAATTGAGGTAACTGGGAACGACATATCTAACGTTACGGTGTTGCTAGATGGCGCTTATTTAGCATCCACTACAACGAACGGTACATTTACCTTCCCCATAAATAGTCTAAACTATCCCGATGGTACCTATACTATTACGGTCATCGCAAGACAGTCGGATGGACTCAGTTCCAGCAAATCAGAGCAGATTACTTTCAACAATCAACTAATCAACATATCAAATAAGATCTCGAATGTAAGCTCAAGCTTGACTTCTGAGATAAATCATTTGGCAAACACCAGCCAGGAAGAGATAAACCATGTTACCAGCACTAGCCAAGACCTGGGATATACGGCAGTTGGTATAGGAGTGATCGCAATAATAATTGCTATTGTCGCCCTGTTCAGAAGAAGGTAATTTTTTATCTTTTTTGCTAAATAAACTAGTAAAACAATTAGATTATGAGAGTGTCGTCACTTCTTAGTTAAATTATCTCCTCCTTCAGAACATTATGTAACTGACATCAACTAATGATGGTTGGGCGAATTAACGGATCTAGACAGATTGGCATCCGTTAATTTATCTGATCCGTGCCGACACTTTCGATTATAGCAGAGTATAGATCATGAATTTAACTTTTGGAAAATTAACGTTAATCGGAACTAACATCATGAGAGTTCAAAACTTTGTAAAGACTTACACAAATAGCAATAACAATGATATTATTAACTACTAGCCACATGACGTATTCTTTTCACAGCTTCTTCGTCCTCACCTGTATAGTAGGTCACCGCTTCACCTGTGTTGTTGAGCCTACCTGTCCTACCTATCCTATGAATATATAGCAATGGGTCCTTGGGAACGTCGAAGTTTATGACCTTTCTTAAAGACATGACATTAATTCCTCTGGCGCCTAAATCAGTGGCCACAAGTACGTCAAACCTTCCCATTCTAAATTGATCCATATTCCTGTTTCTGATCGTTTGAGGAAGGTCACCATGAAGTTTAGTCACCGAAACGCCTCTTTTCTTTAACTCCCTGAATAGTTCTTCTGCCCTTATCTTAGTGTTAACGAAAACCACTGTATTTGGAGAGACGTCCTCCATGAGAACTCTCAACTTGCTGGACCAGTGATCTTTGACCCGAACAAACCTCTGTCCTACGTCCGCAACCTCGTAGTCCTGCCCTGAGCTTAATCTTACCACCTCCACATGAGAGTACTTTTTTGCTACAGATTCTACTGGCCTCGGTATGGTGGCTGAGAAGAAACCGAGCACCTCCCTCGCAGTATTTACCAAGATCTCCTCTATATCCTCAATAAAACCCATGTCCAGCATCGTATCAGCCTCATCCACAATAACTGTGGAGAACTTCTCAAGCTCTAACCATCCCTTGCCCCATAGATCAAGTAATCGACCCGGTGTACCGATCACTACCTGGGCCTTCGCCTCTTCAAACTGGCCAGAATAACCGACCCCTCCAAAGATCGTACCCACAGTGAGTTTACTATACTTAGCTATCCTCCTTATCTCGTTGGCTGTCTGTCTTGCAAGCTCCCTCGTAGGTACGACAACTAGGCTCGGTTTCCTCATCTCCACTATGGGAACACCATAGGCAGCGGTCTTCCCGCTACCTGTCCTGGCCTGAACTAGGACGCTCTTCCCATTCAAGAGCATTGGGATAACAATAGACTGCACTGGAGTAGGCTCCTTAAATCCCATGTCTCTCAGTGCACTCTTCACTTCCTGTGAGAGGTTTTCTATCATGACAACTTGTAGATTTTAAGGGATTTTAAACCTGACCTCTTAAAATCAAATTAGACCAAGGCGGGTTTTAACATGATTTTTCATGGATCCGCAAGGAGTCTTTTGAGTGTGCTAACTCCCTGTACTATGTCCTTCTCATTCGCCGCTGCGATGCTTAATCTGGCAAATGTCTCACCTCCCCTTAGGAAAAAGGGCTTGGCTGGGACAAAGAGGAGCCCCCTCTCCAAAGCACGCTGGAAAACGTAATTGGAGTTTAGGTGGAGGTTTAGGAGTAGGAAGAAGCCACAACTTGGAGAATGGAAGTCGGTGAGGCCGTTTTCCTCCAAACTATCAACTAGGAGCTCCATTTTTTTACGGTAATGGGAGCTCAATCGCTCTGTCCTATCCTGGATCACCTCTCTCTTCAGAAGATCGGCCAACACATACTGGTTCAGGGTGGAAGTGGAGAAGTCATTCTGCTCAAGTAAGGATAGCTTCTCTGCTATGACCTCATTGGCCACGACGAAGCCAACCCTCAGACCTGGTGCCAGTACCTTACTGAAGGAACTGACATAGATTACCCTCCCTGACTTATCAAAAGCCTTTACAGGTGGTGGAACGTTGGTGGCTATTGGCCTATAGGGGTCGTCCTCTAGAACGTAGAAGTCCCTCTGCTCCGCCATCTCGACTAACGCCTTCCTCCTTTCCTCGCACATGGTGACACCAGCGGGATTATGACAGGTGGGGATGGTGTAGACCAATGAGATCTTGACCATTTTGGAAAGCGTGTCTAGTTCCTCTATAGATATCCCCTCTCCATCCAGGGACACGGGGAGTACAGCGGAACTCCTCAACTTTATGGGAGATAAGGTCTCTACAAAGGTGGGATTCTCAGAGGCTACTACGTCTCCCTCCAAGAGGTACTTTGAGACTAATTCTATGGCGTGTTGGGCGCCGCTGGTCACAACCACCTTTCCATCGGACTTATTTAGGCCAAGGTGAGGAAGAAACCTCTCTATCTCTTTTACAAGCGCCGCTTGACCTCCAGCGCCTGGGTAACCGAGGGCTTTAGGCCCCATTTCTTCCAGTACGGTATTATAGGACCTCCTTATCTCATCAACTGGGATCGTCACGGGATCGGGGGAACCTGATGCCAGGTTGTAATTGACGTGGGTGCTATGTCTCGACGCCATTTCAACTGGGGAGAGTTCTATTTCTTTACCAATCCTTGAGACCAAGTACCCCTCACCTGTACTTCCTCCCAAACCCCACCTTTCTTCACTTTCTCATAAAGTAACGACAAGACTGCCACATCCTCCAATCCCACTCCCACGGACTTGAACATCGTTATCTGATCTCCCGCTCTTCTTACCTTTCCTGACACGATGGAGGAAAACGTAACTACCTTGGACCAATCCATCATATTCATCTTCTCTGCTAGTAAGAAATCCCCTGCTTCCACCCTAGCCTGAGCCTCGTCCTCTACTGCTATTATTTCCGAGGCCTTGATAACGTCAGGGAAAACCTCAGCTCTAGAGGGTACGTTTGAACCAAAAGCATTGATGTGAACCCCATGGGGTAACATGCTACTCTTGAGGAATGGGGACTGGGAACTTGTTATGGTGACCACCACCTCCACTCCTTCACAGGCTTCCGCGTAGCTTGAAGCTACCTTAACCCTTATTCCCTTCTCCTCCAACCACTTCTGTGCCTCAAATATCCTTTCCTTACTCCTGGAGTACACCTTTATGGAGGAACCTGCTATTTCGTGGAAAGCCTCCACCTGAGCTAAGCCCTGACGACCGAGTCCTATCACTGCAACCGAACCAACGCCCTTAGCCAAATATTTAGCTCCCAGCACGGAGAGGGCAGCGGTCCTCATCCTGCCCATGAGATCCGACTCTACCATCAACAATAACTCACCATTGGATGAGTCAAATAATAGAGAAATGAAATTGGGATTGAACTTACCGCTGGCATAGGACTTGAAACCCATGTAGTTGTGAAATCCCCCAGCCTGAATGCTCAAGACGGCGCCTGCTGTTACCGTCCTTGTCCTCGGCGTGTTGACGGCGGAACCCTGGGACCATTCCAAAAATGCCCTCTCTAGTACATTAAAAATTTCCTTATAATCCAAGAGTTTCCCTACATCACCCTCCCTCAATACTATCAATGTGAACCAGACTCCTATATGGAGATCTCGGAAATAAGCCTGAATAGGGATTAGCTACCTTCCAGTTCTATCTAGGTCACCTAAGTTAAATGCTACCATTTAAACCTGGGAATGGTATAGTTAGTTATGAAGGAGGTCTACGTAGTTTCTGGAGCGAGGACACCAATAGGTAAACTTCTTGGGATGCTCAGCAAGCTTTCCCCAGTTGAATTGGGTGCGCATGTGGTTAAGGGGGCTCTGATCAAGGGATCTGTACCCTTTGAGGCTGTAGACATGGTTGTGATGGGAAATGTATTGAGGGCTGGACACGGGCAAGATCTAGCTCGTCAGATTTCCATAAGGGCTGGGATAAGGCCAGAAGTTGACGCCTATAGTGTGGACATGGTGTGCTCCTCTGGATGATGAGTTTCATAAATGCTGTGCAGCAGATCAAGGGCGATGATTCTCAAGTAGTTGTTGCGGGAGGAACTGAAAGCATGAGCAATGCGCCCTTCGTCACAGACTCTATGCCTAGATATGGAGTTAAATTCGCCAGGGGAGGGCTTAGGTTATCCGATAGTTTACTGATAGATGGCCTCACAGATCCATTCAATCAGAAGCTTATGGGAGAGGAGGCTGACATGGTCGCTAGGAAGTTTGACATATCTAGAAAAGAACTGGATGAGGTCTCATATGAGAGCCACAGGAGGGCAGCCTATGCCACTGATAATGGAAAGTTCAAGGAGGAGATATTACCAATTCAGTTGGGAGGGATCTCCCTAGATAAGGATGAGGGAATAAGGAGGGATACAACAATGGAGAAGTTATCCAGACTTCCGCCAGCATTCGGTCCAGAGGGACTACATACGGCAGGCTCTTCCTCACAGATGTCGGATGGGGCGGCCGCGCTGGTTCTAGCCAGTGGCGATGCAGTAAAAAGATACAAGCTGGAGCCAATTGCAAAAGTATTGGGATACAGTTGGACGGGTATAGAGAGTTGGAGGTTCACTGAGGCTCCAATAATTGCAATAAAGAAATTACTGAGCAAATTGGATATGAACTTATCTCAATTCGATTTCTTCGAGAACAACGAAGCTTTCGCAGTTAGCAGCGTACTTTTTAACAAACTCTTAGAGGTTCCTTACGAGGTCTTAGATGTTTATGGTGGAGCCATAGCATTAGGACATCCAATAGGGGCCAGTGGTTCGAGAATAATAGTTACGTTACTCAACGTTTTAAAGGAAAGGGGAGGAAGGAGAGGAATTGCGAGCCTATGCCACGGAATAGGAGGGGCTACTGCGGTAGCCTTGGAGCTAGTATAAAATCAGTCTAAATTTAACTTAAATATTCCTACTTTCAGTGATAGTGTCAGCACGGATCATAGTGTCGTCCTTGAGGTACAAAATTTTCTTCTACATGACGAGAATAGTTGACAAAGGATGAATAACGCCACACCCTTAAGGAGAACGCCATAATCCTATGATTTGTTAGGTTAATGACTACACTATGGCACGGATTAGGTGAATTAACATATGCCTGTCTTCCGAGAACTGTTAACTCGCCACAATCCTCATTAATTCACGTCAGTTGCATAGTTCCGAAGGGGAGATAATTTATCCTAACAAGTGACGACACTCTCCTTTCAGTGATTCGCTACATATAACGATACAATCAGAGGAATCAAACATGATTACATGCAATTCTACTCAAAACCAGTATATAACAAGAAATTTTTTTAAAAAGTTTGTCAACTTCATGCAAGCCTTCTCATGATAGTGTAATAATCCGAATTACCATATCTAAACCCAACGAGTAAACTCTTAAAAAGGGAATCAGAATATTAAAAGTAAAGGTGAATGAAGGGATTGCCCAAGAAGGTACGTAACGAAGCCGCTCCAAAGGAGGTTCCAAAACCAGCTGAAGGGGAGGTAATATGTGTTGTAAAGAAGACTTTAGGTGGGGATCATCTTTCAGTCAGATGTTTAGATGGTGTGGAAAGGTTAGCCAGGATACCTGGCAGAATGAAGAAGAAGGTTTGGATGAGGGAAGGAGATGTGATATTGGCCGCTCCTTGGGATATCCAGAGTAACAAATGCGACATAGTGTATAAGTACGCAAATGATGAAGTTAGGAAATTGATAGATGCAGGAGTAATTAATCCGGACCTTCTAGAGCAGCTACGAGGTTGAATGTCATAGTAAAACGTAGCGAGAGAAGAATAAAGGATAGAGATGATATAAAAGTAGTGGATTCCGCTCTAGATAACAGGACGGCCCAAGCAGCTATCGAAGTAATGAGGAAGTTAAAATTAAGAAAGGTTTTCGGTTCTATTGCCTCGGGTAAAGAGTCCAGATTGTATCCCGCAGTGGACGGTGAAGGAAAGTTTTACGCGTTGAAGATCTATTACATCTCCGCAGCAGCAAGCAAAAGAAGTGCGGCCAAATACGTTGCGGGAGACCCGCGATTTGAGGGGATAGAGATAGGAAACACAAAGGAGCTGGTATACGTCTGGGCAAAGAAGGAATTTAAAAACCTCATAAGAATGGCCGGAGCGGGTGTCAGGGTTCCCCAACCCTACATGGTGTTTCGTAACGTCTTGGCCATGGAGTTCCTCGGGGAGGGTCCAAGGAGATCTCCATTATTGCGAGAGGTCCCAAGAGAAGAAATTGATGAAAATATCTATATTAAATTATTGGAACAGTTGGAAATTATGGTCACCAAGGCAAGATTAATCCACGGTGACCTTAGCGAGTACAACGTGATAATCCATGAAGGGGAACCTTACATTATAGACGTGGGTCAAGCTGTTACGGTTGAACATAGGAACGCTGAGGAGCTGTTGAGAAGGGATTTATCAAACATAAATAACTTCTTTGAGAAGTTGGGAATGAGAACAGTGGACGTTAATGAAACGGTTAAGGAACTAATAAATAAGGCGGAAAGAGGAATTAGTGCTTAACGTAGCCTGTCATCGCGTCTGAGAAGACCTCTCTAAGTCTTTCCAACGCAGTTTCCACGGAGCACTTCTTGACGCTTTCCTTACCAACCTTCTCCGTCTGGGTTGAACGAATGGCCTGACGAAGCTTTTCAGATAGGTCTTCATGGTCACCTGCCTTGAAGACATAGCCATTCACGCCGTCCAAGACTAGTTCACTGACACCAGTCCCTGAACTAACCACGGCAGGTTTGCCGTAGAACCAACCTTCGCAAGCTACCAAGCCAAAACCTTCAGTGTTTGAAGGAAGGAGAACTACGTTTGCCCTCTGATACAGCGCACTTAGGGATTGGTCGTCAACATATCCAGTAAAAATGACCTTTTTTTCTAACTTTAATTCCCTCACCAGCTCCCTTAATTTAGAGGCCCACGAACCAGCCTTGTTATGCCCAAGGGATTTTGACGTGAAACTTCCATTTCCAACCAAAACCAGCTTTCCATCCACCTTACTCATGGCCTTGATCGCCACATCCTGGCTCTTGATGGGATCCATCCTTCCTACAACTAAGATCACCTTGTCATCTGGACTAAGTCCATATCTGGAGGATACCTCATTCACCTCTGAACTTGAGGGAATTTTCAACTGATCCGTATCTATGAAGGGATACACCTGTCTTGCCTTGACCCTACCTCCAGCCCTTACTAGGCTTTCTAGATCTCTTTTGGTACTTACTATGACTTCGTCGAAACCTTCAAAGGATTTTAGCAGGAAGTCCCTCATCTTAGCACTCAACTTCTCCAATGCCACAGGTATATGATACCAAAGGATAGCAGGAGCAGAGGGACCTATTATTCCTCCCACCAACAGTTGTTGAAAATCGTTTATGAAATAGATGTCCGTATCGTCGTAAAACTCCAGCAGCTTCTGGGAGGATACCAGTTATAGGTGGCATAGGCTATGTAATCTCTGGGGTTCATTTCATATTTCTTGATCCCGTGGGCCTCATTGTAAAGTCCTTCCTTAAAGTTAGTATAATGCCTAAGTGTATTGGGTTCCAGATCAACGAAATGAACCTCAACGTCCCCCATCTTCACTGAGGGAGGATACCCAGGACCTAAGGAAACCCACCGAGTCCTGGAGAAGTTCGCTTTTGATATGAGTCCTAACATCATTTTTGCTACTCCGCCCACCGTCAGAGTATAGTCGGAGGGGTCAAGCCTCGACAGATCAAGGGGAAGGTCCTTTTCTTCATATCTTTCCAATATTTCTCTATAATTTACGTCAAATCTCACTGGAGGAGTTTGACTATTTATGGCAATTGAGTACATGACATAATAATGCCAGAGGGGGATAAAATCAGACTATGACCATTTCTCTCGTGAAGGAATTGAAGACTCCTCCCGCATCAAGGAGGTAAGCCATATCCTCTATTCTTACGCCGAACTTACCAGGGATATAGATCCCAGGCTCAACGGTGAACACATTGCCACTGATTAGAGGAAGACAATTATCGCTGGAAATGTAGGGTGGCTCATGAACATCTATTCCTATCCCATGGCCAGTTCTGTGAATGAAGTAATGTCCAAACCCCGATTTATTAATGACTGTCCTGGCGGCCGAATCAACATCACAGGCCCTAACGTTAGGATTAATGTAATTCTCAGCATTAGCCTGAGCCTCCTTAACAACGTTATACACATTCATCATTTCTTGGGATGGTTGGGATAGGAAAAAGGTTCTAGTCATGTCGCCGGCATATCCTTTCCACCTAATTCCAAAATCCAATACAAGGGGATCTCCGTTTCTTAATCTCCTTTCAGTCGAGCGCATATGCGGTTTTGAGGTATTTGGGCCCGAAGTAACTATGGGTTGGAAGGACATACCCTCAGTGCCCAGTTCCTCAGCCTCCCTCCTCATAGTGTTAGAGAGCTGCAACTCTGTTATCCCTTCCCTTATCGCGGGGAGAACGTGCTCCAAAAGCTTCTCAGTTAACCTGACTGCCTCCCTCAATGTGTTGATCTCTTCTTCGTCCTTCTTTGCTCTAAGAGGGGAGATCAGTTGGGAAGCCCTGCCAACTTTGGCTGGAGAATAACGCTCCACGATTGAAAGCGAATGAAGGGTGGGGAGCCAGTCGTCCAAGTAGATATTTTTTCTACTCTTCAAGTCTAGGTAAGAGAATGGGTCCGAACCGTCTGGATAGGATACGACATCAAAGCCTAGCGCAGAGATTTGCTCCTCATATAGTTTGGGAGCAAGAAAGAAAACGCGATCTGGGGAAATTATCAAAAGAAGGGGTCTTTCCATTTGCTCCTCCCTAAATGAGGTTAGATAGAAGCAATCACTGTTTGGCCCCAACACTACGTAGTCGGCCTGAAGGTTTAACATGATTTCCCTGAGCTTCTCTATTCTCTTATTCACGTGAAAATCAACAGTCTACGGGCTATAAAGTTCTGATGAATCTCGTGAACTTACAAAGAAAGGGGTTAAGGGGGCGGAAAGCCTCGCCAGCGGGGATGGATAGCCCCCTTATATTTAAATACTTCTTTTCTTAAATTTCCTTAATGGCTAGGAGGGTTAAAGCGATCAGAGCTACAGTTTCGATGAAGATCGCCCTCTCTGATTCCCTCCTAGTTCTCGTGAACAACTACGTTAAGGCACTCCGTTTCACCCTATTCTGGTTGAAGGAGAACGTGAAAAACCCGGAAGAGAAGGGAGTGCTATCGAAAGTTCACGAGGAGTTGTACGAGAAGTTAAGGGAGGAATACAATCTACCATCAAAGGTTGCTGAGGACTGTTATCGTGATGCAATCTCAATATACAAGGGCTGGTATAATAATCCGAGAAAAGGACGTTTTCCAAGAGTGTACAGACCTACGGTATGGTTAACGCCAAAAGCAAGTTATAATGTTGACTTCGACAAGATGACTGTTAGGATTGCAAGTGTTGGTGAACTACCAATCTTGGGTTATCCTAGAAACCTCAAGGAGTACATGAGTTGGAGGATGAGGGAGGCTAGGTTAGTAATAAAGGATGGGAAGGCTTTTCTAAAAGTTGAGAAGGGAGAAGAGAATGTTGAGCTAAAGGAAAGTATTGCTGTTGATGTTAATATGAGATTGTAGTGGGGAAGGATGATACTCATTATGTTAGGATCCCAACTCGCCTTGAGGAGGTTCACCACTGGAAGTCTTTAGCTGAGAGTTTGCAAAAGAAGTATTCAAGGAGG
>Ga0074076_100041_pt1 | contig 26890 bp, 26 predicted proteins | sample YNPg_D_FD_63713 | JGI IMG/M metagenome (GOLD analysis project Ga0074076, IMG submission 63713) | Hot spring microbial communities from Beowulf Spring, Yellowstone National Park, Wyoming, USA - YNP_Beowulf Spring_D v2 (version 2) | ecosystem: Environmental > Aquatic > Thermal springs > Hot...
GGAAACCAAGAGGAGTAGTCAGTTGTCCTAAGGGGCATAAGCTTCATTCAGATCTTAACGGTGCATTGAACATCCTGAAGAAGGCTATCGGTACTGTGGTTTCAACAGTGAGAAAACCGTTATCTTTCCTAGTACTGCATAACGGAGTAGCACCCGTAAAGGGGTGTAACACCTGAGATTCGGGGGGAACCCTCGCCCTTTAGGGCGGGGAGGAGGTCAGAATCCACGAAGTTTACGCAAGAATCGTGAACCAGTACGGGCGGGTGTACTACCAGACGAAGGGTGTGAACAACCCTTATCCGGATCCTTTTCTCGTGCCTCAAGAGAACATTCTGGGAACTCCTGTTTTTTCGATACCCTACGTTGGCTTCTTCATCCTTTTTGTTTCTTCCCCTGAAGGACTCGTGTTTTTGATCGGAGTGCTCACGGTTTACCAAATATATGAGCAAGAAAGCTCCGACCTTTAGGGAGGAGATGAATTGCGGAAAGATATATAAGCTATGATAATATAATGTTTTAGGAAGATGGAAATAGCTAACAAAGGGAAGGAGTACCATCATGAAGACCACATGGTATACAGCTGTCAGTATCATGTGGTATTTTGCCCGAAGTATAGAAGAAGGGTTCTTGTTCCCCCCATCGATGGGAGATTAAAGGAACTGATTCTTGAAAAACAGAGTGATTATGGGTATAAGGTACTTGAGATGGAAGTTATGCCAGACCACGTACATCTCCTCATAGATGTGAACCCTAAGAAGGGTGTGTACTATATTGTGAATAGAATTAAGGGATATACTTCACATGTACTCAGGGAAGAGTTCCCAGAACTCAAGAGAAAGCTTCCAACCCTGTGGACACATTCAAAATTCATTTCTTCAGTGGGTGCGGTGACGCTTGAGGTTGTAAAAAGATACATAGAGGAGCAGAAAGGGGTATGATCTTAACATTCAACGTAAAACACAACAGGGATTTCACCGATGAATTGAAGAAGGCCAGACGGGTCGCGGAGTTTGCGGTCAGGACTCACACGCTTTCCTCGAAGGACGTTAAGCACTTCGGTCTGAAGAGTATCATTGCAAACCAGATACTGAGAAAGTATTCGAGAAACAAAAAGATAAAGAAAGTGGGACACGTCAACCTGACTATACCTAATCAAGGTATTCGTGTGGACAGGGAGAAGCAGGAAATATACATACCTTCTTTGAAGCTAACGCTTCCATACAGCTTTAGAAATGATTTTGAGAAGGTGAACCAGATAGAAGTGGACGAGCAATACGCACATGTGAGCGTAACCATACCTGAGAAACCAGTGATTCAACCACAGACATGGCTGGGTGTTGACAGAAATGCAACTGGCCACATCGCCGTGGTAGCCAACCCACAGACAGGGAAGGTGTGGAAACTCGGTAAGAAGGCTGAGCATATACACATGAAATACAGGGAAATCAGGAGGAAGCTCCAGAAGGTAAGAAAATACAGGCTGCTGAAGAGGATTAAGGATAGGGAGAGCAGGATAATCAGGGATTTGAATCATAAGGTGTCAAGGAAGATAGTTGAAATAGCAAAGAAGGATAACGCGGGGATAAAGCTAGAGGAACTTGGTGGTATCAGAAATAATAAGAAGCACACCAAATCATTCAGTTATGGTCTGCACTCGTGGTCATTCCACCAGCTTGAAAAATTCATTGAGTATAAGGCTAAGCTGGAAGGAGTCCCCCTAACCTATGTGGAGCCGAAAAACACGTCGAAAGAGTGTTCTCGGTGTGGAAGCGTAGGGATTAGGGAGGCTAAATCATTCAAGTGCCCGCACTGCGGGCACGTTGACCACGCCGACGCCAACGCTTCGTTCAACATAGCGTTGCGTCCCCCTTCAGTGGGAGGCGTAGGTCAATTGCACGTAGACAGGGATGCGTGCAAGGGGAGCACTGATACCCCCGACCGAGAGGGGCGACTCCGGGAACGACGGAGACCCCGAAACTCCGTAATGGGTTCTCGCAAAACCCGCCTGATCGTGAGAAGTGATGCGGAAATAAGTGCAAAAGCGAGAACCTCCGAAGCTTCAGCTGAGGAGAGTATGTCAGTATATAGAATCCTACGAAAGAGCGAAAAACAAAGAAAAAGCGGCGCGACTGCGCTTTCTCATCCCGTTCGTTTTTCTCAACTTCGAAAAGAAGCTTTCAAACGAGGCGCTTCTCAGAATAACCCAGCTTGCGGAGCATTATGAGGAGCTTGCGTCTTTCGGGGATCCGACAGCGCTCTGGCTTTACTCCAACCTCAGGAAAAAGTGGGAGTACAGGATTGTAAAGTGTGAAAAGCACGGGGACGACGCGGCGGAGTTCTTCGGAAAGGACGTTCTCACTCTCCGTATCTGCGTGAAAGAAGCGGAGGAGGTATTGAAACAAGTTTTCGAAATCAAAACAAGTGAGCTACCTCGATGAAACTTGTGCAACCCTTGCATCATGGCATGCGTCCTAGCTTTTTGATATACACCATAAAATTGACACTTTTTACAATTTCTAAGCGTACTTTTGGAAATATTAAATTTAAAAGTTTGTTGCTTTAAAGAACGCTTTACTCTGGACTTCCATAACCACCTCCACCTGGTGTCATTATTCTAATAACCGAATGTGCAGGAACTCTCACGGTTTGCTTACTATCCAAAAGCATTTCTTTGCCTTCTACGATAACCGAGTAGCGCGCACAAGAGCCCGGCTTTCCTCCCTTTACCCCCCAAGGTGCGTGTCTTACTCTTTCTCCTACTATCGTCACCACAGAGTCTTCTAGTAACTCAATTTCTCTTATGATGCCATCACCTCCGCGAAACTTTCCCACGCCGCCAGAGTTTTCTCTTAATTCATATCTTATAACCCTCATAGGATAAGCGCTTTCGATCACTTCAATTGGTGTGTTTAGCGTGTTTGTCATGTTTGTGTGAACACCGCTCACACCGTTTTCGTTTGGCCTTGCACCAGAACCTCCGCCAATCGTCTCGTAAAACGCCCATCCCTTTCCCCCAACCATGAGGTTGTTCATCGTTCCTTGAGAAGCTGCGGGAAGGTCAAGAAACTGTGAAAGAGCGTTGAGCACAACGTCCGCAACTCTTTGCGAAGTTTCTACATTTCCCGCAGAAACAGGAGCGGGTTTTTTCGGGTTTAATAAGCAACCTTCTGGCGCTATTATTTCCACCACGTCAAAGAAACCAGAGTTCACGGGCATTTCTGGGTCAAGCGCGCTTTTGAGAGCAAAAACGCTTGACGAAACCGTGACGCCGTACACCGCGTTCACAGGCGCGTCAACCTGTGGGTGTGTTTTGGAGTAATCCAGCTTTATTCCATCAGAAACTTCAAGCTCAAGTCGGATCGCAATGTCTTTTTCTTTAAGCTCGATATAGTCTTCCGCGCGATATCTTCCTTTTGGTAAAGAGCTCACAAGCTTTTTCGTGTACCTTCTTACGTATTCGAGCGCTTCGTTCCACGCTTGCTTCACAAACTCACCTCGAGCCTCAAATAACTCTTTTAACCTTTTTACGCCCACTTTTAGCGCAGAAATTTGAGCCATTGCATCGGCGTAAACGTACACTGGTGTGCGCGAGTTTTCGGAAAATATTTTTAAAATCTCTTGCTTTAAGCTTGCTTTTTCGCAAAGCTTGACTGGTGGCACAACAAGCCCTTCTTGGCAAAGCTCCGTTGCGCTTGCGGAAAGGCTTCCCGGGGTGCAACCTCCTATGTCTACGTAGTGCGCTTTGATCGCAACATAACCCGCGATTTCTCCTTTGAAAAAAACGGGGGATGCCATTGTCACATCGTTTGCGTGCGTGCCTGCGACATAAGGGTCGTTCGTAAGAAGGACATCTCCCTCTTCGATTTGCTTAAAACAAGAAATCAGATTTTTTACACCGATTGGCATGCTACCCAAGTGCACCGGTATGTGCTCCGCTTGCGCCACAAGCCTACCAAAACAGTCGGTTATGGCAGCGCTCATGTCTAGCCTGTCCTTGATGTTTGGAGAAAAAGCGGTGTTACGCATCACAACGCCCATTTCTTCAGCTATATAGCTACAGCTATTCAGAACAACTTCCCAGCTTTTAAGCAACGCTCAACACCAAATTGAGGTATTCGTCCACTTCCACAAAAAAGTTTGGGGGACAAGAATAGTGCTGTCCATTGCGTGTATCACGCAAGGACCGTAGACCACCTGCCCAGCTTTGAGAGTCTCTCTTTTGTAAAGCGACGCTGTGACTTCTTCGGTTTTGAACACAACGCTACGCTTCGCCAAAGCCTTTGGTTGCTCTTTCACTTTTTCGTGCTTTTTGAAAACTGGCTTGCTCGTCACGCCGATTGCACTAAGCCTTAAGTTCACGATTTCAACTTCGTTTTGCCTTAAGCTGTAACCGTATCTTTCTTCAAAAACGTCGTGAAAGCTTTGCAAAACATTTTTGGAATAAGGAATGGAAAGCGTGTACGACTGCCCCTTATACCTCATATCCACCTTCCTTTCAAACACGATTTGCGAAAAGCGCTCAAGCTCTGAAAGCGCGCTCTTTTCAAGCGCTTCGAACTGTTGTTCCACATCCCCTCCTAAATACGCTTGAACGAAGTCTCTTCTAAAGTCTGAAAGTAGAAGACCCAAAGCGGAGAATAATCCTGGGTAGTTTGGCACGATCGCCTTTTTAATACCAAGCTCTTCCATAATCTCCGCAACGTGCAGGGGGCCGGCTCCACCAAACGCGAAAATCACGAAATCAGCAGGGTCTTGCGCCCTTTCAACCGTGACAATCCTTATAGCCTTTGCCATTTGGTTGTTCGCAAGCTCTATCGCTTTGAGCGCGTTTTCCACAGGGTCTCCTTCCAAGGAGGAAAGTGCGGCTTTCGCAAGCTCTTTGTCGAGTTTTATACCTGCGGCTATTTCTTGTGGAAGCCTTCCCAAAATTAGGTTTGCGTCGGTGATCGTCGGTCTTGAACCGCCTTTGGAGTAGCACGCAGGACCGGGGTGTGCTTCCGCGCTTTCTGGCCCAACTCTGAGCGCACCACCTTTGTCTTTCCAAATTATCGTGCCACCACCGCTACTCACCTCTACAAGGTCCACAAACGGAAACCTCACGGGATAGCCCGAGCCTTTGATGAGCCTTCCCATACTCGTTTTTCCGCCAACTTCGTATTCATCGGTCACGCTCAGCTTTCCGTCGACAACAGTTGACGCTTTTGCGGTCGTCCCTCCCATGTCAAACCCAAGCGCCTTTTTTACACCGAGCAAAACCGAAAAGTGGCTTACCGCAACAGCACCAGCCGCAGGTCCGCTTTCAACGATCATGTGTGGGTACTCTGCGGCTTTTTCGGTAGTTGTGTACCCACCATTACTCTGCATCACAAACATGCGCTTAAGCGAGCTCAAGCTTTTGAAATACTGCACGACCACTGGTTTTAACACCGCGCACACAACAGCGGTCGAAGTTCTTTCGTACTCCTTTTCCTCCCTGTCAACCTCACAAGAAAGTGTGACTTGTGCGCTGTTACACACACTTTGTATCACTTTTTTCGCAAGTAGCTCGTTTGAAGGATTGAGGTGACTGTTTATAAATGAAACCACAAAGCCGTCAATGCGAGCGCAAAGCTCGCGCGCAATTCTTTTTACTTCTTCTGTGTCAAGCGGTGTGCTCACAAAACCGTTTGACTCAGTCCTTTCGGTGACGCCAAACCTGAGCTCTCTTTCGACAAGCGGTTTTGGCCTCTTAAAAAACAGGTTGTAAAGCTCAGGCCTGTTTTGTCTTCCGATCTCTAAAACGTCACGAAAGCCTTTTGTTGTAATAAGGCAAACTTTTCCGTGTTTACCAGTGAGTATCGCGTTTGTCGCAATCGTCGTCGCGTGGTAAAAGCTTTCGGCCTCAAAACCGAGCGAGCTCACCGCTTTTAGCACGCCGAGCTCTGGTGGTTTTGTGGTGGGCACTTTTAGCGCGAAAAACTCTCCTTTTTCGTACGCCAAAACGTCGGTGAACGTCCCACCTACGTCTACCGCAACTCTTTCAACCATTTTAAACAGTTTAGGAAGGGGGTTGTTCTAAGCTTTTCTTGCTCAATCTTAAATCTCCAGCTTTTTTAAGAATTCACATGATAAAACAGCTCAGGCAAGTGCTTTACATTTCTTTTTCAGCGTTCTTTGCGGATTTGGGCTACCAAGCGGCGCTTTCGCTTTTTTCGATTTACCTTGTCTACCTTTTAAAGGCGCCAGTGTATCTTTACGGAATTGCTGAAGCGTTGAACTACGGCTTGGGCTCGCTCTTTGGGTACTTTGGCGGAAGGCTTTCCGACCACTTTGGCGCAAAAAAGGTTTCGATCTTTGGAAACGCGCTCATTCCTTTGATGAGCCTTTACGTTTTTACGAACAAACCGCTTTTTGTGATTTTGTTTTTTTCATGGGGTTGGTGGATGCGAAACCTGAGAACTCCAGCAAGACGCGCGCTACTTTCTCAAGTGACGTCCACTGAAGAAAGACAAGAAGCTTACGGGATTTTGCACGCGCTTGACATAGCAGGCGCGACGATTGCAGTGGGGTACATAACGCTCAGCCTTTTTCTAAAGCTTGACCTAAAGCTTGTAATGCTCACAACAGTGGCGTATCTTGCGACAAGCACGCTACTACTTGCGTTCGTAAAAGCGAGCGAAAAACCAAGACCTAAACACACAAAAATGGGCACAAAGGAAAAAGCGCTCTTTAGCGGTATCATCATTTCAACTTCGCTATTTGGCTTTAGCTACTTTTCTTTTGGTTACCCAATTCTTACGGTGACCCAAAGGTTCAACGCCCCTTATTTGGGAACGCTCACGTATGTGGTGTTTCTCCTGGTTTCTTCGCTTTCGGGTTACGTGTTTGGCAGGGTAAAGTACAAAGAAGCTCTCTTGCTTGCGATGGGCTATGCTGTTGCAAGCTTTGGAAGCCTTGGCTTTCAGCTTTCCACAAGCCTCCCGCTTTACTTTGCTTCTTCCGCTTTGATGGGGGTGTCCGTTGGAATGGTCGAAACGTTTGAACCATCCCTTATGTCAAAAATATATCTCAGAGAAGGCGAAGGAATGGGAATTCTTTCGGCCTTTCGAAGCTTCGGGCTTTTCACAGGCAATCTTGTAATGGGCTTTCTGTACTCTTTTCATCTTGCGTACTGGTACGCATTCCTCGTTTCTCTTGTTGCGTTTTTGGTGATGCTCGCCTCCTCTCAAAAATCGTAAAACGCATCGAACAAAGCTTTTATGTTCGAACGCGCTATGACTTACGTAATATGTCAAAAAGTGCGATAATCGAAATACTAAAGCGCGTTTACGATCCTGAAATTGGAGAAAACATCGTGGATTTGGACATGGTAAAGGAAGTAAAGGTTGACGAAAAAAACGGCTTTGTTAAGATAAAAATTGCGCTAACCGTTCCCGAGTGCCCGCTCACACAAAAAATAAAAAAGGACGTGAGCTCGTCTTTGGAGTCTCTTGGAATAAAAAAAGTGGAAATCGAGTTCACTTCGATGAGCCAAGAGGAAAGACAGGCGCTTCTTGAAAAGCTAAGAAGCCTACGCGCAAGGCGCGAGCCTACTCAAGCTGAAAGCGGAAAAAGGGCGTACCAAGGAAGCCCTGTGGCGCTTTTACCAAAAGGAGGGATTCACAACATAATCGCTGTGGTCTCTGGAAAAGGAGGTGTGGGGAAATCCACGATATCCGCACTAATCGCGGTAGAGCTAAAAAGAAGAGGTTTTAGGGTGGGCGTGATGGACGCGGACGTCACAGGCCCGAGCATCCCCAAACTGTTTGGGCTCACGCAAAGGCTAGAAGTGAACAAAGACGGGAACAAGCTACTTCCCGCAACCACAAAAAGCGGAATCAAAGTGGTTTCGATGAATTTGATTCTCAACGAGCAAACCGAAGCGGCGATTTGGCGCGGTCCTATAGTGAGCGGGGTGATCAGGCAGTTCTTCACCGATGTGGAGTGGGGTGAGCTCGACTATCTTGTGGTTGATTTGCCACCAGGGACAAGCGACGCACCGCTCACAGTTTTTCAGTCCATACCGCTCGATGGGGTGATCGTGGTCACATCGCCACAGGAGCTTGCGCGCGTGATCGTCGCAAAGGCCGTGAACATGGCAAAAAAGCTCAACGCGCCTCTTTTAGGACTTGTGGAAAACATGGCTTACACGAAGTGCACGGAGTGTGGAAGCACGATTTTCATTTTTGGAAAGCCAAAGGGAGAAGAGGCCGCAAAAGAGTACGCTGTTCCTTATTTGGGAGAGCTACCGCTTGATCCACTGCTCGTTGAGCTTTGTGACTCAGGTAGAATAGAGGAGTACCAAGCGACGGAGCTGTCAAGGGTTGTGGACAGAATAGGCGAAGTGAGAGTGGAGCTTTACCAGCTCAAAGCGCCGAAGGTTCGTTGATTGGCCGTAGTGAGCAACGCGCCTACTACGCTCACACTAAAAACTTCCATTGTGGCGCTCATCGCATCAACAAAGTAGGTGGGCGGGTAAGAGTAAGCGCCTAGCACAAACGAAAAGGGCGCCATCATAGGCGCCATCCACGAAAAAGCAACGACGAGAAATAAACGTAGCCTTTTTGGTAACACGCAAAAGCTTGTGCCAGCAAGAAAGCCAATGAGCAAAATGGTGATGTGCAACAAACCGTGAATCGTGTCATTAAGGTAAATCAGCATGAACATCTTCGGGGAAAACCAGAAGCTGAGCAACGCGGCGGAAATTGCCACTACGACGACGCCGTTTCTTGTGTTTTTTGTGTACCAGCTGTAAAGCGAAGAAAGACGAGCTGAAGAAGAGCGAAGGCTGCTTAGCGCAAAACCCGCGATAAAACCGCCTAGTGCGATCACCAAGTGCTCAAACATGTGAAAGCTTGGGTTTGCGTCTCCAAGCGCGTCAAGTGGGGTCAAGTCCGCAAGGGGCAAAAAAGAAAACCCCAAAGCGACGAATATTGGTTTTGCTCGCACACTTGGTAGCCTTAAAGCTTTTTGAAGAGTTTCGGAAAGGGTAAAGAGCAAACCAAAAAGCGTTATAAAAAGTGTCACAACAAGAGTTAAAGCGTAAAACGCGATGTTCGAAAAAACAAGCTCTCCTTTAAAAGCGCTAGGAGCGCCAATTAAACCGGTGAGCGCGATCAACCCGCCCATAAAAAACTGAGAAACGCTGTTTGCCACAAAAGTGGAAACGATCCACGGTGCGCTGAGTCGTCTGGCTTCTCCGCTAGTGTGAAGCCTGCTCAAAATGCCATCAAAGTATAGTAACATTTCAAGAATCACGGATAGCGCAAAAAGCGATGGATTTTGGTTCACGCCCCAAATATACAAACCGAGCATCATCGCCAAGTAAATCAAAATCAAGCGGAATAGGTAGGTCTGAATTGTTGTTTCAAAGAAGCCACGTGCGTAAACCCATGCAAAAAGAATGGTCATAAGCGCGCTTCCAACAAACGCGCTCAAAAAGCCCCAAGCGCGGCTGGAAAGCGCTGTAGGAGAAAAGAACATTATCGCGCTTTGCATCGCTACCACAAACAAAACGCTTTTTGGCACGTTTTTTCGAAGAAAATACGTGGTGAGCGCCATTTCAAGCGACATCGGAAAAACGAACCAGTAGGACGAAACAACAGAGGATAGGTATTCTGGGGTGATTCGAGGGTGAGGGGAGAAAACAAGGTTAAAGCTCCAACCCATGAAAAACTCGTTTAAAAGCGTAAGGAAGATCACGAGCGCAAAGAACGCGCTTTTGTTTTTGAGTTGCTTTACGCTTTGCTCCTGAAAGCGCGACACAAATGAAACGAAAATCGGAACGAGCGCGGCGGACATCACGCCGAGGTTGAGCCACGCGGCAACCGTGAGCGTGGAAAAGCTAGGGTTGTACAAGTAGATCGTCGCACCCGCGAACATCGCGACCATCATCGAAAGCACAAACACAACCAAAGAAGCGGAAAGAGTGTGTCTTACAGAACACGCCCACTTCAAAACTCTTGCGATGATGTAAACCATTGAAAGCGCGATCGCCCAAAGAAAGGGGTAAAGCATCAAACAGTTGATTTTTGTAACAAGTTATAAAATCAACGAAGGCCGCAATTGTTATAACTAAGAAACAAAAAACATATTGTGAGACTTGAGCGACAGCTTGAATCGGTCAACAAGTATTCTCAGGAATTTTGTAAAAGACTTAAAGAAGACAAGGACATATACGCGCTCGAAAGATTGGCCCAGCTTTTGATACAATCGTTACTCGACCTTTTTGCAATGATCGCATTTGAGAAAACGGGAAGAAAACCAGACACTTATAAAGAGCTTGCCATATGGTTTGCTCAACACTCGCAGCTATCAACGCAAGACGAAAAATTCTTGGTGAGCTTGGCTGGTTTTAGAAACCTGTTGGTGTATGGGTATGCGCAACTCGACACGCAAAAAGAAGAGATGGCCTTTTCGGAAATACGTGAAAGAATGCGAGCGCTACTTGAAAAACTCAAGCGTGAAGTAAAGGGCGACCCAACGATCTCAGACGTGCAAAAAATAAAGAAGGTTCTCAAAAAATTTGGAGTGAAGTACGCTTACCTTTTTGGGTCTATCGCAAGAACGGGTAGAGGACGTGACTTAGACCTTGCGCTAGTGGCAAATGGAAGCGCGCTCACGCTTGGGGCGTTGCTCGAAGAAATTGCGCACACGCTTGGAATTAGGGAAGAGCTAGTGGATTTGGTGGATTTAAATTCGGCGCACTTAGGATTGCTAAAGACCATTATAGACGAAGGAATAGTGATTCTTGGTGGTAAAAACGCGCGTGAATTTTTGGAAAAAAAGTATTTGGAACTGCTTGAGATCAACTCGGATTACGCTTAATCGATTTCGACCATCGTGAAGTCGTCTAACGCGTTAAACACACCGTCGCTGTACAATGTGAGCTTTTGCTTTTTTTCAAAATCGTATCTAGAAAAACCGCTTTCTTCGTTGAGCCACTTTAAAAGCGCGTTTCCGATCGAGTCGGGCGCGTTTACAAGCTCGTGATTCGAATAGCAAAGCGAGTCTCCCTTGTTGTAAAGCTGACACCTTTTTCCTTCAAAAATCACCAAAATAAGCGCGGTTGTGCCTCCTTTTTTTATTTTCTTTACACATTCGTCTTTGTACTCGCTCAAAAGCGTTTCACAGTTTTGCTCGTTTATCCTTTTTGCATACTCGATGATGCTTTTTGCCGCTATTCTTGAAGCAATTCCACCAGAGCCGTCCATTTCGCCGCTCACACCGTCAAATATCGCGGCAAGTAGCTTCTTTTGGTCGACAAAAATCGCAAGCGCGTCTTCGCAAAAGCTAGTCCAAACATGTCCTCTTCCCTTTCTCATAAAGAAGCGAGCGTTTGCGATTTTTCCTTCGATACTCTTTGGTTTTGCGTCGTCCAAAAAAATTTTTTCCGCGCCTCCCAAAACCACCCAGCCTTCTCCAAAAAGAGGGGAAAAATACTCTATGTTTAAACCTTTAAGCTCTGGTTGGAAGCTCAACCCAATTTTATACGTAAAAGCCTGAGATTAACCTTTTTGTGAGCTACCCCGCTGAAGGGCGAAGTCTTGTAAGGTTTACAATTTCGAAAGTCTCTCAGCTAACTCCTTTATTCTTGAAGAATACGGTTTGAGAGAGTCGCTCTTTGTTCTCGCCAAGTCTTCTAAGTAAGACACATAAGCCGAAATTTCGTCGAGCACACCGTCCACGCTTCTTGGTGCTTGCAAAGAAAATGGAGGGAAAACAGGATTCAAAAACGACTCAACTTCTTCGCGTCCCTTTTCGGTAAGCTCGTATTTCCCATCGTCTCTTTTTCTTATCACGCCCTCTTTTGAAAGCTGCTCTAACAGCGGATAAATCGAGCCAGGCGATGGTCTCCAAAGCCCAAAGCTCATCCTTTCCACTTCGTCCATTATCTCTGCGCCAGTGCTAGGCGAGTGCTTTAAGGTGTAAAGCACCCAAAAGCGCAAGCGCCTTCTCCTTCTTCCAAATCCCCATAACGCCGCAAGCATTTCGATATCGAAATCGATATCGGAAAATTTAAAGATTACGGCTAACCTTATACTCTTCTTTTGAGTTGTTGTTCAAAATGGTTTCAGAAAGCGAGCTTTACCGAAAGCTCATAAAAAGCCCAGCACGAGTTTCGATTCTTTACTACTTGGCAGAGCACGGTCCTTCTAGATTCCTTGAACTAAAAAAGGGAACAGGGCTTTCAACTGGTGCGATTTATCACCACCTAAAGAGCCTTGAAGAGTTTGTTGTTCAAGACGAAAACAAAAGCTACCGATTGAACGAAAAGGGTTTAAGGCTTGTCGCACTGCTCAAACAGGAAGGAGGCGCCCCAAACACCCAGTTTGCAAGCGTGAACGACGCGCTTCTTGAAACCTCGCCAACGCTGCTTAAAGCGATATCCTTTGTTTCTTTTACTTGGCTTTTTAGGATGCTTGCTTCAAGCGTTGCGCTTAGCGTCGCGGTTTTAATTGCCGGCTTTGAGTTCTGCGTTTTGATCAACGAAAAATTTTCGCAAAGCTTTTTGTTTTTGGGAAGCTTCGCAGACCCAGTGACCAACGCGTTTATCGCGTTAATCTCGTTAGACGCTTTTTCTACGCTTTTTTCACTGATGGTGAGCGGAGCTTATGAAGAAACAAGGAAGAAAGTCGAGCTACTTTTTGAGCCAGCGCTTCTTTCTTCGCTGTGCGTGGGTGTGGCGCTTCTACACCTTGCAAAGGCGCTTTTTTCGCTTGGCGGCTACTACTCCTTGCTTTCAATACCCGTGGTCGTTTGGTGCACTTTCACCCTTTCTTCTTCTCTTAGTTACTTTAGAGGAATTGAATTCATCCCTTCGCTTTTCTTTCCGTTCTCTTTTACAATGTTTTACGAAGCTTTTTATTCGCTACGCTACCTTGACTTTCCCAGCGAGTACTTTAACACAATCGGATTTTTTGCGCTCGGCGTGTTTTCTCTTTTTGTCGCAAGGTGGATCGATCGCTCAATCAAAAAAGAGGTAAAGGGAGGGATCAAAAAAGCGATTTTGTGACGAAAAATTTATTTGCTTTTTTGGTTTTTAATTCTTCGTGAAAATAAAGCTCAAAAGGGCTTACGCTCAACCTTCACAATACGACGGTTACAGAATTCTTGTGGATAGACTATGGCCTAGAGGATTTACACGCGAAACGCTCAAGATAGACCAGTGGATGCGAGAAGTCGCTCCGAGCGACGCCCTAAGAAAGTGGTTTTCGCACGACCCAAAAAAGTGGGAGGAGTTCCTTAAACGTTACAAGGAAGAGCTAAACACAAATGAGGCGTTTCAGAAATTGGTGGAGCTTGTAAAGAACAAAGAAACAGTTACCCTTGTTTACTCAGCAAAGGACGAAGAACACAACCAAGCGGTCGCGCTGAAAATGTTTATAGAAGAAGAGTTGAAAAAGGTTTAGACGTATTTGTAGTACCTAAAGCCGAAGTCAGTTTCTCCTCTGCCCACTTTCACGATTGCGTACTCGTTTTGTGGTTGAAGGATGCTATCGCCAGAACCTGGTTTTGACTCGTGTAGTCTCACGTAGTCATCAAAGGATATTCTTTTTCTTGTGTCAAGCTTTTCGAAAAGTCTAATGCTTTGGGAAACTTGCTTGTACTCTTCCGCAAAAACACCGCTAAAAACTTTTGCGCTACACCCGCTTCCGTAAGACGCAAATCCCACCCTTTTTCCCACTAGGTCGTGAGCGCGCTGAGTTTCCAAGATGCTAAGAAGTGAAAAGTAAAGCGATGCGGTGTAGCTATTCCCAATTCTACGACCTGCTATAGTAGAAGGATAAACCTTTTTGCTGTAAACTTCTTTAAACTGTGTGGACGAAGTGAATCTTTTTCTAAACTGCTGTACTCTTCTGTGAGTAGCTCTTCCACCGTGTAGTTCTTTCTTGGGGGAAGTGGCCCTGTTTCCTTTTCTATTTCTTTCCAGCGTGGCAAATCTCTCCAGTCGTGAATAAATAGGTAAGCCGCGGCCTGTGTTGCCATTTCGGGAAATGGCAAGTGAAACGCAAGGTAGTCCGCTTTGTCAGTCGGCGCTTCGTTTGGCTCAAGCTTTACTATTTTTAGAAAATCCTTCAAAAAGTTTAGATACGCGCACTTCATCGCGTCGAGGTAAACGCCTATCGAGTACTTGCCGTCGACCACAGGGTTTTCGCGCTCAAGCGGCTTAAAGAAGTCGCGCTCGTTTTTTGTGCACGTGCCAACCGCTTCTTCGAGCAAAACAAGTCTCGGTTCTTCCTTTACAAGCATCGCAACGGCACCAGCGCCTTGTGTGTACTCTCCGTCTGAACCCAAGTCGTACTTTGCTATGTCGGTCGCTATCACAACGCCCACCTTTCCCCTGTTTCTTCCGCTTCTAATCCAGTCGAGCGTGTTTTCCAGCGCGTACGTCGCGCCTATACACGCAAAAACGTGGTCAACACCGTCTACGTGTGAAAAGCTTCCTTGGCCGAACACTTCTTCAAGCATCCCCACGACCTTTGAAGCTATCGGCTTGCTTTTGTCGTCCATGCTCTCAGTTCCAACGTATATTCTGCCTATTTGCGAAGGCTTTAGGTCGTTCTTCTTTAGAAGTTCAAGCGCCGCGTTTGCGGCCATGGTCGCCGCGTCTTCGTACGTGTCTGGAACCGCCATTTCTAGCATTCCTATTCCCTTTTTTATGTGGTCGACGCTCAGCCCTCTTCTTTTTGCGAACTCTTCCATGTCAAGATAAAGCTTTGGCACATACGCGGCGACGTCATCAACCCCAACCGTAGGTTTCGCGCTCATTTCCAAACAATTGCTCACACTCTCTTTTAAAGCTTAACAAAGATTTCACTTTTCTACACAAAACGTTTATTTTTTGCTTTAAGTAAAAACTTTTGTGGATAAGACAACGCGCGACATGATACGCGAGCTTGTTTGGCCACTAAACTCACCTTCTTCTACGACAAGTTTTTCCTTACGTCCCACTTACTGGAATATCGCAAAAAAACTTGGCGTGTCTCCTCTTTCAATAAAAAGAAGGCTTGAAAATCTCCGAAAAAACAGATTGCTACTCACAATTAGGGTGATACCCGACGCGTCCCTTCTTGGGTTAAAAAGGTGTTACTCCGTTTTTTCGATAAAGGACGAAACCTGCGTAGCTCAACTTAAAGCCAACCTAAAAAGCTTCTACTTTGTCGAAGCGATGCACTTAGCAAAGCTATCCGAGCTAAATCGCTACGACACAGCCATTTTCGAAGTGATTTACTCTAGCGATGAACAGCTCAAAAAGTACTTTGAGCTGATTGAGGTAACGTCGCATGGTGCAAAGCTTGTGTCGTACAGCGGTTACAAGGAAAGAAGTGACACACAAGTGTCCATACCAAAAGCGGTGCTTGTAAATATTCTAAAGGAGCTACTAAAGGATCCGTTTATCAAAATACACAATTTGTCAAAAAAGATCAAAAAAAGCAGAACCACCACGGCAAAATACTTGAACACACTGGTTTTACGTCTAAACATCGAACCAGTTTTGGAGACAAGCAAGTTTGAAAATGCAATAGTGTTTGCGTGCGTGGTTGCTACGAACACCCAAGAAGTCGCAAAATTTGATCAAACACTAAGGAAAGCCTTTTCCGAAAACTATCTTGCGTTCAGCTATCACGTTGAAGGAGCCATCGGTTTCCTTGGATACGCCGAATCAGAGTTTGAAGTTCAAAGGCTTAGAAAGAAGTTCTTAAAGCTTACCAAAGGTAGGCCAAGCCTTTTCTTAAGAGAGTTTCACACCACGCTTAATTATAACCTAATGGAGTACTATGAGTTACACACACAAAGTTAAAAGTAGGTCGTCGGAACTTTGGCTTTCACGAGTAGCTCTTTAAGCTCTTCAAGCGTAAGTCCTGAAAACTTCTGGGCACCTCTTAAATCTCCGCTTTCTATGTAGTACTTTAAGGCGGCTTTGAGTTTTGGTGGCAGACTTTCGATAAAGCTCCAATCTGCGCTCTTCTTTCTCTGTTCTTTTGCTTCCTCAAGCCTTTGCTTAGCTTCTAGCAAGTCCACAAATATTATTGTTTTTACGACAATAAAAGTTTTGGGTGCCAACATCTTGAAAAGCGTAAAAGCACTCATGTTTTAACATCTCAACATTTTGGTGTTTCCTACTTATTTTGAAGCAACGCCTGTTGTAAAACTGCAATGTCACACGAATTGAAAACCATTAGTAAATTTTCAATTCTTATAGAGTCTAATGTAAGAGTCCACTACAACTGACCAATCCCTGCTTCTTGCAAAAGATTTCGCGTTAGAAGAAATCCTTTCTGCAAAGCTTTTGTCGGTAAGCGCTCTTAAGACACACCGTGCTAAAGAAACGTGGTCGCGCGGTTTTACAAGTAAACCGTTTTCTTCGTGCTTGATTATCTCAGGGATGTCGCCAACACGTGTGGCAACTACTGGTTTACCAGATGCCATCGCTTCTAGAAGGCTAAGAGGTGTGCTCATCATCGAAAAAACACTTCTAAATGGCAGAACAACAACGTCTGAAAGCTGGTAAAGCGCTTCGATTTGCCTGACTTGACCCAAAAACTTTACATTTCTTTGCAGATCCAGTTTTTGAACTAGCGCTTTTAGAGCTTGAAGCCTTTTCGACTCAAATTCGTACGTTCCTTTCGTAAGAAAAAGGAAGTTAGTGCTAGGGATTTCTTGCTTTACGATTTTTGAAGAAAAAAGAAAATCTTCTCCGCCTTTCCACGGTGTTACGTCACCCGCAAACAAAACTGTGTACTCGAAGTTTAAACCTAGCTCCTCTTTTAAGCGCTCCGTCGGAACCCTTTTTGAAAATCTTGCATAGTCAACTCCAACGGGAATCACGGCTGAACGCTCTCTTACGCCCAAAGGAAGAGTGTCGCGCACCCTTTTTGAAATGCAAACGTAGCGCGTCCAAAAAGCGCTCACACGTGTAACAAGCGCACTTTTTGAGACTGAAAAAAGCGTCTTTTGAAGAGAGGAGTACTCGGTTGCAACTTGAACTTCTCCAAACAAAGGGGAGTAAAGCGTGAAGAATCTCTTTGAGCGCGCAAAGAAAGAGGGTAGTGAAAGGATCGGAAAGCTTGCGTGTCCGTGAACTATATCGAACCTTTTTCGAAGAAGCCAGTTGCTAAGCGCCCCAATCACGCGAAAAGCTCCTGAAGAGTATGATTCGTCACCCAAAGGCAAGCCAAAGTACTCGACACCTTCCACGTCAACCCTTCCAAAACTTCCCTTTGTTACAACGCTTACTTCAAAACCCTTTTTTACAAGCGACGTTGCGATCGCTTTCACACTGTTTCTGAGGCCTTCTACCCACGGGGGGCCTAAACTCAAGCCGTAAAACACAACCCTAAATTTTGACCACTTTAGACGTACTCTTTTAGCGCCCGCTTTCCTTTGTTCGAGTTTGAATTGAAAGGTAATAACTCCGCTAGACTAAAATCAAGAACTGAGTTTGCGCTCATTAGCTCTTCAATTTCCGAAATCTTTTCAAGAATTTTTTCGCACATTTCTAGTGTCTGCTCGCCCTTTTTGGTTATTTGGTAAAAGTCGCCTTGTTTTTCAATAAGCACTTCAGAAAGATACTTACTTAGGTATTTGTTGAAGGTCACAGGATTCATGTTTGCGGCGTACATAATTCTGGTTTTCTTTTTTCTTTGGAAACAGCTAAAAGGAAATCACGAAGTATCATAAGCTTAGTTCTGTACTTTCTCTCCACACATAGTCACCCTTTTCAAAGGAATACAAACGGGTTAAAGCTTGGGTACCAAACCCACCCATACGTTTTCCCTTATCGACCTGAATAATTACTCCTACTTCGATATAACGTTTGTGTATCAATTCTATGTCATTTTACTTTTTTTTCTAGTAAATAAATATTGCTGATATACAAAAACTAGTTTTGACTAGAATTACGCGTTTTCTAGTGTAAACTTTTTTGCATCCTGAGCATATGAACATATTTCAAAATTTTTACATAAAATATTTAAAAAACATTTCGATTTTTGTATTGTGGGAATAAGACCTGTTGTGATTGGCACGATAACGACTTTATTAGGAGGAGGCGGTTATATTTACTCAAGCTTGGCAAAGATCTTTGAACCAAATAGTTCGCTCAAATTCGTCGCTATAGATAGCAACTACCAAATTTTGTTTTTACTACTAATAATCGCAGGTTTGATCGTGATAGCGCTAGAGCCGTTTGCTTACCGAGTAAAAAGGGTTTGATCTTTTAATATTCCTAAGGTGTAAAGTTTTCCTTCATCAATTTTCTTAATTTTGGAAAACATTCTCCTTTGTTTTAAAAAACAAGGGTTCCTTAAAATTTCAAGCCAAACCTTTATAATCCGAAAAAACATCGCATTTCTTCTCCAATTCGTTTTTGCAATGCTTTTGTACAAATCAAATAACACCCTTAACGTAAGGTACTTTAAAATCCCTTTTTTTGAGTACAATTTAAGTATTGATAAGTACTTGTTTTTTAAGTCAAGTGCCCATCTTACAGGCGTCTCTTTATTTGGAAACGTGTGCTTATGTAAAAAAAAGTGTGTTGGCACACACGCGACCTTGTACCCGCACATCCAAATACGTAAACAGAACTCCTGCTCGTCAAACACATTCAAAAGGTTTTCATCAAAACCGCCTACACTCTCAAAAGTTCCTTTTCTTACAATCATAAAATTTTCCACTGTTGTCACATAACAAAGCGAGGAGCAAGCTGGTGGCACATTAAAAAGCATTACATCAAAAAATGAGCCACAGTAATTCACATCTCTATTAGGAAACACTTCCGTGCAACTCAAAACAGAAATAGAGTTATCGCGTTCCAAATAGTTCACTAAAGCAGATAAGGTGTTTGGGGAATAAACAACATCATTGTTCACAAAAACCAAGTATTTCGAGAGCTTAGAACACGCTTTTACACCAGCATTCATCCCAGCGGCGTGACCAAAATTCTTTTGCAACGCGACAATCTTGATTTCTCGCGGGAAATTTTGCTTAACAAACTCAACACTTCCATCGGTGGAACCGTTATCCACAAAGATTATTTCTTTATTGCTGTACTGAGTGCTAAGCGCACACTTTAAGGATTCTACAAGTGTTTGCTTTTTTTGCGCTAAACCATTATGATTTAGTATTATGATCGAAATCAGTGGATCGTTTTTCGACATAAATCTCAAACTCTCGCCAAAAACTCTTTTGCCACAAGTTCTATTGAGAATCTCTTTGCCCTTTCAAATGATATTGCTCTTAAACTTTCGTTATCCGCCTTAATAATGCATTCCGCAAAGTTCTCTGCGTCGAAGGGTCTTGCTTTTACCCCAGCTTCCGCCACAACCTCGTTCATAGGCTCGAGATCGTACACAACTGGAACAAGACCAGAGGCCATTGCTTGCACAAGCGCTAATCCAAAACCTTCTTCATGTGAAGGAAATGCAAAGACGCTGGCGCTTTTCATTTCCTGTATCACCTGAAGTTTTGGAAGAGAACCAGTAAACTCGATCCTATCGAGCAAACCAAATTTTTCCATCTTTCTTTTAAGAGACATGTAGTAAGACGATGGTGTATCGTCCCAAAGATCTCCCCGTGGACCTATTATCTTTAGTCTTAAAAGAAAACCCTGATCTTTTAAAAGCTTAAAGGCAAGCAAAAGATCGTCCAAACCCTTGTGTTTAACCACTCTGCCAACATATAGCACTCCATTTCTTGTTTGTTCGCTCGGCTGGTAGTCGTTCAGCCTAACTCCGAACGGAACAACAAAACTTTTTAAAACCGGTTTTTTCGCAAGTTTTTTTGCGAGCAATGAGCTTGCGGCTAGCACCACATCCGAACGCTTGACTACTCTCTTTAAAAACCACCACAAAAACCAAGGGTTTTCTGAGGGTGGAAGCAGCCAAGGATAATGGTTTCCAAAGTAGTACACGAGTTTCAATCTTTTTTCGTTCACAAACTTTAAAACGGCGCTTGCGGTAGTCGCCTTTTGCCACACTACAGCCTGCTCAAAATCTATAAGCGTTTCAAACTTAAATCTCTTCCAAGTTTTCGATAAAACAGAAAGCGTCGCCCAATAGGCACCGACGGGATTATTCGGGATAGGATAGGAATGAACCTTTACCCTGTCTAGCTCGTAGTCCTTTCTTTGCCCCTCATCCAGTAGAACATGAACGTCAACTCCCATTTCACAAAGGCTTGTGCTAAGATAGTAAAGGGCGAGCTCTGATCCGCCCCCCATTTGTGCGTCAAATCTCGTTTTTACTGAGGTTGGAAGAAAGAAGCACAGGGACAAACAAGATCATTTTGTTGATACCTAAAAAGTAATAAGCGTGCTTGACAAAAATTTGAAATTGTCATCCTTTGAATAGTACGTTAAAAGCATTACCAAAATTCGAACCCACATCTTTTAGTTTAAAATTTTTTAGTCCCAAAAAGCGCAAAACGCTTTGATCTCTTACTTCAATCATGACATACTTACATTTACTGAGTACTTCCTGAGAGCCTTTTAGAACGTCAAGCTCAGATCCCTCAACGTCAATTTTTAGCAAATCGATTCTCTTAATCTCGCTAGAAAATAAATCGTCTAGAGTGACTACGTTAACACTTTCAACCTTTGAAGCAGAAGCATACGGAATCAAACTCGCTTTACCCTCTCTCCCACTTTCTGAGTAAAGCCTTGCCACTCCTTTAAAGTGGCCAGCAGCTAAATTGTACGCGTTCAAAGAAAGATCATTAATTTCGGCGTTTCGTTTTAGCACTTTATAGGTTTCGTGGTTTGGTTCTAGCGCATAAACCTGCGCCCCCAAAGCCGCAGCCCTTAGGGAGTAACCACCCACATTTGCGCCTATGTCTACAAAAACGCTTCCTTTTTTTACGATGTTTTTAAACCAGTTTTCGTACTCATAACGCTCGAATTCATGACCGAGTAATGGACCTAAACGGATGTCTTCTGAATATGGCCTAACATGCCATTTCAAGCCGTCAATCTTTACGAGCAAAACGTTTCCCACTTTAAACACTTGGGTGCTGTGATTACGCAAATAAGCAAGCCATTCAAACCATCTTAATGCTCTTTTATCCTTTAAAAGCTCGGAAGGTTTTACGAGTTCGGTAAAGTTTTGTGAGACGAACACGCGTATTTCACCTTTACACTCTTCGTAGTTCAAATTTCTAAGACACCAAGAAAGCAGTAGCACGTTTTTAATGTCGTTTTTTGTGACTACGATATCTAAGTTGGTTTTTTTAATTCTTAATGTTGCGATTTTGCTGTTAAGCTTAGTGAAAACCAATCTTTCCCATCCGTCATAGACCAAAGTGGCACAAACATAAACTTGGAGCCTTTTTCTAATTCTTTTTAGTAAAAAAAGGCGTTTACGCGGTAACTTAAAGCCCACAGTGATTACGGCTTTTCGGTAAATTTATAACTCTTTGGTAACAAAGACGCGCAAAGTTTTATAGTATTTGGTTGAATTGTGTATATCAAATGTCGCGCCCTTTTTCGTTTTTAGTCTTTATAGCTAAGCCTTAAAGATAATCGGAAGATGAGAACATTCAATGAATGGATGGAATTCAGTTGTGCCAGGCAGGCTTTTGGAAGCTTTATAAACATCGTCATGCGTTTCTATTTAATGAAGGCCGTTTCAAAGAGCGCAAATTTACCTAAGATTTCGATCCTAATACTAAATCATAATGGTTTAGCGCAAAACAAGGAAATGCTTGTTCAATGTGTAATGGATGCACTCTCAGTTAAACTAAATAAAGAAATAATCTTTGTGGATAACGGTTCCACCGATGGAAGTGTTGAGTTTGTTAAGCAAAATTTCCCGCGAGAAATTTTATACGTGTGCTTAAAACAAAATATGGGTTATTCGCAAGGAATGAACGAAGGGGCAAAACACGCTTCTCAAAACTCAAAGTATCTCTTTTTCGTGAATAACGACGTGAGCTTTTCTGAAAAAGTTGTAGAGCATATGGTCAAAACTCTCGAAGAGCACGAAGATGTTGCAATCTTGGGAGCTGGAATTTGGCATAGAGACAGAGTTTTTGTTGGATCGTTTTTCGATCTTAGATTAACTCATCACACCCCAAAAGGTTTACGACCGCCTTACTGTGTCACCGCGGTAGAGAATTTTATTGCGGTAAGATCAAGTGTTTTCAATATTTTAGGAGGGTTCGAGCCTAATATTTTTCAAGTTTATGACGAGGCTGATCTGTGCCTTCGAGCATGGCTTGCGGGTTACAAAGTTATGTGCGACCCAAGGCTCATTGTTTATCATAGGCACAAACTTCCTATAAAAAGAAATAATCCAATTAGAGTTTTTAGATTTATGCGTAATAAATACTTAATCATGATTAAGTACTACGAGCCGATTTATCTTATCGTTTATTTACCGTTAAAGATTCTAACTGATATTTGGTGGTCTGTGGCAAATCCAAGATGGAGAAGGAGAAGATCAATTATCATGGTGTTCAGGTCGATCTTCGATTTGGTTTCAAACCTACGTACTTATTATGAGCGCCGAATAAAATCACAAAAATTGAAACGTAAGAAAATTAAGGATTTAATAAAAATCGGAGTCTTGAAGCTCTAGATATATTTCATATGGCCGAATTTTTTGCTTCAGGAAATACAATATCGGCAGCGCGATTAATCTCTTTGATTATCTCGTAAGCGTCATAATCCGTAACATAATTTGGGTTTCTTAAAAGAAATCTATTTATTAATAAATAAATAAAGAAATCTTCGGGTGAAAGGCGCTGTAGCTCATACTCTTCATTAAGTTTTTCCCATGTGTATTGAGAATTTAGATTAAGATATTGTATTGCCCCTTTAAAATTCTGAACATCACACCAAACATCAAAAGTTATTTTTTTAACAGATTCATTCAGACAATTTATGAGTAGACTTTTTCTTTTTAAGTATTCATCAGGTTTGTAAGTTAATTTTTTAAGGCCCTTTGCTCCGAATCGTTTAATCAGGAATAAGTCTCTAGAAGTAACTTCATCCGATAAGCGCTTTCCTGTTAAACGTAAATAGGCAAGAAGAGATGCTCTTTTAACAAAAGAGCCATTGACGAATTTTTCGTAATTCCATCTTCCAAGCAAAACTTCGAGCTTGATGTATCTTCTGGCCTTATTCCAATATAAATTTGGATTGACGTAATGAATTATCTTGTAATCGGTTGATAGCTTCGTCACTTTACCGTTTATTGTAGGTTGCTCGTGAACACGACCAAAAAACTGCGTTTTGTCTTTTTTAAACAGCCTAGTTTTATATCCAGTTATTTGAATTAACGCAGGGTCTGTACTGAACTGATCATGACGTATGACTCTTAAAATCTTAAGAGCGTCCGCATCGCTTTCGATTAATTTCTTTAAATCAGCCTTAAGCCTTTCGTTTATTCTTTCATCACTATCTAGCATCAAAACCCATTCGCTACACACTTTGCTTAGTGCATACGCTCTATAAGCTTCTGCTAAGCCTAGCGGCGCAAGCCTAAAAAAGTGCACATGATCTAAGTTCTCTAATACTGAATCCAAATGATTACGATACGCGGGATCGCTACTATCAACTATTACAAATTCATCAACTATTTCTTTAAGATCGTTTATTAATGAAACCGCCTTTACAGGCTCATTTCTAGTAACAAGTAATAGACAAACTTCAGAAACCAACTCGTACCATGCAAGATTAGCGCAGTCGCATAATAAATGGGTTCTGAACAAAAAGACCGACAAGTCTATACCATCTAAAAGGCCAAACTTTATTTAAAAATCAAATCTCGGGTTTCTAATATAATATATTCTAAAAGCTATTGAAGAAATACACAACACATTAGCGTATAAAACCAGGTCTTGAATGCTTTGTAGCTATCATCCAGTGACAGAATTAAGAAGATGGTAAAATAAAAAAAGTCAAGCCAATTCGGTTTTTCATTGATTATTTTCGCTAAATAAAGTTTAGTTTTTAATCGAGCAAGCTCCGCTTTGATAATTACACGTGATCCATCATGAGTTTTTTCCTGTAAGGCTTTGTAAATGGTTAAATAACCCAATGCAAATTTGTGAGAATAACTTCGCTTGTGAGTAACGCTGTCAAAATGTCTTCTAATATAACCAAGTCTTCTGGGATCGTAACATATTGATTGTCCTGAAGCTATTGCGAGTTCAAAGAGTAACATGTCCACTCTAAGCGGAGTCGCGACTATATACTTCTTGTTTTTTTGATCAACTCTCTTCTCACTGCTATTTGACTATCACCGTAACGTGAGTTTGTAAAGATTTTAATCACATTTAAAAGGCCTTGTGAGCTTTTTGTAATAATTAAACTATTTAGTTTTCTGACATGAAAACCTTTTTTAACTACACGCCTGCCTTTTGAATCTATCACCTCCGCAGAATGATGGTAAAAGATCAAATCGGGATTCTGTTTAAAAATTTTGTAAACTATTCTCAACTTTTCACTCATGAACATGTCATCATCATTTAAGAACGCTATTATCTCGCCTAAACTTTTGTCGACCGCGTGAACCATCATTTCGCCGAGATTAGGACTTTGATCTTTTATTATTTTTCACGCCCCTAGAAGAGTACACATCGTCAAATTCCCAATCAAAATTCTTTACAACAATCACTTCGTATACCTTTTTGTCAAGCGTCTGCTTTAATGCAGATTCTATAGCGTCCTTTAAAAAAGTGTCTCTATTAAAAGCTGTTATTATTACGGAAATGAACGGTTTGAAGACACTTTGTTGGAGCACATGCCGAATTATATTTGTTTTAATATTTGACTTTTACTTTTAATGAACTTACCACACATTCTCTTTCGCCCTATTTCTGTTTATTTCCAAGATATATCTTAAGCGTTTTTGTTATTATTAAAATCTCTTATTTGCTTATAATCTTTTTTTATGAGTCCAAATTTATAATATTGTCCAATAATTGATGCCTATGACTTCGGTAAGCGTTTCAATTCTGACTCACGATAGACCACGCGAATTACTCGAATGCGTAAACTCTTTAATTGAACAAACTGTTTTACCAAAAGAAATCATTATAGTGGATAGCTCTACAAAAAATATAAATGACGTCTTATCTAAAATAGTCGATAATGTGAAACGAAAGAGTATTCAGATTAAGATCGTGAAGGGTAATCCTTATTCAGTGTCAATTTGTCGAAACCAAGGTTTAGAAGCTGTGTCTTGCGAATTTGTTTTGATTTGCGACGATGATGTAATTTTTGACAAACATTATATTGAAACGATGCTCAAAACGTTTAAGAAATACCCTCAATTTATAGGTTTACAAGGTTCAACCCTTTCTAAGTCACACAACAGACGTTCACTGTTTCTTTTTGTATATTGGTCTCTTCTTAAAGTGTTCTTTCTTTCAAGAGTGGATCCCTTAGAACAAAAAGTGCTTCCATCAGGCTTTGTCACAATGACCAGCGCAAAAGGAGAGACTCCTACAAACGCCGAATGGTTGATTTCCAATAATATGATGTTTAAAACGCAACTCATAAAGAAATTTAAGTTCGATGAAAGAATGATGCGATATGAGGATGTTGATTTTACGTTTCGAATCAATAAAGCTTATCCAAATTCGCTAGGAATAGTTAAAGACGCAAAAATAGTCGATGAACACATGTCTAGTAAAGCTCGAGACCAAACAAAAATAATAACAGGCTTTGTATTTTCACACGCATATTTCTTTTTTAAAAATTTAAAAAAGCGACCATATGAGCTATTAGCGTTTTCTATTAGTAGATTTGGTTTTTTGATAATAAAAGGATTAATTCCATTGTTTTTACACAGAAATTCAAAAGAATTTTTAGCATGCTTAAATGCGCTACTTTTTTCATATTATTTCTGTTTAATAGCGCTTAAGAAAAGACCGCAACAGATTCACGCTTTACAATAGTTTCGTTCCAGCCACTACCGAAAATGTGCACATCTTTTTCGAATTTTTGAATGAGCGGAAATAAAATTCTTTCACATGCTGGCAACCTGTCAGAAAAGTAGTTGCCCACAAAAGATATCACACACTCAATCCCTATTTCTTCACCATTAAGGTAGGGGTCAAAGTAAAGCGGAAGCCAGTTGACACTTGTTGCTCCCGCCTCTTTGTAAAAGGGAAGAGCGCTTTTAATACATAAAGTTTTTAATGATCGACACTCTGAGATTAATGATGAATAAAGCAAATTGGGGCAACCTTACATTTCTGTGATTATAACCGCTCATAATCGGAGGGAATATGTGGCTCAGGCAGTCCAATCCGCTCTTAACCAGACTCTTTCAAAAAATCTGTATGAAATAATACTAACCAAGAACTTTAGCACTTCGTTTGATGAAGAATGGTCAAAAAAAGATGGTGTCCGGATAAGACTTCATCCGTGTCACCTCCACTCAGTGTACCAGTGCATGAATAGTTCTAGGAAGTCTACGAGTGGTGTGAAGGGTGTTTTCTTCGGGTTTATGTTGTTGTAGAAAACCCTTGTTCTATCCTTGAGGTACCCGAAGAATCGCTCAACAGAGCTACGCAACCCAAACGTCTGGTGAACGTGGTTTCTAAAACCAGCTCTGCTCACAGCATCACGGTACCATGGTCCCCGGTCTGTGAGGATCACAGGGTCACCCAGGCATCTTTTTCTCAACCTACGAAGAAACCTGAGGGCGTTCTGTGTGGTCCTTGTGAGTGAAACACCGAACCAGATGGGTTGCCTCGTTACAGCGTCCACACCAACCCACACGTATAGTGGTTGGCCCCTACACTTCACCACAGTCTCGTCAACAGCGATGACTGGATATTCGCGTGGCTTTGGGTTGAAGCTCAGCTTCTCCTCAACCTTTCTCGTCCACTCCTCAACACTCGACTTCGAGACTGGCTC
>Ga0074076_100042_pt1 | contig 26021 bp, 35 predicted proteins | sample YNPg_D_FD_63713 | JGI IMG/M metagenome (GOLD analysis project Ga0074076, IMG submission 63713) | Hot spring microbial communities from Beowulf Spring, Yellowstone National Park, Wyoming, USA - YNP_Beowulf Spring_D v2 (version 2) | ecosystem: Environmental > Aquatic > Thermal springs > Hot...
AAAATTAGGTATAATATAGGAAAGACTGGAGAGGGATATGCTTCAACCATATAAGGTCTCAAACCTAATCGTAAGCTAGACTTTATCTAATAAGGGAGTTATAGGGGGAAACTAGGTGAGAGTTCGATTTCGAATTGCTACACCGCGATCCTGTGGGCTTTCCAAAAGTTCCCCTGGCGGGCGAGGGAGCCGGTTTCGCACCTAATCCCGAACTCTTCCTCACGAAACCGAAGTGCATTATGAATACCCACAAGTCTATTGCCAGGATCCCCAAGGTCTCATCCTCAGCGGCAGAGGTCAGCGGGAGTAACGAGGCGAGCACTGGGGCTACCACGCTAAGCGCCAGAACGGTTATCCCTGTCCCCCTGAACCGGGAGAGGAGAAGCCCTATGCCCCAAGTGAAAGCCGAGAGGTCGGCCTGGACGAAGAAGTAGGAGGAGACGAAGTCGTGTGGGTAAGTGCCGCCGTGGAATATCTCTATCATCGCGAGAAAGACTGACGCGATCATGAAGAAGGCGCTCCCCACTACCTGCACCCTGTTGAGGGACAGGTAGGCCAAGGAGACCGAGTAAAGGAAGGCGAGAATGGACGTGATCACGAGTCCTGAGTTGTAGATCCAAGGGTACTTCACGTGATCTCCTGGTGTCCCCAATTCACTCAACGCGCCCGTCGTGAAGTGTCCCACCCACCATGGGTTCAGGGCGATGCTAGCCAGTATGAAGGCCCAGGCAGTGAAAACTGCAGCTAAACCCAGGTAGGACATGGACTTGAAGTCTGGGTTCATGCTAGCCCCTCCATCTGGGACTGCGATTCCTCTGCCCACGGACCCAAGATCCAGAGATATCTGCATCCGCTCCGGCAAGAGGACCAAGACCTTCCGTACTCCAATGGGATGTCGTGGAAGGTGTGGCTATGATATGTTTTGGGGAGTGGAGGGTCGAATAGACCCACTCTGAGATCGGTATATCCATATGGGCTAAGAGGGCCTGAGGGAAGGAGGGAGGTGTAAGCTGAGTAGACACCTAGAGCTACCCCCAAGCTTGCTTTACCCTTCCCACAGGTTCGACTTTTCTCCCACTTCTCCCTTGGGCTCGCGATCCCTCCCCTAGTCCTCCTCGAGCTCGTGGGTAGGACTTCCAGAGAGGACAAATCAAATCTTCCTGGTGAGTGGGATAATGTGTCCATAGTGTCGTCACTTGTTAGGATAAATTATCTCTCCTTTCAGAACATTATGCGACTGGCATGAAATAATGAGGAATGTGGCGGGTTAACATATCTTTACAGATAGACATCCGTTTAATTTATCTAATCCGTGCTGACACTAGACATGCTGCCGTATCGGAAACTGCTGACTGTGGCTAAAAAGCATAAAAGGAGTTTCAGATAACTCACACCAGTAATGAAGGCCAGAACCAGGGGCTCATTGGCGGAGCTACTCGTTAGACTAAGATTACTGAGGCGAAAGGTCGGCTTGATGTCCCAGAGGGTTGGAGAGAGAATAGCCACATTGCCAAGGGACAGTCCTAATGGTGTATATGGCAGGGAAGTTGAGCAGCTATCGAAGCTCTTTAGGTGGTTGGTCAGATTGGAGGTTGGGTTGGAGCTCCTGGAAGTTAGAGTTGAGACGGCCTTCGTTTTAGGTAATGCGGTTCAATCGATCTCCGAAGTTGTGAGGTTGGTGAGGGAAGCAGGAGCTCAGCTAAGCGCTCTGCCCGATATATCCATGGGTCTTCAGGAGATTGAGGAATCTCTATCCTCTGTTGTGAGGGAGGGAGAGACGATGGCCAGGGGAGATGTTCCTGCCGTAGTTGAGGAGGCAGTTGAGGAGAGACTGAGGTCCTATCTAAGTCAATCGCAATAACATCATGATAAATAAGTTTTGGAAATTTAAGCATAACTCTCTTCTTGATTCATGTAAAGTAATAATTCGCAAAAAGCCGCCCTGCTGTCGTCATTAAGCAAATTGTATTAGCTTTCTCTCCCACAGGACCAACACCAGAGAGTACTTGACCATTTCTACCCTGTTCACTTGGTTGCCCTCTTGAACCAACTTGTCCCTCAATGACGAGTGGAACCCCTTTAGGTTGACAGGTGAGCGGTGTGGTTCCTCAAGGAAAGGTAAATGTAGTCTTCGCTCACTTGCCTCCGTCAGGTAAATGCTTCAATATTTACCTCATAGTGTCATTGAGGTACAAAATTTTCTTCTAAATGGCGAGAATAGTTGGCAAAGGATGAATAACGCCACCTCAAGGAGAACGCAATAATCTGATTTGTTAGGCTAATGACGACACTATGAAAAGCCGGAACCAAAGTAGTGCGGACTTGCTATATATATCCCTCCCCCTATCTGTATGACTATATTCTCTGCACTGCAAATATATAGGTAGTAGTCTATCCTATATTATGGAGAGAGTCAGCGTAAGGAAAGTGCAGATGACAGGAGGGTCGACCTTCATAGTATCACTGCCAAAGGATTGGGTGAAGGCAGTTCAGCTGAAGGCAGGAGACGAAGTTACAGTTATCAGGAGGCCAGACATGAAGCTACTAATTGCAGCAAAGGGAAGATACACTTCCAACAAGGTGGTGGTGAAGTGTGGGAATGGAAGTAAGGACATGGTGGTCAGAGAATTTGTGTCCTATTATACTGCTGGCCACTCCCTCATAACATTGGTCTGTCCAGATATGAAGACGGAAGAGAGAACTTACGTGAAGGATCAGATAAGAAGGCGATTGTTGGGCGCTGAGGTCATTGAGGAGGACGCCGAGAAGATATCGGTACAGTTCCTGGTTGGGGTAAACGAATTGAGCGTATCCAGAACCATAGCTAGAACCGCCACAATTAGCTATCACATGCTTAAGGACGTGGTGAAATCGTTGGTGGATGGAGATGTAGATCTTGCGTCGGAGGTTCCAGTAAGGGATGACGAGGTAGACAGGTTCTATTTTTACGTTGCTAGACAGCTGTCTCTAAGTAGCTTAAATCAGGAGATCCTGGAGGAGGACGGTTTCTCCATGACACACATTATTAATATATACGCTGTCGCAAGGTCAATAGAGAGGGTCGCCGACCACGCCACTAGGTTAGCTAACCTCGTGAGAGATTTGTTAAGTGATAAGTTGGCCGTTGAGAACTTAGCTACCCTGGCGGAATCAGTTATAGCTATATATAGAGAATCCACTCAAGCCTTTATCAAGAAGGATAAGAGGAGTTCTCAGGAGATATTGTCTTCCATGGACTCCTTCGTACCAGTCTTCGGGGAAGCCACTAAGACAGCTGTCACTATACCAGACGTAAAGTCGGCAAGCTCAACTGTCTTAGCACTTGAGTCACTCCGACGTGTGTATAGGTATTCAATAGATATCGCGGAATCGACCGTAGATATGTTGGCTAAGGACGAACCATTAAGGTCCTGAGGTTCCCAATTTTGATCATCTCGGCCTCCAGTATACCCTCCAGAGTCCTCTCAGAATCAACCCTCCTGGCCCTTGAAAGTAACTGATTTCTATCTTCCTCTGTGTAAGGACCTATCCTATAGAGGACGGTAATGCACTGACTGGTCATGACCGCGTCGATCATATACCCCATTATTAAGGCCCTGTCAGCGCTTCTTAGGTCTGTGGACGAAAAGAGACATATATTTGGATGGGTGTGGGTCACTGCAACTCCCCTGGGATATGGAACAGTAACCTCGTTCTCTTCTCCCTCCAATATTACATATCGTCCGTCCTCTAGGAGAATATGTAGGAACTCAACTCCACTCTTCCTCGTCCTCGATGCATAGTTGAATAGCTCTGACCACAGCATTTTTACGTAAAGTGGTACAGCCAAGTTCAATATTTCCTGATAGGGCCTTCCATCACTCCCTACTGTTATCATATCTGAAGAAAAGTCACTGAGTTCCTCGATCCATCTTCTAATCACCAGGTGATCCTCTTTAAAAGAGGGTGGTTCACCTGATAACTCATGCACGTCCTCTCCCACCTTGTACATGGAAAGAAGCCGTGCTACCCTCTTACTCAGCTCTGTCTCTCCTAGCTGTTGCTCCTTCACATTCCATCAACTTCCTTTCAGCCTCGTCAATGACCTCCTCCATGGTCTTCACCGGATCTGGGGAGGAGTAAACTTTCCTACCCACTATTTCCACATCTGCTCCGAAACACATGGCCTGTCCAGGTGAGGCGCCTTGGGCCCCCACGCCTGGTGCCAATATTAGCTTGCTTGGGAAGGTCTCCCTTATCCTGGTTATTATTAACGGTCTCGTTGCTGGTCCAACCAGACCTTCTGGGTCAACCTCTTTAGCTACCAGTAAACCCCTTCCCAGCAGGGAGTCGTCCCATCCAGGATGAGACATGGACACAAGCAGATATAGAGAGATATTTAGGTTCCTGGTCACGTCTCTGAGCGCATCAAGTGCTCCTCTTTTTCCCACTAGGGCATGTGCTATTAAGGCTGAACATAGTCCATCAAGAGCATCAACTGTATTAACCATTGTGGAGTCAATGTCTGCCAGCTTCATATCGCAAACAACCCTTTCCCAATCCCTGACCAGCCCCTTGACCTGCTGAACTCCCAGCCTTAGTAATAATGGCACTCCTACCTTTATTCCCCACGACCTCTGTCTTAACTTCTCTAAGGTACTTGGACTCAGAGGGGAATCCATTGCGAGAAGGTACTTAGGCCTCAACATTACTCACCAAGTACTCTCTTACGGCCGCCTCTTCTTGCTGTGCTAGCAAACCTGACTCCAGCAGTTCCCTTAATATGTCCGAGATCTTTGAAACAGATAATAGTGTAGCGCCATAGCTCTCTATTCTGCTCTTAGCTCCCTCCTGCCTATCAACTATGACCATTGCCGCCTTCACCTTACCGCCTTGTTTGGAGACTTCAATGAGAGCTCTCTCTAACGATGAACCTGTGGTCGCAACATCATCAACTATTACCACTTCCTTCCCCTCAACTTCACCCTCCAGTAGTCTGTCTGTCCCATGTCCCTTCCGCTCCGATCTCACGTAGGCCATGGGTAAGTTTAGCCTACAGGCCAGGAAACCTGCCAGTGGCAGTCCTCCAGTTGCCACCCCCACTACGCTGTCGAACTTGACCTCCTTCAATAACTCCATAGCCTTCTCAACAACCTCCCTGAACTCTGGATAACTTGGAAATTTCCTAAGGTCTAGGTAATATGGACTCATCTTTCCAGAGGACAGAACGAAGTTCCCCATTAGCAACATCTTCTTCGACAATAGAACTCTTGCTAGTCCCATACCTACCACTCCCTTAGTATAGTTATGTTGACTAGTTGCATAATTTTAACGTCATCCATTATTCATCAGCGAAGTACCTCATTCTCAAGTTGAGCATCCAAATCTCTAGGATTTCCCGCCTCTTCGAGAAGCCTCATTCACCTATGGGGGATGTTCCATTGAACCTTATCTTTGATCTCCCACAGCAGCCACAAAGGGTTCATTGCTTAGGCTTTGAGCTCAGTCCCTGGGTAGGACATAACTATGGGAGGTCTATTTCATATTCCCCTCGAATCGATGCTTCTAAGCTACTCGTGGGTAGAGGACTCCCTTGACACTGGGAAGTTAAGTAAATCATTAATACTCACAGGGGAGTTGAGAGGAGGGCTCGTTGGTAGGAAGGAGTTTGATATCCGCCTCTGAACTGGGAAGGGATCAATATGAGTATCTTTTCCGTGAAGCATCCAAATTCAATAAATCTAGGCCACTTTTAGGTAAGATTGTGGGCCTAGCCTTCTTTGAGCCCAGCACCAGGACCTACCTCAGCTTCGAGACGGCCGCAAAGAGGTTAGGTGCCTCGGTCATAGGTTTTCAATCCGAGGCCTCCACGTCAGTTGCGAAGGGTGAAAACCTTGGAGATACTGTTAGGATGCTCAGCTCCTACGCGGACTTGATAGTTATGAGGCATAAGTTCGATGGAGCAGCTAAATTCGCATCGTCTTTGGCTACTGTTCCAGTAATAAACGCAGGTGACGGGAAACACGAACATCCAACGCAAGCGTTGGTGGATCTTTACTCCATTTGGAAGAAATTCGGCGGAATTGATGGGTTGGTGTATGGCCTATTGGGGGATCTTAAGTATTCCAGAACCATTAACAGCCTACTGAGGGCCTTGGACAAGTTTCAGCCTAAGAAGGTTTACCTCATTTCGCCACCTCAACTGAGGACTAGGCAGGAGATATTGGAGAAGTTGAAACTTCCATATGAAGAGGTGTCCAAAGTTGATGAGGTGGTGGGAGAGTTGGACGTAATGTATGTGACGAGGATTCAGAGGGAGAGATTTCCTGACGAATTCGAATACATGAAGGTTAGGGATAGCTACAGGGTTGACCAGAGGGTGGTTCAGTCAATGAAGGAAGGTTCTGTGGTCATGCACCCTCTCCCTAGGGTCAATGAGATAGATAGGAGGGTTGATGGCGATCCACGGGCATATTACTTCAAACAGGCTTCGCTGGCCGTAGAGATAAGGATGGCCCTATTGGATTGGATATTGGGTGGACAGTAATGGAGGGAGAATTAATAGTTAGGAAGATCAAGGATGGTACTGTAATTGATCATATCCCTCAAGGGAAGGCATTATTGCTGCTCAGGCTAATTGGAATAACTGGAGCCGAAGGATATAGGCTAGCCGTGGTTTCAAACGTTGAAAGCAGAAAGATGGGCAAGAAGGACATAATCAAGGTTGAAGGTAAGGAGCTCATGGGGTATGAAGTGGAGCTCATAGCATTGGTTGCTCCCACTGTGACGATAAACATAGTGAGAAACTATGAGGTCATTGAGAAGAGGAAGATATCACCTCCACGTATTGTAAGGCGACTTCTCAAGTGTCCTAACAACTCGTGTATCACCAACAACGATCCCGAGGCCACTTCGGAGTTCCAACTCATCAATCAGACACCCTTATTGCTTTCATGCAGTTTCTGCGAGACCATGTTAAGCGGAGACCAAGTGGTGAAACAGCTTCTAGGGGAATGACTTGTCTCTCGTTAACGCCGAGATCCTTGAGGTAAGATGGATGGGGGTGGGAGGATCAGGCTTCGATACCCCATTAAGCCTCTCCCTGGAACATTCGTCTCAATCATAAGTCCCGGCCAGTGGGAGATACCATTGGCTGTGGGGGACTATTGGGAGGGGGAACTGGAACTTTACGTGGGCTCCAAGAAGATATTTGAGTGGTTGAGTGGGAGGAGGAGGGTCACTGTGAAGGGACCCTTGGGCTCCCCATTGCCTCCAATGAGGAGAGTATTGGCGTTCGCTTCACCTGATCATTACTACGATCTCCTCTATCCGCTGAGGGAGGTAGTGAGGGCAGGAGGAAGAGCCAAGTTGGTCTGTCCAGGATGTACCGAGTTTGACGATCACGTGGATAGCCATGATGGCGTGCTGGTATCGGCCCATCCCTCCGAACTGGAAGGTATGGCCTTTCCACTTCCAGCCTACCTATACGTGAGGTGGGTCAAGATGAACTGTATGTTGGGAGTTTGTGGGGTGTGCAGCGTGGGCGGAAAGTTAGCCTGCACTTCAGGTCCGTTCATGAGGGTGAACTCAATTGAGGATATCGGGAAAATCCTACATTGATGGTATGGGAATAAGGGAAGTTTGTGTTGAGTTTGATAGGGTAATAAGGGATGTGAGATCCCAATGTATCCCAGACCTGAAGCTTAGGGATGACGAACTACTCCTCCCGGGGTCCATAGATCTTCATGTCCACGTAAGGGGGCTCAAGCTGAGTTATAAGGAGGACGTTTCCACTGCCACTAGTGAAGCAGTATATGGTGGAGTGACGTTAATCGGTGATATGCCCAATACTGATCCCTACCTTAATACTGTTGAGGCAGTAACTCAAAAGTTAAGGGAGATGGAGAGGAGTAGAACGGACTTCGTTGTCTATGCAGGGGTAGGCCGGGAGACCGAAAGGATAGACAGGCTACCCATTGCTGGATATAAGGTATTCCCAGAGGATCTAGAGAAACCGGAGTTGAAGGACGTTGTATCTTCCTCTAAGCTGAAGATCCTGCATCCTGAAATCCCCCTTTCTCTACATGGAGATCGCTCCATGAGAATGGAGTGGCAGGAATTAGCAGCAGTAAGGATGATACATGGTAGGTTTCACGTAACCCACTGCACCACTAACTTTACGGTGGAACTTTCCAAGACAATGGGATTTACTACAGACCTTACACCCCATCATCTTCTCCTAGAGGAAAGGGATTGTCTGACCAAGGTCAATCCACCAATCAGAAACTTGGAAATAAGGAGATCTCTCTGGAACTCACTGTGGACAGCAGACGCCATGGTCAGCGATCATGCTCCACACGCTTATCATGAGAAGAGGTCACATCAAGATCTCTGTCCTCCTGGAATAGCGGGTGTCTCCTTTACAACTCCCTTCATCTACTCCCTGGTGTTCTCTGGAGCCATGGAACTGAGCAGGGGAGTGCATCTTCTTTCCACAGGCCCAGCAAGGATACTCAACCTATCCATGGGGAGGATAGCGGAGAACTATGTTGCCAACTTCACCGTTGTTAGGAAGGAAAATTGGCGATACTCAACTTCCTTCTCCAAGGTTACTCAAACTCCCTTCGATGGTTATCCCTTGTTGGCCAGGGTTTCGCAAACCATAGTGGAAGGTAAGGTGGCCTTTGATGGAGATGAGGTGTACCCCGTTAGAGGGGTGAATGCTGTTGTATGAACTCTTGGGAATGGAATTGGAAGATCCCTTCATCGTGGCCTCAGGGATAATCCCGAACCACGGATCGAGTATGAGGGAGTTCTGTATCCAGTATCGTCCTTCAGCAATAACCACAAAGAGTTTCACCCTTTCTCCTCTAGATCCTCACCCTCCCCCAACTGTCATAAAGGTGGGAGAGTGTTATATGAACGCTGTGGGGCTAGCCAATCCTGGTAAGGACGGCTTGAGGTCCTTGGATGTTCCCTGTAAGCTCATATATAGCCTAGCTGGTTCCTCACCCGAGGAGTTCGGAGAGCTGGCCTCCCTTGTTCCTAAAGGCAGTCCAATAGAGCTAAACCTGAGCAGTCCAAACAGGAGGGGGATGGGAGATTCAATTGCTCCCATGGTCAGGGAAGTAGTTAGAGAAGTGAGATCGCACACCGACAATGGTATATTGGTTAAGTTTGGTCCTAGAGACGATGTAGTTAAGTTAGCAGGTAGAGCATTGGAGGCTGGGGCAAATGGCCTCACACTGATAAACACTCTGAAGGGGATGGCCATTGACGTCTGGGAAGGTAAGCCCATCCTCACCTACGGGACTGGTGGGATATCCGGTAAGTGTATTCACCAGCTGGCAGTTAGAGTCGTGGGGGAGGTCTATAGGGAATATGGAACTGAAATAGTAGGAGTGGGAGGGATCTATGGCTGGGCTGACGCGGTTGAGCTAATGCTGGCAGGGGCCAAGGTGGTCGCCGTTGGTACAGCTATAATAGATAGGGGACCCACTGTTCTAAATGAAATAAGGGAGGACTTCCACAGGTTCTTAGAGGAGAAAGGGATTAATGCCACTGAACTTGTAGGTGCAGCAGTAAGGTAAACATGCCAAAAAGAATGGAAATGAAAGGGAGGGATTTGGAGGGGTTGGTGTTTCTGGGGAGACTGAAGTCAGTGAACGTAGAGTATTGTGGAGACGATAAGAAGTTCGCCAGAGTGGTGGGTGTAACTGTAGACGGTGAAGAGGTAAGTACCCAGTGCATATCAATAAGGGCAGCGGGTAAGATATCCACTGTAATAAAGCACTATCTGAGGCTTGGTGTGGGAAAGTACATCCTAACCGAGGCCCCCTCAGACATTAAACACACCGACACTGAACCTGGTGAAGAGGACGAGGCGCCCCCTGAGTGAATCAGCTTAATACACCTAAAATCAACCGACCAACGTGTCTGGAGATCTAAGCCAAGTCCCCATCATTGCGGTGAAACTTTTTGCCATAATGGATCCCTTCTCCGTAATCCCTTACATACTGGGGATCTTCACAAGTTATCAAGAAAGCACTCAACAGAATGTCAGTTGGTCCTATTTAGTCAATAAAATAAGTATGGTTATAGTTGTGATACTTCTCATATTCGCCGTCTTAGGCAGACTCATATTGGACTTTCTAGGACTCAGTCCCGCATCCTTGGAAATAGGAGGCGGTATAATCCTGGTTTACCTGGGTATAGATACTATGGGGGGATTTGGCCAGTTAAGATTCCTATCCAGGAGCATTGAGGAAGCCATAGTGACTCCCATTGCCACTCCTCTCATAGTGGGACCAGGTACACTGACGGCCCTCGTTACGCTCTCCGTCAACTACTCCATACTGGTACTAATCGCTGGGAGCCTCATTGCCGCCCTATTGACTTACATCTCACTGATGTCTGCTCCCTTGTTGGTTAAGGTCCTAGGAAGGACAGGAACAATTGCAGCAGGCAGGTTCACTGCCGTGATCATTGCTGCTTTCGGTGTCCAACTTATCCTTGGGGGACTCACCCTTCTTAACATTATCCATTAATAATACTCAGACAGTGACCGTACATATCTGAAAAATTTTTAACGAAGTCAGCTAATCCTAAACTGTGTCGTCTAAGAGAAAGGTTGAATTGGATGATGTAGATAAGAAACTGGTCATAGAACTCCTCAGGGACGCCAGGACCAGTCTCAGGCGACTGGCAGAGGAGATGAACGTCTCTCCTGCCACCCTCCATAATAGGATGAATAGGCTCATTCAGGAGGGAGTAGTGAGGGGCTTTGTTGCCCTTTTGGACTACAGCAAATTGGGATATGCTCTCACAAGTATAATTATGATAAAGGTGGATGGAAAGCACATAGTTGAATTTGAGAAAGAGGTGGCAAACTCCCCGAACGTTGTCTCAGTCTATGACGTGGTAGGAGATTATGACGTGATCTTGGTCGCTAAGTTTAGGGACACGGAGGAGCTTGATTCCTTCCTAAAGCAACTCCTCAAGAATCCCAGGGTTGAACGCACATTTACCAGCATAGTGCTTAACACTGTTAAGGAGGATCCGAGGGTAAGGATAATCTAGAGTTGCCTCAATGCTTCAAGGGCGACAGCCTTTGCCACTACAACGGGGACTGATTCGCCCACTTGATTGTATTGCTCGTCCTGTGAACCTAGGAAGACGTGATGATCTGGATAGCCCATGAGTCTTGCCTGTTCCCTAACCGTTATCCATCTATCCCTGAAGGGGTGTATGAATCTGGAATTGCCCAGAACCGTAGGGGCAGGACTGTATGGATCAAGTCTCAAATAAAGGGGTATCCTTCTTCCCTCATTTCCCTCGAACATGGTCATATATCCCCCGTAGGATATGTTCGACATCTTCCTTAGCTTACTTTCGCCTATTTCCTTCAGCTCATGATTAGGAAAAGTACCTCCATCCTCTAAGTCTGCTATGCTGTCCCACACTGTGACCTTGGGCCTCTTGGGCGGATCTATTCTGACGTTCGAGACAAAGACTCTGACTCTCTTGGACGGGTTACCTAGCTCTACTGCACTGATCAGGTTGAAGTTAACATGATAGCCTATCCTCTGGAACTCAGTCTTGATTGCTTCCCTGAGTTCCCCCTCCATCAGAGCCGGTACATTTTCCATGATGAAGATCTTGGGCCTTAACTCATCCACCAGTCTGATGAACTCCAGGGTCAGTTCTCCCCTTGGGTCAGAGTAAAGTCTATCCAGAGGATTCCGCAGCCTATGGGGATTTGCGCCAGTGAAAGCTTCACATGGGGGGCTTCCGATCAGTACGTCAACTTCCCCCACCAACTCTTGGATCTTTGAACCTTCTATTTGCCTAACGTCTTCCTCCAACACCTGTGAGTTGGGGAAGTTAAGGCTGTACGTCCTTGAGGCAGCATGATTTAACTCCACTGCCAGTAGGGGAACTATGCCGACCTCTTCGAAACCTCTTGAGAATCCCCCTCCTCCTGCGAAAAGATCAACTAACCTTGGCTTTGGTTTCGTTATTTATTTCCTCCTCCAATTCCTTGATTTTCCTCTCAATGATCTCCTTCACCTTATCCCCTTCATAGTACACCAAAGACGCTCCGCATCTTGGACACTTGAATTCGTTCTCAAGGGCCTCATCGAAGATGTATCTACTTCCATCATCAGGGCATATGTAGAAGGTGTTATTGGACTCGAACTCAAGTCTCATCTTAAGCTTCTGGACCATCTCTCTCTTCCTATTGAGGAGTATGTCGTTCACCTGATCCGTGTTTGCCCTCCAGTAGTAGAGATACCAGCCAGTCTCCCTGTCCCTGGTTCTCTTATACCTCACAAGACCGTGGTCCGAGAGTATATATAGAGTTCTCCTGACGTTATTCACTTTTACGTTAAGTATCCTGGCTATTTCGTCGTCCGTTAATTCCCCTTTCTTCTTCAGCAATATCTCTAGAACAGGTAGAACCTCATCTCCCAGCATACTGATGGCCAGTTCCTTAAGTAGTTCCTCAGCTTCCAACCCTCACCACCCTCTTTCCAGCCCTCTGAGGTATGATCCTCAATTTGGCATCGCTATTCTGTATATCTAGTTCTGCTCCCATATATACTCTGTCTAGAAAGACGGCAACGCTGGCCACTTCGGAATGAGGTTGGTGCCCTACAGCAATGTTATAGTCTACGTTCTTATAATACCATCCTTTCACTTTCTCTGCGCCAACCACCAGTAGAATTGGAGAGACTCTCCTCATTTCCTCCACCTTCGAGTTAAGTCCCTCCCCGTACATGGTAAGGTGTACCACTTTTCCTCCATTCCTTCTCCATTGGGTAACGTAACTTTTCCCGTTGTTCGTCGTCTCAACTACGAAGTCATTCCTACCCCAAATTTCCTTTACTTTCTCTATTGACTCGATGACCATCCTATCCTCCCCCTCCATCACGAACCCAGAGGCACCAAAGGCCCTAGCCACAAGTGCCACATGCGTAGTAACTCTCTTGTCCCTTCCTGGCCTATGGCCGAGTCTTAGCACATACACTTGAGGATACAATTTTATCCACTTATTCCCTTAAGTAAAGTATCAGTTAACATATCCAAATTACTACCATCCCTCGCGGAGACTGGAATAGCTTCCAGAACGGGTGAGTAAACCCTTCTGGCTTCCTTCAAAGCCATTTCCCTCAGCCTTCTGGATTCTCCTACATCAACTTTGTCCAATTTGTTAAGGGCCAAAACTAAGGGCTTTCCAGATATCCCTATGTCCCTGAAAATGGAAAGGGAGCTAGACAGACTCTCCAGGAACCTCCTCTCTCCCAGGCTTAGGTCAAGAACCAGAAGTTCAAGATCAGCCAATGCGGCCTCCGATAAGGTCACATGAAACGCCTCCACTATTTGGGGAGGGATTCCCCTAATGAAGCCAACTGTGTCTATGAGGAGAGTCTTTTTCCCTTTAAGTTCCACGGCCGTCCTCTTCGGAGAAATTGTAGTGAACAGACTGGAATCAACCTTCTGTTTTCCCCCCGTAAGTCTATTGAAAAGTGAAGTCTTACCTGCGTTAGTGTAACCTACTATTGCGATTTGTGGCATCCCCATCTCCCTTCTCTTAAGTATGGCGGCCCTTTGACTCTCCCTCAGCTCCTCCAGTTTCCTCTTGAGTTTCACCATTCTTCTCGAGTAGAGTCTTATGGTAGATTCCACCCCATATACTCCTGCTCCTAGAGGGCCCTGTTGCTCCCCAGTCTTCAGTTTGCTGAAGTAATCTCTCAACATAGGCAACCTATACTTAATGGAAGCAAGTTCTATCTGCATTTTCGCCTCTGACGAACCTGCATGGAGGTCGAAGACCTCCAGAAGTAAAAGTACTTTGTCTAGAACTTTCCTGTCTCCCAACTCTTTCGTTAAATTGCTCAGTTGTCTCGGCTTCATTTCAGCGAATACCAGCAACGCTTCCGTTTCTTTCTCCTTGATTTCTTTGAGCATATTCTCACTTATGTAGAAGTTAGGATTGGGCCTCTTGGGCACAGGCCTTGTCTCCACTATCTCATATCCAGCTGTCTCAGCTAGGGCTCTCGCCTCATCCAATCCGTCCCTTTCATAGAATAGGACAGCTCTCACTTCTTTCCCTCTCTGATGTTAGCCACATCACCCAAGGTCACGTCAGTATCGATTTCTTCCTCCACTCCCTCGCCAACCTCCGTGGGAACAAGTAACTTGACCCCCAACACTTTCTCCAGCTGCCTAGCCTGATCTATGGTGGGCTTAAGTCTCCCCGCCTCGAACCTCTTGACCACGTTCTCTGATACCTTCAATCTCTTGGCAAGTTCGGTAGTATCCATCCTCAGCCTCTCCCTGGATTCCCTTATGATCCTATCATAATCTTCAGTTACCTCCAACTCTTCAGGGCTTAGTCTCTTTGGCCTGGATGGAATTTTTTGCCTTACCTTTTTCTCGATCTTGACCTCCTTCCTCTCAACTATGGGTGGACTCCCTTGCTTTCTGTAGCACCTCTCGCAGAGCTTAAGTAATCCCCCCTCTATCTCCACAGTGTAACTCTTTCCCACTATGGCTGAACCGCACATCTCACAGTATTCTCCTCCGACGTTAACCATGATACCACTAAGTATATCCTATGCCAAACGTTATTAGCCTAACTGCAGAAAATACGTCTTGAGTCTAGGTTGTCGGATGAAGTAGATATTTCCAACGAGCGAGTGAGCGAGGAAAGAGAACAACTCCTTAGGGTCATGGATGAGAAGGTGAGATCGCTTCAGAACGAAGTTGATATGTTGAGAAAGGAACTCAATTATTACAAAACGGAGATGGATAAACTCCTAAGTCCACCACTCATAGAGGCCACAGTACTGGACGTCCTTGATGACGGCAGAGTGGTGGTGCGGAGCTCCTCTGGGCCTAACCTGGTGGTGAACGTTCTTCAGGACGTTCCCTTGCTTAAGCTCAGGCCTGGTATGCCGGTTGCTCTTAATCAGAGGGCCTCTGCCGTTGTTGAACTGTTGCCAAACAGGGAGGAGCCAGTTGTGAGAGGAATGGAAATAGAGGAGAGACCTAACGTCAAATATGAGGATATTGGCGGTTTGGAGGAGCAAATAAGGCAAATAAGAGAAGTGGTAGAACTTCCGCTGACCAAGCCAGAACTATTCAAGGAGATAGGCGTTGATCCTCCCAAGGGAGTCCTCCTTTACGGTCCACCAGGCACGGGGAAGACCATGTTGGCCAAGGCGGTTGCCACTGAGAGCGGTGCCACTTTTATCCATGTAATCGCCTCCGAGTTTGCGCAGAAGTTCGTGGGCGAAGGAGCGAAGATAGTTAGGGAGGTGTTCGAGCTGGCCAGAAAGAAGGCACCAGCCATTCATCTTCATAGACGAGATAGATGCGATAGCCTCCAAGAGGGTTGACGTTGGAACAAGCGGTGAGAGGGAAATTCAGAGAACCCTGATGCAGTTATTGGCTGAGATAGATGGATTCAAACCACTGCAGAACGTCAGAATATTGACAGCAACCAATAGGATAGATGTCCTAGATCCGGCCTTGCTCAGGCCTGGGAGGTTCGATAGGATAATCGAGGTTCCGCTTCCTGACGCAAAGGGTAGGGAGAGAATATATTCAATATACCTAAGTAAAATGAAGATTAAGGGCGAAGTTGACACTAAGACACTTGCCGCGGAGTCCGAGGGGCTAAGTGGCGCTGATATAAGGAACGTATGCGTAGAGGCAGCATATGTGGCCATAAGGGAAGGGAGAGGCTTCGTAACAAATGAGGACATTAAAACTGCCCTAAAGTCAATTAAGGAGAAGAGGGAACCAAAGGTCAAGGAGAGGGCTGAGAAATTCATTTGACACCGGATGAGCAAAGGTATGTTTTGGACATCCTCAACTATCAGTTTGGGGAGGATGTAGCTTCAGCTTTCTCCAAATTCATTCCGCATGTGGAGGTACGACGCTCACCTTCTACATGGAGGATGAGGAGCTTCAGGCTCAATGGCCGCCTCCTCATGGTCCTGAGAGCTCAAGATAACATGTTTTCCCTGACTCCTCTCGCTGGAGAGATAATCTCGAGATCGCTGCCATCCCCTAGACTTAGGCTTATTGTTATGGATGACGTCTCTCAGTTTATTTTGGAGGGAGGCGACGTCTTCTGTAAACATGTGATCGACCTTGATCCCACCTTGAGGGCAGGGGATGAGGCCATTGCTGTCAGTAAGGACGGAAAGCCTTTGGCCGTAGGTCGAATGAACCTCTCAGGTGAGGAGGTGAGATCTTATAAAAGGGGAGTGGCCCTATTTGTGAGGAGAGGATTCAAGGAATGAGCGTTAGGGTTATACTAAAGGATGTGGAGGAGTCCCAGCTAGTGGGCAAATACTTCATAACTGGCTTCAGGACCCTAGGTGAGACAGGTTACCTGGCAGCTAGATATTTGGTAACGTCTAAGAAGATGAGGAGAATTGGATTCGTCGTGACCAAATATCAGAGAGACGTTGCTTTCCTGGACGACTACGGTCTGGCCACACCTTATGAAATATTCTATGACGACGAGGATCAAATAATTGTAATGTTGAATCATCTTCTGCCCTTTGAGAGGGAATGGAGCCAATTCGCCTTGACTGTAACCAGGTGGTTGAAGAGGATATCCCCCAAGGAGGTTTTCCTAATAGGAGGGCTTGACAAGAGATATAAGAACGATCAGACTGATGTGAGATGGCTCAACACCAGCAAGAGCACAGTTAAGCTTGATTTTCCCAGCATAGAGAAACAGCTCCTAATGGTCGGACCACTGGCCTTACTGACTGTCTACTCGGAGATAATGGACGTGCCGGCCACAGTTATTCTACCATTCGCAGACAGAGATAGGGCGGACCCACAGGCGGCGGCAGTGGCCATTGAAGTATTAAAGAAAGTAATAGGTCTCAAGGTTGACGTCAACCAACTCTATGAGGACGCCAAGAAGATACAGGAGGAACTCAGGAGACAGATGGAACTTATGCAGAACGAATTAACTAAGTTCAAGAGCGGGGATAGAGTCTATATGTAACAGTTCCTTTAACATGGAACCTTGACATTTTAGCCTTATTCTTGAGACCTTGTTCTTCTCGATGAACTGCAGGAGAGATTTTCTTAAGTCCTCTATCACCCCAACATCCAGATCCTTGGGATCCTCAAACTGGGATAGAGGATATACCTCAGAAACGTTGATGGGAACTACGCCAAAATAGGGGGCAAGAACGAAGGAGTTTTCCCTCCCTTTAGCCTCCCTCAGGTATGGCTTCGGGAGGAGATCGTAACATATGAGCTCCATCTCGTTGTTGATTGACTTCCATTCCATCATTTTCCTCTTGTGTCTAAGGATCTCAGGTCTATGTAGCGAGTCCTCGTTGAATAGAAATATTCCCCTTGGTTCGCCCTTGGTACGAGGATCATATTTTTCTAGATATTCTGAAAATTTCCTGAACTCCCTAAAGGCCCCATACAAGGAAGGGTGGGACATGGCCTTCTGCTGGACGTACTCGAAGAGCCTTCCCTCAACTATGGCGTTTCTGGTGTCTACTAGTTCCTCCTTTATTTTGTGGAGGTTATGTAGGGCCAATAGCCTTGACCTCTCCTCCGACTCCAACAATTCCTTGGATGTGTGAGTTGAACACACGGGACAGGAGCAGGGAAGCTCCCTCATTTGTTCTATTCTCAGCACCCTCTCCCTTGTCATATATCTTCCCTCCCTTGCGTAAAGGACGTATGAGGCTGAGTCAAAGCTATCCACCCCGAGGGCAACCGCTATGGGTATAAGGTGAGGGATCCCTCCTCCAAAGAGGTGAAATGGCTTCCCTCTCCCCACGGAGGATTTGGCGGCAAATATCATCCTCACCAACTCCCTGTACTGATATCCCTCCATTAGGGGAGTTGGACTCCCCAGGGCTAACATTTTGAATTCCTCCCTGCTATCGGCAACTGCAGCCGACTTACTGACCAAGTCAAGGAACGTCCCCCCTTGAATGGGATGGACCCATAAGGTCCTTGAGTCTCTTATGGTTTCAGTTATGGCCTGCCCCCTCCTCAAGGTCTCCTCCACCGAACGCAATGCGTTCTCTCTATCATGGGAATCTCCCGTGGGGAGATCTAGGAATACCCCTATGTCTGTGGACACCTCGAGCTCATACTTCACGACCTGTTCTATTCTCAGCATCTACATCTCCGTACTGCAGGATCTGGTATGCCCCTGAGTCTGTCATTATTACTCCGTTAAAGTTAAGGAATTCGTGGATGGGTCTCTTTACACCCCTCTTCATGAGGAAGTAGCTGTTTGTTATGATATTGTTGAAGCCTACCCTTTGTACCTCCTCCACAGTCAACTCCTTCTTGAACGGATTCACCACAGGGAAAAAGGCTGGAGTCATCAACTTTCCATGGGCGGTCTCAAGTTTACCGATCCTTCCAGCGAGATCCTCGTCTGTGACTTCGAAGTCCCCTATCATTTCTGCGAACCTTGAGTCCCCTGCTTCCTCTTCGTATAGTCTGTGAAAACATCGTACACCCTTTGAGCTAGGGGTCCCGTCCCCTCCACTCCGGCCTCAGATACCTTTATCCTATCCATCACTGTAACCAGCTGTGCGTCCTCATATACCTTTATGTCCCCAGGGCGGAGCGACAGACTTCTTTCCAATATTTCTGCGAACTCCTTCACGTCAAACGTGGGGGACGACTTGACAAGGACCTCCGATATTACCATTCCATTCAATATTACTCTACTATATTGATTGTTCTCATTGTCCCTGGCGTTGACCAAACTGAGCATAAGTGAGCTGGACTCAAAGGAACTTAACACCCCTGAGTAAGTCCTTCCAGAGGTTAACCTTACTGTTACTGGTTTATCTATTAGTGCATTCAGGTCAGTTACGATTCTCCTTACGGAACTCATTGTATCTCAACCGAAAAAAGTTATAATGTGCCGCTTAAATAAGCTCGTCGAGAGACCTTGAACATGACTAAAGAGAGACTCACCTTTAAGGGAAGAGTGAAGTCGAAGGTTCCAGGGACCATCCCAGGAGTGCAGATAGCCAAGATTGAGGGAGATGGAGTAGATATGGAGATGGACGTCCTCAGAGAGTATGATGTCATCCCCTTGAACTCCGAGGTGGAGGTAGAGCTATCCAAAGAAAGGCCTAATTTCACGGAAAATGACTTCTGCGCCCACGGCCACCTTTTCTTGGAGAAGGAAATGGAAGGGAGGAAAGCCACTTTACTCTCACTATACGGTCTGGTCGTTAAGTTCTGGACCACGGACGGGTTGATAAAATCCGGAAAGTTTTCAATGATGGACCACGTTTACCTTTGTGTGAGGCCGTCGCCAGCGGTTTCGCTTAAACATTAGATTTATAGAAGTTGGGGGTTTGGGGGAGGAGATGGTTAAGGTTGAAAAGTCTTCGAGTCAATCCCTCTTCAATAGTCAAGAGGGGTAAGAACGCAACCAGAGTCACGATTTTGATGAAGGTTGCCCTCTCAGATAGTATCGTCATGAGTCTGCAAATCATGGGGTTAGATGTTCTCCCTGGGAGTGTGATGCATCCCTTCTAAAATTCTGGTTGGCTAAAAGAAAAATTCGTAGCTTAGTCCTGACACTATGGACAGATAGACCGTTAATTTACAAAAGGCTGAAAGCTTCGCCCCTTCTAGGGGCAGATGATTAGTTAAATACTGTTCTTCTAAACTTGCGTTGATGGCCAGGAGGAACGCGATCAGAGCCACAGTTTCAATGTCGCCTCCTCTGAATCCCTCCTAGTCCTTGTAAATAACTACGTGAAGGCAACACGTTTCGTATTAGTTCTGGTTAAAAGGAAATGTGAAAGACCCGAACGAGAAAGGCACGTTAGGAAAATCCGTGAGTTGTATGATAAACTAAGGAGCGAATTTAAACTACCTTCGAAGGCTACTGAGGACTGCTATCGTAACGCTTTGGGAATAAAGCATGGTTCAACAACCCTAAGAAGGTTCCCTAGTGTCCACAAACCAACGGTATGGTTAACACCTAGGTTGAGCTATAACTTGAACCTAGAGACAACAAAAGTTAAGATCGCTGGTGAACTTCAGATCATTGGATATCCAAGGAACATCAAGGACTACCTAAGCTGATGAGAGAAGCTAGACTGGTAGTAAAGGATGGTAAAGCCTTCCTCAAGGTTATTTTCGAGAAGTCAAAGGAGAAAGTTGAACCTAACTCAAGTGTCGCTGTATACATTAACGTGGCCGAGATTGTAGGTGAGGACTAGCCATTACGTCAGGATACAAACACGCCTTCACGAGTCCCACCGCTGGAAATCCCTAGCCGAGAACCTACAAGGGAAGTACCCTAGAAGGTGGAAGGAAAATGGAAGAATTCTCCATAGAATTCACTCCCTCCATCAAAAGGCTAAGCAAATCACCGAGGATTTTGCTAAGAAGGTATGGGTAGTTGGGGCTAAGAGGATGGGCGCCAGCATCATAAAACTGGAGAGTTTGAAGAACCTCATCAGAAACGTGGGTAAATTGCCGAAAGGTTTCCACGATAAGCTCTATTTAATGCAGTACCGTCGTTTGCAGTATTGGATCGGTTGGCAAGCAAAGAAACACGGGTTAGTCGAGTTCGTTAATCCGAAGTACTCCTCATTCACCTGAAATGCGGGCAGAGAATGAGAGACCGCTCACAGGTATTTTCAATGTGTTGATTGTGGTTACGAGAACGACCGTGATGTGATCGCGATGAACCTAAATGGTGGTCTCCGACCCTCTCGACCGCCCCTCAGAGATGTATCTCCGGATGAGGGGAACCATCACCAGCGGGGAGGAAGTCAGTCTAATCTGGATTTAACTTTCGTCTCCCTCCCCGGCCCTCTTTTACGGTATGATGTTGTGGACGAACTGAAAAGGAACATTCTACCACTTCTCCTTCCCTTGGTTTTCCTTTACGTCATAACAAGGAATCTACTATTGCCTGTTTTAGCAGGAGCAGTAGTAATTTTTCTTTTCTGGCCTCAGATTAGAAATCTATTTGGCCTCAGGACCTTCGATCATAGTATGAGGGTGGAGGAGGGTGTAGCTATATGGGAAAATAAGTCCATCGCAGTGTTGAAGGTTATTGACGTTCCATTTGATTACAGAGATTTCAGCGGCGAATCTTTGAGAGACAAGGTGAACATGTTCTACAGGTCAATAAACGTTAGCAACGACGTCACGTTAATAGTTAAGAGGAGCCACGTGGATAAAACCGACTATCTCAGAGAACTCATGCGTTCAGCTCAGAACTTAAGGATAAGTGTAGACGCCGATCCTTCCAATCAGCAAGCCAAGAGGAAGTTGGAATTGGTGCAGAAAATGATTGACAGGCTAAACGAAGGTGAAGCTCCCTTTAGATATCAGTTCTACGTGTTGGTGGAAGGTAAGAACAAAGAGGAAGTTAAGTCGGTTGCCACTGTAATAAAGTCTGGACTCGCCTCCATAGGACTTAAGACCTCTGTCGCCTCGGCACAGGAGATAAGGAATTTACTTAACATGGATATAAGAGATGGAAGGGGGCCCATTGTACCCTCACAACTACCTTTCCTTACTCCCTTCTCTCAGCCCAAGGCCCCCAGGTCTGAAATGTGGTCAAATGGACTTTACCTTGGCTTAGATATGGAACACGGAATTCCAGTATTTTGGAACTTCAGCTCAGCTCAGAATTCCCATCTTCTCGTTCTAGGTCCCACAGGAAGCGGCAAGACGGAGTTCCTTCTCTGGACCTCCATTAAACTAAATTCTTTTAGTGACATCCCAATAGTCGCCCTAGACATCAAGGGGGACATTAGAGTTAGACTGAAGAGAGATGGAGTACAGCATAGGGTGCTCTCACCATTGGTTAAGGGCTTGGGTCTATTGGAGGTGGGCGAAGTTCCAATTGAAGTCAGGGCTCAGCAGATAGAGGGAATTTTATCCAATTCTTTTAGATTGGATAAATACACCTCCTCTCTTTTATACGAGGCCATTATCTCTGCCTTGAGGGAATCAGCCACACTTCACGTTACTTGGGATGACGTCATGGAGAAGGTGAGAACTCAAGACGTAAAGGATGTTATATATATTAAGAAGGTCATCGACTCGGTCAAGTTTCTCGATTTGGGTGGACGTTTACTTGACAACCTGTATGATGGCATAAACGTAGTTGACCTGTCTCTGCTCAAAACTGAGGAATTAAGGAGATTGGTGGCTTTCACAGTTATCACAGATCTCATGAATAAGTACTCATTTCAAACTCCAGACAGACCAAAGATCGGTATCCTAATAGATGAAGCATGGACTATCCTCAGATCTGAGACTGAGGAATATCCCTTAGTTGCAGAATTGGTGAAACGGGGCAGAGGACATGGAATATTCGTAATGATGGCAACTCAGAACCCTCAAGACCTAGGAAAGGAGGCCGATGTCTTCTTAGATAACGTCGGACTCACCGTTCTATTAAATAATGGGGATCGTAAGTTTTGGGCAGAGGCCGCGAGATTCGTGGAACTTAGCCCAGAGGAGGTCGATAGGTATCTCATGTATATGGGCAGGGGTGAGGCGCTGGTTAGATTCCTGGGAGATCCTAGACCTCTTAAGGTAATCCTCGATGTAGCCCAGAGGTGGTCCACATGAGGGCAATTCGTTCTTGGGGGGGTTAGGTGGTGTAAGTGTCCCCTCCCGTATTGACGAACCCCTAAGGCTAACCGGTTCTCAAATAACGCACTAATGAAAGTCGCTAACAGGATATATGTCACCAAGGTAAAGCGACACTTGATGAGTTGCGCCTCTATCCTCATCAAACCCTGTGGACGACTTAGTCATGTGGTATATTAAGGGCTTGGAAGGTTGAGCCTGGGAGCTTCATCCTTCACCCATTTCCAAGAGGGGGGCAAGGTAGGCCAAGGTGCAGTAGATCCCCACTGCGAGAGTGAAAAACCCTGTAAGGGCGGGGTAAATACTCCTTGATTGGCCTAAGACTGTTTTTATATCTTATAGGGTTAAACCTCACACAATGGGCGCTAGGTGGACACCGAAGTGGGAAATTAAGGAGGTAGAGCATGAGGGAAAGAGGTATGAAGTATGCTACGACCCACAGACCACTCTATATTCTTGCCCGCTTTGTAAGCCGTGCGACGTTCCTCTAGATGATAAATCTAAGGGTACCTATTTCTTCACTGAAGATGATCTACTTTATCATCTCCTAAATCATGACGTCACAGCAGTCAAGGAAGTAGAGGTGTTGGAGGAGTCTGATGAAGATGAGGTTGATGGGGAAGAGGAGGAAGAGGAGTAGGATATTGGTGGTGGGTAACTTTACCTTTGACGTAATCGATGGTAAAAGGTTCCCAGGCGGTCCGCCACTGTACGCTGGACTGGGGGTAGTGGCGGCTGGAGGGGTGCCGATCCTTTGGGGGAAATTTGGTCCTGATTATCCCCTTCAAGTTTTGGATTTCCCACACGAGTTGATTGGGCTAAGGGGAGGAAACACTACGACATTTCGGGTGTTATTTGAAAACGGGAGAAGGATAATGAGCGTCCTCGAGAACTCTGGAAAAATTGGGTGGCCACCATCATTGGACGTCGATGGTGTTCTAGTCGATCCGGTGTGTAGTGAAGTTGACTCAAATCTCCTAGATGGTGTGAACGTACCTATGGCTGTGGACGTTCAGGGATTCATAAGAAAAATATGTGGGACCTCACCACTTCCATCTCAAGGTATGGTTTTACATGCTAACTATGATGAATTTTCGAGCCTCGACACAAATCTGCAGGAGCTAAGCCGAGGGAATAGGGAGATCCTCCTCTCTTTCGATTCAGATGGGTTCCTCCTGATCAGCGGATCTAAAACTCAATTCTACAGGTCAGACATGAGGGGGGAGAGGACGGTGGGAAACGGTGACTTCCTTCTAGCCTCCTATTTCACGCTTAGGGTCTCAGGTTATGGACCATGGGAGGCGGCCCAGGAGTCCAAGTGGTTGGTGGAGAGCTTCAGCAACTCTCTGCCGATTTGAGGGTTGAACAAATGTCGTAATTTTTCCACTCACCTAATCTTCCGCAGTTGTGGACGTGGTCTAAGTCAAGCTTCGGCTCCCCTAAAAGTACCCCCTCAGAGATGACCCTATGTCTAACTGCCAATATCTTTCCAATTAACGACTTTCTTCTAGCTTCGCTAATGACTCTCTCCTCCAGGTTTGAGGGAATATCATTTTTCTGATAAAATGAGAAAGCGTAGAGTAGCTCCAGTTTATCTATGTTAAGCTTGACAGCATATCTAAAGGATGCGCCTTTTGGCACCACGATATTCCAATCATCTCCACTTACCTCAGAGATCATGAGGGTGATCCCTACGTTCAATGAATCCAACCCTTCATCGATTCCCAATAACTTTCCTAACCTATTCCTTGATCCAGCATTGTAAATGTCCTCGAATTGAATCCACTTACCATTTGATAGGAGGACTCTCTTATTTTTCAAAGATAAGATCCTTCCTCTCACGATCCTGGACTCTGAGGCTAATTTGCTCAAAAAATCAGTCAAATTTTCTACGAGGGCAAAGTTCCTCCCCCTTTGTGGTACCCACTCAACGTTATCTAGCCCGATCTCCCCCTTTCCGAACCAGACAGCCTCGAACTCACGTAGCCTTAACTTTCCCTGCAAGGTGGAGATACATTCAGTGTTCCATATTAATGGTGGAATTAACGGTATATCATGCCCTAGAATTTCCTCCTTTACAAAGACCCCCCCTGGCCTTGGCTGTTCCTCCACGATTATACCTTCTACCCTTTTACCCACGGTCAGTCCAGCTAATCCCGCTCCGACAATGAGGTGCATTGAGATAAGGTCAGACTTTATGATAATAAAGAGAACACTGAGGTTGAAAGATTAACTTAAAACTCCGCCCTGTAGGGATGGGTCTCTCCTAAGAAAGGGTATAAGCACATGTTCTCCATTCAAGGCCCTCTTGGATATGAGTGCTCTTATGATATCCTCCATGTTCCAAGATGGATCATATATCATCCTTACGCCGTCTACCTCCACCATTGCCTCCTCCTGGAGTAAGTCGAACTCTGGCTCAACGATTATTCCCCTCATCGTTCTCTTAAGTTCGTAGATGAGAGGTATGAGGCCCATGTCGCCCATCGGGCCGTATATTACCTTAACTTTGACATGCTCCACAACAGTTCTCTTAGGCCTTGAAAGGTTTATAATGTGATACGTCCCAATATTATTGTTGAGGTCCTTCCTAGGTTCTACCATACTTCAAGCAGCGGCATTATTTTCAATCACTGACGACTTGGAACAAGCAAAGAGAGATCTGGAGAAAGTGAGTGGCATATATGTTGGATTTAACTGTAGAATACTTGATCTCTCGAACCCTGATGATAGATTACTGGCAATTGATGTGGATCCTGACGTTGCTGACTTCAAGGATGGCTATGCTGTGCTTGTCTCTGCCTAAGTTAATCTCGAAATATCCCTCTTCTTATGCTAAGTGAACTTTACTCTGCCCTTTCGGAGCTACTCACCTCGCGGTGAGGATTTCCTACTTCTTAACCTAATCTTACCCCTCAAGAGATGAGTAGAGGATTTCACCTGCACAACATTCTAGGCCCTGAGGATATGCGGGCCGTGACAACGTTATCCCATGGACAGTCGATGAGGGAGGGGCTTTTCATGAACCACGGCTTTAACCCACCTCGGTGACGCTCATTATGTCCGGATTGTGATCACATTCGAGGGGAAGTGTCATTTGAATTGGGAATATCCATCCACATGGAAGAGGCTTCCCAAACCCCTGTTGAAATAAGCCGTAGTCCTCTGAGATAATTAGTTTAAAGGCAAATTACAGAAAGAGGGTTAAGGGGCGGAAAGCCTCGCCTTTCGAGGCGTGATATAGCCCTCATTTAAATAGAGCTCTTCTGAAAATCTCTTAGTGATGACTCTCCTCCTATCCTCGACTGAGGAAATGAGACGGAGGAGAATCCACTATCCCTTCCCCTTAAGGGACTAGACTGCATGGATGAAAGTCCCCA
>Ga0074076_100043_pt1 | contig 25755 bp, 24 predicted proteins | sample YNPg_D_FD_63713 | JGI IMG/M metagenome (GOLD analysis project Ga0074076, IMG submission 63713) | Hot spring microbial communities from Beowulf Spring, Yellowstone National Park, Wyoming, USA - YNP_Beowulf Spring_D v2 (version 2) | ecosystem: Environmental > Aquatic > Thermal springs > Hot...
GCAAATTCTCTGCTAATGACTTCCAATGATGAACCTCCTCAAGGCGGGTTGGTATTCTAACGTAGTGTTTATCGTCACTCCCAGCAACTATCTCAGCCATGTTAATATCTACGGCAATACTCTCCTTTGGCTCAACACTATCTAACGGTTTCTCGAAAACCACCTTTAAGAAAGCCTTACCATCCCTGATCACTAGCCTTGATTCCTTCATCCTCCAACTCATGTACTCCCTCAAGTTTCTAGGATAACCTAAGATTGGTAGTTCACCAACACTTGCTATCCTAACACTCTTCTTATCGAAGTCCACATTATAACTGGCTTTAGGAGTTAGCCATACAGTGGGCTTGTATACTCTCGGGAACCTACCTTTCTTAGGATTATTAAACCAACCCTTGTATATTGAGAGTGCATCGCGGTAGCAGTCCTCAGCAACCTTTGATGGTAGATTGTATTCCTCCCTTAACTTCTCGTACAAACCCTAGTGAACCCTTCCTAATACTCCCTTCTCGTTTGGGTTCGGAACATTTTCCTTGCAACAACCAAAATAGGGTGAAACGGAGTGCTTTTACGTAGTTGTTTATGAGGGCTAGGAGGGGTTCAGATATGGCGATCTTCATCGAAACCGTAGCTCTGATCGCTTTAACCCTCCTAGCCATTGAAAGAATTTTAGAAAAACATATTTAAATATAAGGGGGCTATCCATCCCCGCCCTTGAAGGGGCGAGGCTTTCCGCCCCCTTAACCCCCAATTTTTGTAAACGAGGCAATGGGAATTGTCGAAACAATTTTAGAAGCTCTAAGAAGTATACAATTCAGCGCGTAAAAGTCTTTAGGGAAAATCGGATGAGCGCCACCTTCCGATCGGAAAAGTCACAAGTTAATAGAGGAGTATTGGGTTGGGTGGGACTTTGTCAAAACCTCTTCGTTTACCCAGTCAAAAGTTGTACACGCAGTGTGAGCATAACGAGTTGTGTGCCAAAAGCGAAGCATTTTATGAGACACAAGCGAGCTATGATTGTTCTCATATCGGGTGGTGTTTACAGAAATGTCCTGTGCAGTATTATTGGCACACCTTGATAAAATTTCGCTACTTAATAGCTCCGTCAGGTGTTACACGAGAATCATTGGCCACTATTCTTCGGTCTTTCGAGCTTTTCGAGCGTGTCTGTAAACTTCCTTTGCGTAATCATCTTCCGAAGCGTTTATCAAAAAGACCCTTGCCTTCCAGTCGGATAGCTTAAGCCAGCTGTAAGAAGATTGGCTCGCCCACCAGTTCAGGCTCCCTCCCACTATCTCTTCGACCTCCGCTTTGATTTCGTAAGGATCTTTCGCGTTGAGAGGAGGACTTTCAAGCACCACGTAAACTTTGCTCGTGCCGGGTGTGGCCTCCTCTTGTTGAATCAAGCCAAACTCGTTTGAGTACTCAATTCTGATCGTTATCATGAGAGGTTGTTTACCCGGGTCTGGGTTGGGAATGAGTGTTTTGAGCTCCTTTGTGCCACCACTTATTTTGAGCCTTTCGTGTATCATCTCACCAAGCTTTGCGCTTTGAAAGTAGGTCACGAGTAGCTGACCCACTAGATTCTCAAGTTCTTTGTCCCTGCTACTCCTACCCCAGCTCAAAACAACCACTTCATTACGGTGCCTTGTCTATCAGTATAAGTGAGCCAACTCTGAACACAACGTGGTCCACGTAAAGTGTCGGGTCTACCACTAGGCTTCTGTTTACCTCGCAAAGAGGTAAGAGTGTTTCCTCTTCCTCGACCAAAACTTCTTTTGTGTCCATCACACAGTAAGACACTTCTTACATTATAAACCTTTTGTACACCAAATTGCGGTAATTCCCATGACGCGCAACCAGTGTGTCATCTGAAAAGCTGTAACTTAAGATCAGCCGTTCTTTTGTAGCCCATGTCCTTCAAGCCTGAGAAGTCTAGCGTCGGTGCACTTTAAACTAAGCGAACCGCTTTTTAGCGATTGCTTTCGAAGCGTTATCACCTATAGAACAAAAAAGGTTTCCTTGGGGGTTTTAATCAAAAGTTATAAATAAGCGAAAGCTTGTGTTTTAGTGGCTTTGACACAGTCGCCTTATGGCTTTATTTCAGACGCCTACGGAAAGAACCATTACGAGTCGGCCTTTTAAGCAGTTACTCAGAGGCTATGACGGTTCACAGCTTTCGGAGGTTGGAGATTTTGCTGGTAAAGAGCTGTACGAAGTGTCTGACTATGTGGACAAAGTGGCAAGGCCTAAGCTCGTTTTTTGGTCTTCTTCGGGTGAAAGGGTGGAAAGAGTTTGGCTTGAGCCTGCAGAGCGTGCAGTTCTTGAAAGGCTTGTGAAACACTTTAAGGTGAATGAAAAGCCTTATACCAGCGGAGACTGGTTCCAATATTTCTGCTGTGTTTACTTAATCGGAGACCCGGGTATTTCGTGTATCCTTACCGTGACAAATCAAACCGCGTACGCGATATACAAGTATGGCGACGAAAGCACAAAGAAGTTTCTCCCCTTTTTAATAGGCGAAAGCGACACACTTGCGTTTGGCGCTACCTGGTTCACGGAAATTCAAGGAGGAAGCGACCTTGGAGCAAACCTCGTCGAAGCTCGTCCGGATGGCACAATTTGGAAGCTAAAAGGCACAAAGTACTTTTGTAGTAACGCTGGTGTTGCGAATTTTGCGATCGTCACCGCAAGAGCGCGTGGCGCTAAAGAGGGTGCAAAGGGAATTTCTCTCTTGTGCCAGAGTTTGATTCAAATGGCAAAAGAAACTTTCGCGTAACCAGGTTAAAGCAAAAGAGCGGAACTCTGAGCGTCCCAACCGGTGAGGTTGAGTTCGAAAATTCTGAGGCGTTTCTAATTGGCAAGCCTGAAATGGGAATCTACTATACCACGGAAAACCTTATGGTCTCAAGGCTTTCGAATGCGATGGGCGCTTTGGGTATAGCAAGAAAAGCCTACTTAGAAGCGTATTACTACGCAAAAAAAGAAGCGCCTTCGGAAAGAAGCTTCTGGAACACCCGCTTGTTCAGCGCGACCTTATCGAAATGGAGGTTTACATAGAGGGCACGATGGCGATAACCCTTAAGGCGATACACGAGTTTCAAAAAAGCTTTAAGGAAACACCTCCCTATACCGAGCGCTACCATTATGCAAGGCTGCTTACTCACATAGCGAAGAACCTAACCGCGGATATGAGCTCTTATGTCACAAGACTTGCGATGGAGCTACACGGCGGTATAGGCTTTCTAAGCGAGTTTCCAGTTGAAAGGTGGCACAGAGAGGCGCTCATAACGCCCATTTGGGAGGGTACGAGTAACATTCAAGCGCTCGATATGCTAGAGGCGATAGTGAAAAAGTCTGCTCACCTTCCGCTACTCAAAGAACTCGAAGACATGGCCATCGATTTAAAAGCGTGTGAAACGCACGCTTTGGAGCTCTATAAACACGCGCACACAAGGGCTGAGTCCACTCTGAAATCGCTTAACGCACTTAGCGAGGAGGAAGCACAGTTTTTCGCAAAAGACGTGCTTTCAGAGCTAGGACATGCTCTTGCGGTCGCTACTCTTGTCCACGCTTCTTATAGACTCAGTTCGAAAAGACTTCTCAATGTAGCCGAAGTGTACCACGAAAAATTTGTCGAAAAGAAGGCGATAGGAACAAGACAAGAAAAAGAGAGAAAGAACATAATTGAGATCGACGAAGGCTTTTAACACTTTATAATGGTAAATCTGTTTAAAACGCGTTGAAGATTCCAAAACTCGCAAAAATGCGTCACCGAATTGTGTCCGTTTTACGCTCGCACAGTTAGGCGGGAGTGGCCGATAATGTGCGCTATTTTGTGAGGCCGTTTTCCACGTGTCCAAAGCATTTCTGTCACGTTGATTGCGAAAGACAGCGTGGAAAGTAGTAGCGCTTCGCAGTTGTTACCGCGACGTTCCGAATTTTCCAATTCTGATGTGAATTGTAAAGTCGTTGGGTTGGTTATCATATATGGTGAACGCTCTATCAGCCGCTATTATGTCGTGTAAAATTCCCGCTTTTTGCACCTATATTCAAGTGGCGCGTTCTTTATTTGGGTCTTGTAGCCTTCGGCTTATAGCTATTTGCTACGCAAGCTGGTTTAAATCCTTGTTTTTGCCCTGAAACCTCATAATTTTTTCTGCTACCATTTGGTCTCCGATCGGCATTTCATAAACCCAAGTAAGCCTTAGGGCTGATTCATGGTGCGTAAGCGCTACGATGTAGGATTACGCGCTCAACAAGCGTTACCCGCACAGCATTTGTAGCGCTTGCCTTAAATCGCACAAACCGCTCATTTAACCGCGTGCAAGCGTTTTTACGGCGCGTTCACCTGCGCTTAACTCGCCTTCGGTTGGCACGTTTTTCACCCAATTCTGAACTTATGTTTGTGAATATATATTCATAAATATATGATAGAAAGAAGAGAGTGCGTCGAACTACGTTCATTAAGCGGTTGGAGTCTCGTTTACGGTAGAAAAAAGGTTGGAAAGACGTACTTGGTCACGCGCTGTGTTGCGCACGACTCGTATTACGTTGTCACAAGGCAGATGGACGTGTTGAAAGGTGACGAAAGGTTGGAGATGGGAAAAGCGATAGCGCAAATCACAAAAGGGAGCTAAAGGCGGGAAAAAGCGTGATACTCGATGAATTCCAGCGTGTTCCCGAGAGTTTGTGGGATGTGCTCTCAGCTCAGCACCCAAACGGTAAGCTTATGCTTCTTGCAAGCTCGCTTGGCATCACAAGAAAGGTGTTCGACAAAAACAGCTCTCTCTTAGGCTTGGTTTTACCTTACAGAATGGACGTGATACACTACTCGGATGCGCTTGCGCACTTTGGAGAACCGCTTATCGCTTTACTTTTCAGGGACCCTTGGGTTGTCACCCATGTTTCAAGCTGGGCCGATGTGTCGCGTAATCCTCAAAGGTTTTACTATGTGGTAAAAGGGTTAATCGGGGAAGTGTTTCAAGAAGAGGAAAGAATGTTCACGCAGATCTACGAAGCGATTCTAGTAAGTGTCGCCGAAGGTGAGTGGAACAGCTCAATCATCGCTTCAAGGCTACAGTCAACTCTGAGTGTGAACGGTTCAACCGTTTCTTCTTACTTAGACTCGCTTTACAAAATGGGTTTGGTAAAGAAGATCAGGGTGTTTAGAGGTGGAAGAGGGGTTGAGTGGTACTACACACTCAGCTCCCCTATTATGTCTGCGGTGCTTTACGCCGAAGCAAAGCACAGAATTTCGGACAACGACCAAGAAGTGGACTTGACGCGTCCAATAGCAAGAGAGCTACAGTTTTCAGTGGGAGAGCTTCTCGCAGAAAAACACGGGGCGCAGCTTGCGTACAGCCCAAAAGAAGACATAGATATCGTGCTCTTAAAACACGGAAAACCAATAGCGGGGTACGAGCTAAAAATCGGTGAAATCGAAAAGGCCGAAGCGGAAAAGGCGATTTGGAAAATTAGAAGCGCGGGTATCCCGAAAGCTGGGCTTGTGAGCCTTGCGTCAAAGCCACCGCCTTCTGACGAAAGCCTTACTTCAGAAGACTTGGTGGAAATCGCAAGGCAAATTCGTAAAAAGTGGCAAAAGTAGTCGTAGTGCGCTTTTACGGTTGGAGCGTTTACAATTTTTTATAAAGCTTCCAAGCGGGATAAAAGCATAAACACACATGCGGAAAAGATTAGCCGTGTGTAAGGACTCATTTAGAGACGTTTCAAAAACCATGGCGTGTTGAAAATTAGAGGTTGTGTGCAAGCTTTACAACACACGCTGAAGAAGTACCAAAGAAACAAGCTCGCGCTGAACAAAAACGAAGACAACTTGGATTTAAGAAAAAACAAGTTAGCAAACAACTCGCACAGTTTGCCTTGTGAAAAGTTTTGAGGGACTAGTGACAAACCCAAGAAGCCTTACAAGTTTCTTTGATCTACCCCGAAAGCTTAAGGCGAAAATAAGCTTAGTAAGGAGTACGAACACTTGAAGGAGCACAGGCAAGACTTGTTTTTCAAGTTTGGGGCACTCCTTGGAGGAGCATGACGACTAATCTTGCAAGGATTTAAACACCAAGGATCCAAAAAAGCAGCAAGAAGGCCGAAGCCTTACTCTTTTGAACTAAGAACACTCGAGCGTTTGTGAAACTTGGTAAAGCTGTTCTCGCACTCTTTCAATAGCTCCCGCAAACGTTTGCGGAAAAATCAACCAGCACCCTAAAACACCTAATCTTCTACTGTGCGTTTTGCTGTTTCACGCTCGACCGTGATCTCAACGCTTCTTTAATCCTTCCAAAACGCGCAGGGTGGGTGCCACCCGCGGTAGCCTGTTTCGCCCAATACCTCCTCTACCCTCTCTTGGGTTGAGGACGCAAGGTGGGGCAATGATTCAGGAAGCTCCACCAAGCGGGGTAGCTCACAAGGTTGTAAATTAAACACAAGCTTGAACTAGCCTTTTCCAGCTTCTCCTACCTTCCAAAAATCTCGTAAACTAGAAGCTTATGCTCTCCTATCTTGGATTTTGACTTGTGGATTAGCTCGCTCAGCGCTTCGATTTAAAAATTAGCACAAGCCCATAAACTTTTACGCCTTAAAAAGTCTAGAGGATATGCTTTCTTTCGAAAGTAGCCAAGTGAGCCTCTTTTGTGGTTCGTAAACGTAGATCAAGGGCACCAAGTACTTCTGCGCAAGCTCATAAAATGCGATCGTCGCAGGTTTTGTGGCCGAAGTGCAGTCCATCACCACGACACCGCTTTCCAGAAGTTTCACAAGCTCTTTTTCGACTTTGCGTTTCACGCTTTCGATATCCGAAATTTCTTCTATCTCTCCAATTTTACCCAAAACTATCCAGTGAAAAGATAGGCTATTCCAGTCGTTCAAAGCGTCAAGCGACGTGACAACATATGCGTCATCAAAAGAAAACCCCTCGTTTTCAAGTAGACTCAAAGCGACCTGAGGTTCAGCTTCTTTTCTTGAATCCTTTTTTCCAAGCAATCCCAAGTAAAAAGTTTTCACTCTTTTTGTGCAAAACAAAAAGAGTAAAGGCGTCTTAAAGCGCAGGCGGTAAACACCCTTAACAGGATTTTCGATGACCCCAAGCCGCTTTAACACTTCGAGGTTGTGAACGAGCGTGTTACCTCCAAAGCCCACTGCGCTTTTCAAATCGCCAAAGCTTGCTTCACCACCCATTTCGGAAAGCGCGCGCACAAGCTTTTTCCTATTGTGTGTTTGTAGCGCTCTTGCGTAGTCAGGGACAGCGCACACAAAAACAAGTATCCGAGCACTCTTTTGAGTGTTGTTCATGAGAATTGCCTTTTTGCGATTCTTTCCATAGACTTGGCAAAAGCCACGTCTTAGCGCATCTCGAACGTTTTGCGCTTCTGAGCATTTTCGGATTCTTAAATCCAAGTTGTTTGCGTCAGCATAGCCAAAAACACAAAGAGAAAAACATCACCAAAGCTTGCCTTCGCGTCCGAAAGTGCGACTGTGATTTTTGAAGCAGCTTTTTTGTGTTTTCTACAGGTATTGCTTCTGTTGTAACGCTCAAAGGGTTTTTTAAAATCTTGTGAACTCTATGTGGACACACGCATTGACCACGATAAATTTTTTGGTATTCTAAAGAGTGTAAAACCAGCATAACACTTGCGAAACCCGTAAACTCGCGTGAAAAACCAGATTGTTCCGATTACTTGTTAATCGATATTTATTGTGTCAAGCTTGTTAAAGCTTATAATTTGAAAACACGATGCTATTATTCTTTAATGCGTGTAAGCTTTTCAAATTAAAGATACCAAAAAGCTACACAATTTGTAAAAATTTTTGATAACCGTTTTACTCGTTTAAGCTTCGTTTCGATGTCCGAATCAACACTCTACGTCTTACTACATTTACCGCTGTCCTTAAATAATTTCGTCCATAGACTTCGAAAGCTCGTTTGAGTCAAAGCAAACCGTAAAACCTCTTTGCGTCAATCAAAAGAGAGAGAAATCATCCTCTCCTTTGCGGTTTTCCTTGTTTTTCGCATTTATCACAAGCTTTGAGATTTTTTCTCCTCAGCGCTTCTCAAATCTGCGAGAAACTTTCCTATTCCCCTGCTTCGCACGGTGATTCCCGCCGCTATTTCGAGAACCTTTGAATAGTCTGGAATATAGTTCATCGCGCTCACTATTTCGTTATCGAGTGAAAACACACGCTCAAGTTTTTCAAAATTTTACAAGTTTCGTTGAACATTTTTTAGCCTTAAAAAGCACTTTCAAACCTGTGATTCATCGCTTTCAGCTTATAGCAAATCGGTCGACGCCCACTTTCAACAAGTACGCGCGTTGGTGGTTATGTTGGAGACTACAAATTTATATGAGTTTAACCATTAATAGGTGGGAAGCCCTTAGAGATTTTTAAAGCACTTCGGCTAAACAAAGACTTGTTTGGTAGGTTTTGAAATACTAGGAGCGTTTGTTGTAACGAACTACAAACAACTTTGAGGTAAAGCCTCCGTCAAGCGGTGTCCAAAAAATTTAAACTACCCTTGCATATCTTGCTAGCCTTTCAGCCGAAGCCTCGCTCAGCCCAACCGTGCCAAGCACCGTGTACCAGTTTCGCATTTTGTGCGCCATCGTGAGCGCCTTGACCACAACTGATTTATCGATGCCAAGCTCTGAGGCTGAAGTCGGTGCGCCCACTCTTTCAAGTAACTGTCTTACCCGTCCTCTTTCTCCCACCTGAAGATACTCCATGATTATCGACCCAAGTGCACAGTATTCGCCGTGAAGACCCTTATCACTGAGTTGCTCCATCGCAAAGCAGAAGAGGTGCTCTGAACCAGCGGCCACTCTCGTGGTACCAGCAATCTGCATAAGGTAACCATCGAACACTTCAGCCAAAAAAAGCGTCTCAATTCCGATATAGTTTTTCTTCGCGATGTCATCAAGTCTGCTTATCAACAACTCGACTTCATATGCGGCGAGTTTTGCCGCAAAGTCGTTGTACTTTTCTCCCGCAAGCCAAAAACCAAGCCTCCAGTCTGGAAGTGCGGTTATCTTAGAAAGCATATCCCCTATGCCAGCAGAAATAAATCTTGGAGGCTGTTTGCTCAAGATGTCATAGTCTCCGATCACAAGCGCTGGAAATGATGTGGGAATCGCTTGTTTTAGCCCTTTTTGCCAAAGAACTGAATACCCAGTGGCTATAGCGTCGCTTGAGAGCGTGGTCGGAACTGAAACAAGCGGAATTCCGAGTTTGTTTGCGGCGTACTTTGAGATGTCGATGATGGTACCACCGCCAACTCCTACTATAGCTTGAACACGTTTTTGCTTGAGTTCATCCACGAGCGCTTCGGAATCTCCCAGCGTAGCCCTAAACTCGCGAACAATAAGTGAGACGTCGTATCCTGTAGAGTTGAGCACGTCATACGCATCTCTTCCTGCAATGAGGTAAGTTGTGTTGCCACAAACAATCGCAACTCTTTTTGGGATGTTCTGTGATTCAAGTGCCTCATCAAGGTGCTTAATTGATCCAAGACCCGCTACTATACTCGATGTGAATTTAATAATTTTCAAGCGTGCCTCTCCCCGTGACGCGTTCATCGATGCTCGAATTCCTGAATAACGCAATACTATTTGTAAGCAAGGTTAATTTGCACTTAAAAATCGAAAGCGAGCTTGCGGTGTACTTTTTAAATGGTGTTATTTCGAACCTGGTTGGTTTCGACAACTTTATCAAGCCTATGCTTCTGCGTCGAAGCTTCCGGCCTTTGCGAGCACGTCGGGTTTTCTTCTTAAATAATACGCCGATATCGCAAGTCCGATACCCACCCACATAAGACCTATCATGGTGGCTGCTATATAACCATAGTTCAGAAGAGAAGGTGAAGAAAGGGCGGATGAAAGCGTTGACTGCACAGAGTAGTACACCACTATGAGCGCAAGTATTGAAGACACTGTAGGAACCACACCATGCGTCAAAACGTTGAACTTTTTGACTCTCAGCGCATAGGAAGTGAGTGCGCTATTTGCAAAAATGTGTACAAAAATTATGCCTATTCCAGAGACTGTGAGCAAAACGAGCGCACCGTTTACTGGACCGTATAGAAAGCCAAGAACGAGAGAAAGCGCGTACGCGATCACAAGCCATGCAAGAAGCGCATGGCTAGGCGTTCTGTGCTTTGGATGCACATAAGAAAACCACTTGGGCAAGATAATGCCATCCCTTGCCGCAGAATACCAGATACGGCTTACAGCGTTTGCCTTGGCAACTCCGTATGAGAAGTAGCTATTGATTGTAAAAATCGCAAGTAACACGAATCCCACTGGTCCTAAAAACTTGTCAAACACTATGAGACCTGGGTCAGGAGAGCTTGCGTATGTCGAAATGTTCCCAAGTCCCCACCCAACTGTAAGAGCGTATGAAGGAATTATGAGCGCTATTCCCGAAAGCAAGAATGCGTAAATCAAAGCCTTTCTTACGACTTTCTTTGCTTCAGAGATTTCCTCTGATACTGTTGTTACGGTGCCTAGTCCAGTAAAATCTAGTATAGAAAAGATCACTCCGAACAAAACGGCAGAAAGAGCACCGTGTGGAATTGTCAGCACAGAAAGCGTGTTCTTGTGGCCTAACTCAGCTATTATTATCAACGACCCTAAAAGTAGGAAGCCAGCCTCTGCGAATCCTGTGTACATCACATAGTTGAGAGAGGGTCTAATTCCGAGATAGGAGAGAACACCCATGTACACAGTTATCACAGTTGCGAACAACACCCAAAGGTACGGTATAGAGCTTAGTGTTGCAGAAAGTAGGAATAAGAATCCAGCAAGTCCTAGGATTCCAAAAGATGGTCCTGTGAGGTTTTCAGACATCCACGTAAACAGAGTAGCTGGTGCAAGCCAGCGAGATTTGCTACCCTCTGCGCTATACGCATAGTAACTTCCGGCGTTCGCCTTTATTTTGGCAAACTGGTAGGGGGTGTTCATCCATAATCCGTATATCAGCCAAGCAAAAAGCACCGCAAGTGTGGTCGCAGAGCCTGCAAAAGCCACCGTTCCGATAAGTAGCACGGCGACATCGCCAGCTGGTGCCACGAAAGAAAAAGATTGAAAAACTCCGTGCCAAAGGCCAACCGCTCCACGCTTAAGCCGTGGGCTTTGTTCTGCATTGTCAGCCATTGAACTTTCGCCTCCTATGCTTTTCATATCCTGTTGCAAAAAACCTAGCAAGCGCTAAATTGAAAACTTCGTTCAAAAACTCAAAAGACGTTCGTTCAAAAGTTACTATCATGCGAATCACCATTTGTTTCTTATTAATAAATTTTTTTGAAAAATTGAAGTGTCTTTGCAGTGGATAAAATCTAAATATGAATTTTACAAAACACAAGCTGAGCCTCAAAAAATTGCACAATTTACGAGTGACGCTACGTCTCTAGCGCCAAAACTTGCTAAATACACGCTCTAGCGCTTCTCAGTTTTGAATACTTTCCAAAAATTTTGGGATAAACATAAAGTTTATTAGCAAGAAAAGCAACTATTTGCCAATGTCGGACAAATCGTTACGAGATAAATTGCATGACTCTTCTAATGATTCGAGTGGGCAACAGGGCTTAGAACCTCTACAAAATCAATCGCGGCAATTGAGCGCCAATTTCAACGAAGACACCGCCCCAAAACAAGGATTAATGAGTAATGCCGTAGGATTCTGGCATGCGGTTTTCCTAGGTTTTTCGCACACGGCACCTGCGGCAGACGTGGCTTCTCTTTTGGTGGGCGTAGCCCTCGTAGCTTATGGCGCTATGCCCCTTGCCATGATACTTGGTGTTTTGTTATACTTCGCAATAGCCAACACCAATTATTGGTATTCCAAGAACGTTGCTAGTGCAGGTGGATACTTTTCGTTTATATCACACGGATTGGGTGCACGAGCTTCGATTTATGGGGCGTGGTTTCAACAATTCTATGAATTGTACACCTATGCTCTCTTTGGCTCCTTGGGTTTTGCCACGACGCTTTATCTTTACTTTCCTTATCTTTCGAGTATACCATATCTATGGATAGGTTTCTTCTTAATTCCACAGGTTACAACTTTCTTATTGGCGTACCGTGGAATTAGACCTTCTCTTCGTTATGTGCTTTACACAGGTTCAGCTGAAGCTGCTTTCTTGATTATCGCCAGTTTGATCATAATTGCAAAGCTTGGTTCCAACAACACGCTAAGCGTTTTTACACTTTCTCCAGTAAAGGGTAGCATAACCGCACTGTTTTTCGGCGTGTTGTTCGCAACTGACGCGATGACAGGCGCAGTTTCACCTGTGAGCTTAGGCGAAGAAGTTACCGATCCCAAAAAGAATCTACCGAAAGTGTTTATCATGAGCGTTTTTTTGGGAGGTATCGTGTTGATAATCGCTTCCTATGCTCTCACGGTTGGATGGGGAGTTTCCAACATGAGCACGTTTGGTAATTATCCCAATCCAGGTCAGATTGTGTTCTTTAAGTATCTGGGTCCTATCGGTGGATACATTCTTGCGTTGTTTATTATGAACAGCTATTTTTCGTGTGGTGTTGCTGGAATGACAGACTTAAGCAGAATGTGGTACAAAATGGGTCAACGGGGCGTGCTTTTCCCGAAATCATTCGGTGAGGTGCACCCGAAATACAGATCACCTTATAAAGCTATACTTTGGCTTTTTATAGTATCCAGCATAGTAGCGATTGTTGCTGGTATTGCTTTAGGTCCGTTGAACGCGACAATTTCTCTCGCAATAACTTCAACAGTTTCTTGGTTCTTCGTTAAAGTGGCCACTTGTATAGGTCTACCCTTCTTTGCAAAACGTAAACTTGGTAAAGTAAACGCCATTTATCATGTTATAATTCCAGCGGTTGTGGTCGTGGCTGCACTGATAACACTATATAGCACGTTTGTTCCGCTACCCACAGGTTCTCTCTTTTACGGCGCGGCGCTTGTTCCTGTGTACGTCGTAATCGGCGTGATTTGGATTGAATATTTCGCAAGAAAGAATCCTCAAATAATAGCCAACATGCAAAAAGGGGTTGAGTAAAAAAGAAATGTATTTTGTAGGTGTCGACATAGGAACAAGCTCTGTTAAACTGTGTGTCATAGACGAAACTGGAAAAATCTTGTTCGTCATCAGCTCATCTTACCCAACAATTAATGGCGAACCTGGTACATCAGAACAAAACCCAGAAGTTTGGGTAGAGGCCACAATAAAAACTCTTTGTAAGCTTCCAATGTACGGTGTTGACCCAAAAGATGTGGTTACACTTGGAATAGCAGGTCAAGTGGATGGGGTTGTTGCCTTAAACAAAGAAGGGGTAGCCGTTGGTAATGCGCTAATATGGATGGATAGAAGAGCGGAGAGAGAAAGCGTTGAAATTCGCAAACATTACGACGACAAAGAAATTTACAGAAAAACAGGCGTACGAAACGACCCCTCACACATGCTTCCAAAGATCATGTGGCTTCACCGCAGATTTTCTAAAAAGGTGGTGGTATACTGTCCACCTGTGACTTATGTTACGCACAGATTAGGAGGCGAAATTGCCACCGATCACACAAACGCTTCATATTCTCTGATGTACGATGTCCAAAAAGGAAGGTGGTGGGACGAAATAATCGAACTCTGCGGACTTGACTCTTCTCTTCTTCCCCCGATAGTGAGTAGTTGTAGTGTCATAGGCGAAATATCCAATCCAGCTCTTACTTCTTTGGGTTTTTCTAAGACTGAGATCCTTGCTGGTGCAGGCGACCAAGAAGCAGCTCTTTTTGCAAGCGGCCTTAAAAGCGCTGGTAGTTGTTTGGACATTACAGGTAGCGCCGAACCTGTGTGTATTTGCACCGACGAACCAGTTTTTCATTCACGAGCCGTGCTTGAAGTTCATCCAAGGATAGACAGAAAAGGCTGGATTCTTGAAAATCCTGGTGTTACATCTGGTGCCGCGTACAAGTGGTTTGCAAAAATCCTAAAACTCGACGACTACCGCGATGCAGATAGGCTTGCTCTTGAATCTCCTGTTGGTAGCCATGGCTTAATTTTTCTTCCTTTTCTTTCTGGTTCAATTACTCCTGAATGGAACGAAAAGATGCGTGGGTGTTTTCTTGGTCTAAGTTCAACGCACACAGCTGGTGACATGCTTAGGTCGATAATGGAGGGTTCTGCTTATTCCCTCAGAAGCACAATAGAGCTCGCAAACGAAGAAAACTGCAAGGTTCAAACACTCGTGTGTGCAGGAGGTGGTGCTAAAAGCGATTTATGGGTTCAAATCAAAACTGATGTGACCGGCATAATAGCAAGGAGACCCAAACAACTTGAGCTTACAAGCTATGGTGCGGCGCTTTTAGGCTTTCCTGAGAAAAATCCTAAACAACTTGATTTTGACGAATTTCATGCGGACGAAGAAAATCATCAGGTATACTCACGGCTTTACAGAAAATTCATTAAAGCTTATTACTGTTTGGCGAATGAATTTTTCAATTTCAAAGAGGTATAATTTTATGCAGTTTATCCCTATGTTGACCTATAACGATCTTACGGTAAAAAACGCAATTGACGTTTTGCTTGAAATAGCAGATACCGGAATTACTTCAATAGGTTTTAAGAATGTGGGTTTGGAGTTTAATAAACAAAAGGAGCTCGTGAAACTTGCCAAATCTAAGGGACTTACAACTTATATGGAGGTTGTAAGCACCTCAAAAGAGGAAGCAGTTCGCTCTTTTCAGCTTGCAGTAAAGCTTGGTGTGGACAACGTGATGGGAGGAACGTTTCCTGAAGAAATGGTTAAAATGGTGCGAAACGAAAGTAAAAAGATTGGCACCTATCCATTTATAGGAAAAGTTTACGGTCATCCAAACTTGCTAGCTGGCAAAATCGAAGTGTTCTTAGAGCAACTTTCGCTACTGGAACAAATGGGAGTGGACGGTTTAGATCTTTTGGCATTTAGGTATCAAGAAGGTGATCCATATGAACTACTTTACAAAATCACTAGCTCAACCAGACTTCCTGTTATCGTAGCTGGATCTATCGATAGTTTAGAAAAAATTTCAAAGATTCACAAACTTGGAGCATGGGGTTTTACCGTTGGAACGGCAATGTTTGATAAAGCATTTGCAAATGGAAGTATAGCGGACCAAGTTTATTGCATACTAAACCATCTGAAACAACTTTGATTTGAGAACAAGATCGGTTGCTTCATTCTTATTTGGTGGAAACTTGTGTAGTATGGTGTACTTATCTGGTCTTTCAGTACTTGCGTTTTGCAATGCTTCAATTACAAGAGAAGCTTGTATTCCAAGTTCGGCTAGTGTGTGAGGTAATCCTGCGAGCGAAAGAAATCGTCGAATTTCTTCTGGTTGCCTAGAAGGTTGCGTCCACCAGATCTCAGGTGCTTTTTCAACATAATAGTGTGATATGAGTAGTGTTAGTAAGCCAACCTGTTCTCCGTGTAGACCAGTACGGGGTGAATGTGTGTCAAGGTAATGCGACACGATGTGCTCTGAACCAGATTCTGGTCTTGAAGAGCCTGCGATAACCATTGAAGCACCCGAATTGACCAAAGCGTAAGCCAAGTCAGTCACATTTAAACCACTACTTTGTAAGGATGTACAGATTTGCTCAAGAACACGATCGGAAATGGACACAGAATCTTCGCAGTAAAACTCGCCTGTATCCATATTAGAAAGTTGCCAGTCTTTTAAAGATGTGAATTTCACTAAAACATCACCGTATCCTGCGGAGATTAAGCGCTTTGGGGCAGAAGCCAATACAACTGTGTCAAGCAGTGCCACTTCAGGCGGTTTTGCCTTCTGAGTGGTTTTTTTGCCGTTAACGAGTATAGAAGCTGTTCCAGAGATTATACCGTCATGCGAAGGACTCGTGGGAACGGAAACAAACGGAATATTTTTAATGTATGAGGCAAGCTTGACCACATCTATAACACTTCCACCTCCTATCGCAACTGGTATAACGCCTTTAAACAATTGCGTTGCTACCCTTTGTACCTCTTCCATTGTTGCACCATTTATAACGCACGTGTTTGGTGGTAGAGAAAACGCGTTCACAATTTTGTTAACGAACAACTCTGTAGTTATTTTATCTCCCACCAAAAGAAATTGTGAGTTACCGTAAAACTCTTTTAAAATAATTGGCAAATCATCAAAAACGCCCTTCCCAATTAGAATCTTTTTGAATTCAACTTTGTGAATTTTACCACATTTTCCTGTGAACTGTTTATTTATGGGAAAAAGTAGAATATTGTTAGACATTTTGACTGTACTAAACGAAAGCACATATTAGTTCGACCTTTTTGTAACAGCTTGGTGCTTATTACGTTAAATGAATTTTTAATGATTCGATGTGAAAGGTTTCACACCCACAGCTATATCCATATAAACTTTCCAAAATCTCGCCTTGGTGGGGATACCAAATGATGATTTCACTGTGTGCGTAATGACTTATCTGTACAGCGCGTCTCAAAAGAAAGCTCCGCTAGCGGAGGTAGCTCACAACGTGGTCATTATCTATAATTTAGTTTTGTGTCTTTACATTGTGGTTTTCATACTTTTTCGATGTAATTTGCGAGTCTATAAGATTCGTGTTTGCTCAATATTTCCATAGTAACACAGTATGTTTGGTGAATCACAAATAAACGACACTTTAATATCATTTGGTATGGTAAACTTGTTCAAGGGGACGGAAAATTTCGTAAGTGTTTGTAAAAACCGAGTCTTGAGGGTTAAGCGCCAAACATGGTTAAGGCGAGAGTTCGCAAGCCGCAACTCTTCCCAAGTTGCGAGGCGTTAGTCGCTCACAGTAGCTTACGTTTTTTATCTGGGAAGAAATGTCCAACTTCCGCTATTAAATATGGCTAGCCCACATTTTTAACTTGCAAAAGTAGCAAGACTTTGATGATGTCTGGACCTTAAACGCGGTGAATGCCACGGTTGAACAGATAACCCATTGTGCCGTCACATATGTTCACTTTAAAAAATGTGGAAATAATGGTTCGAGCTTAAGCTTGCGGCTACTTGACACTTGATACTCTTTACACCACTTTCCAACCCTGTGACAAAACCTAGAAGATTGGACGAAGAAGGTTGAGACAAAACTTTGATCATATGAAAATCACAGCGGCTTGTGGTGGCATATTCCCAAAAAATGAGTTGCGGTTACGCTAAAAGAGCCAATGTTGTTTTCTGTGTCACGCCACGGAAAACTCAGATTTCTTCAAACGCTAAGTTACCGTCGCAAACTCTTATTCAGATAGTTTTACCCTGTCGTGCGTTCTGTCAAAAAAAGTGCATCAACCAAGTACGAAGTTCTGCAATCCAGCTTTGTGCTTTCGCGCTTTTTTACCGATATTTTAAAAATGCTCATTAGAGCACAAGCGCTTTTATTTTTGTTTACGTGTTAAATAGCGATGGATTATTCAAAGTGGATAGAACAGGCGCAAGAAGACCTTAAAACCGCGCAAATACTACTTGAACAAGGAAGATTTTATGCTAGCGTTTTCTTTTGCCACCAAGCGTCAGAAAAAGCCCTAAAAGCTTTGCTACTTAAACATGGAAAAGACCCGGGAAAAATGCATTCGCTACCAGACCTTTTGGAGCTTATAGAGCTGGACGTAGGAATAAACGTTCCCCAAGCGATCAGAATCGCGGTTTACGACGTAAATCCACATTACGTGATCACAAGATATCCAGATGCCGCCAATGGCGTTCCCGCAAAAGCTTACAACCAGGCAAAAGCGGAAGAAATCTTTCGCGAAAGTAAAGAGGTGGTTGAATGGTCAAAGCAAAATCTGCAATAGAAAGCCAAAAGAGAATGGCAGAAGTTGCAAAACAAATAGTTGAGAAAGTTTCAGAGCATTTTCCGATTATCGAAGTGCGAGTTTTCGGTAGTAGGGCAAGAGGTGATTATCTTGACACAAGTGACCTAGACCTAATATTTGTGTTCGAAAAACTCGATGCGCCGAAAATCGAACTCGTGCAAAAAATATCAAGGTTCATAAAAGGAAATGTGGATTTCTTGGTGATGCAAAAAGACGAAGCGCAAAATAGCGCGCTCGTAAAAAGCTCCAAACTGCTTTGGGATAAGCAAAAGGGCTTTGACCTTACAGTTTTCGAGTGCTAAATGCTTTCGTAGCTTTATGGGTAGCCAGAAAGCACAACCAGCGGTAGACGAGTAGCCGTTGGGTAATTTACACCTTGGGCATGTCGTTATGAGGTGCTAGCGTAGCTAATGGCTAAAGTAGAAAGCTTCCGCTTTCAGGTGTGGTAGTCATTCTCTATTTTATGTAGTTTAAGGTGGCGAAAGTCTCCGTCCGTAAGCGCGGGATAGACCTAGAGTTTTTATACTCGAAAAACGATGCGGTACAGATTGGGATGGGTAACGCTAGTTGGAAAAGCGAAGAGTCAAGGAAAAGAGTGATGCTATCCAGCTTTCAACTACATATTTATCCAACAAGAGAAATGCAACAGAAACTGCCTCAAGTCGAAGAACACACCAAGCTTGGTGCAACCCACGTGCACGACGTGGCTGGCAACAAACCCTAATAGACTTTATGTTACGATAACGCCACACCCACCTTAGCGATTAAAAGCAGAAGTCTAGTAGTTAGATGTGCGTGAGATTTCCTCATGTAGGAAAGAAGCGCCTCTTTGTAATGCAGTGTTGTCCGCAATATGCGTTTTGTTTTCTTTATATATTACTAGGGTAGTATAGTATTTTTGTATGACACTTGAAGTGAAAGTGACTAGGAACTATCAAGTGACCATTCCAGCCGAAGTCAGGGATAAGCTTGGCATCAGGGTGGGCGACAAAGTTTTAGTCAGCGTTGAAGGAGATAGTGTTGTGATACGCAAGGTGGCAGGCGACTTCGCAAGGGTGAGAGTGAGGCTTAAGCGCAAGATAGATGCGAACTACATCGAAAGAGTCATAAGGGAAGTGGGGGAAGAGCTTGGAAGCGCTGCTGGACACTAACGTGTGGCGGTAGTGGTCGAGGACGATGTCAACCACAGGGAAGCAATTAGGATTTGGTCTGATGCAGAGAAGATATATGTTCCCTTCATCTCAGTGGTAGAGTTTGAGTATTTTCTCCTTAAACACAAGCTTGGCTCAAAAGCCGTAGAGGAGTTGGTAAACGACCCGAAAGTTGAGATAGTGCCATACACCTCCCAAGATATTAGGTTTGCCTTGACACGAAGGCCCAAGTCCTATGATGACTTCAATGATTACCTTATACTTTCAGTCAAAAGAAGAACATCCCTACGCCTGTTCACCTTTGATAAGGAACTTAAACGCTTAGCGAAATCTTAGGCAGTTCCCAGATTATTGGAAACATCACAACTTTCCCAACGATGTTCTCCTCAGGTTCTTCCACCTAAACATAATACCTCACTACTTCCAAAGCCTCGTTCACATGTTCCCACTAAAGCGCTAAACCACGTTATGGCCTAAAATGATCCACTGCAAGACATATACCGCTCGCCATAAGCATTATACTCTTCGCTGTAGCTGTGAAAGCCTTGATGTGATGGGAAACTGAAATAACTTGAAAGCGTTTAGAAACTCTACCATTAATCTATGGTCTATACTAAAAATTCAAATAGCCCGTGCTTCAGTGATCTTGATGCATGATGACAGCCAATGTTTTTGAAATTCTAACATAAATGATCAACCATATTCCTAAAACCTATCGCTCAGCGTTTAGTCCTCGATTAACGGTTCGCGCGGTTAAAGAGCTCACTGAAACGGGTAGGGGTAATACTGACCCAATACGGGGTTGTTGGCCAAGTTGGTGATTTATACCAATTAGAACTCAATACACGGATAGGAGGATACTCCTTCGATTCTTTAGTGTCGTTTGGATAGTTGGTCTAACCTCGCTTTTAGCATGTTTTTGCTTCCATGATTGTAAGAAAGGGTTAAGTTTATCGTTTCGTTTTAAACCTATGCTTAATAAGCCTCTGTGTGACTTGGATTTGCTTTGGCTTCAAGACTTTTTGCCTTTCCCGATGAGCTTATACAAGTGGTGGTTATGGAACCCGTTATAAAGAGTGAGCTTGAGTCTGAGCTTGCACCCACGCTACTTGCTTTGATTAGACCTAGGAACATGGAGATTCTGAGCGCGCTTGCCACTTCACCCATGAGCACAAGGCAACTTTCAAAGCTTTTAGGCCTAAAGGAATCCAATGTTTCGGCAAGGTTACAGGAGCTCGTCAAATACGGTTTCGTAAAGGATGAAGGTTGGAGGAGAGTGAACGAGCGTAACGTCAAGCTTTATTCGCTTGGCGTAAGCGGGCTTAGCCTAGATTTCCTGCCGCAAGGCTATAAGCTAAGATTAAGAAAGCCGTCAAAGAGGCCAACACTCGAAACCACTTTTTACTACGAAGACTTTGAAAGTCCAACAATAGACTTCGAGTTCATAGGAAGACAAAGAGAGCTTGAAAGCCTTGCGGAGAAGCGTTCGACACTCATCTGGGGGATTGCTGGTATCGGAAAGACAACGCTTGTTGCCAAGCTCGCACAGAGTGTGCACACCCCCATATTTTGGCATCGCATCAGGGAGACGGACTCGTTTATATTCTTGATCAACAAAATAGCGGTGTACCTTTCCAAGTTTGCGCGCGCAAACCTAGCTGCGCTATTAGAGGAGGGTGAAAGGAACCCAGAAGTTCTTGGAGAGCTCGCCATACAGGAGTTGGCGCATCTCAAAGCGTTGGTGGTTTTCGACGACTACCACCTATTGGCAGATTCGGAACTAAAGAAGTTCATAGCAAAATTTGTAAGAAGACACAAAGCGATAGTCATTTCTAGAGTAAAGCCGGTCGAACTCTTGGGTTACGGTGTGGTTGAGCTTGAGCTTTCTGGCTTTAGCAAGCGTGATGCGAAGTCATTTATAGAGTCGAGGCTACACCGAAGAGTGTCCGAAGAAGATCTCAAAACGATTAGTGAAAAAACGAAAACCACCCGCTTGCGCTTGAGCTACTCTGCCAAGCCACACTAAAAAGCGGAGAGCTACCAGAAGGGGTACTCGTCGCATCGGAGAGTTTTGTGTCTGAGCTTTCCTTAACCCTAAGCCAAGAAGAGTTGCAGCTACTGTCCGCTTTAAGCGTGTTCAGGGAGGCGGTTCCTGTAGATGCGATTAAATGGGTCGTTACGACGCGTCTACCGATTAGGCGCATACTTCAGAATTTAGAGAAAAGAGGTATAGTAAAGAGAAGGGGTGGGCTTTACGGCGCTCATAGCTTGATCAGAGAGGCGCTGTACAACAAAATGGGAAGCCCTGAGCAGCACAGTAGGGCGGCTTCTTACTATAGGAAATTGGCGGACACTCGAAGCACACTCGAAGCGCTGTACCACTATGCTGAGGCCGGGGATAGCGCAGGCGTGTTAGACACGATAAAATGCTGTTGGGACAGCGCAACAGAGCAGGGTTTCTCGGAGGTTCTCAGCAAACTCATCGATACGCTACTCAGGCAACCTCTTTCTAGCGAAGCTGAAATGTGGTGTCTGTATGCGAAGGCGAACATGCTGTCACACGCCTCAACCAACCTCGACCAATCGCTCTCCCTTCTCAACCGCGCGATGGAAATATCACTTTCAATCAGAGACTACAATTTCTACGCACGATGCAAGCAGCTCACCGCACTTATCCTAATATCTAAGGGTAAAATCAAGGAGGCGATAAAGGTGCTTCAGCAAACTCTAAAGGAAGCCGCAAACTGGCGGCTACCGGCCGCAAGGCGCGCGGGCATACTTTCAGTGATGTCTCAGGCTTATATGAGAGGTCAGGCACTCAACAAGATTTTAAGGATACAAGAGAAAATCCTAGAGCTTTACAACGAGGCTGGAAACAAAGTGATGGCGTTTGTCACAATAGGAAACATGGGGATAGTTAACATGTTACTTGGAAGGTTTGATGAGGCATCCGCAAAGCTCAGAGAGGCTTTGGATGGGCTCGAAATGCTCGGTGACATAAGCGATGCGGGAACAGCGATGTTCGACTTGGCCATAGTGCTACGAGATAGCGGAAAAGAAGAGCAGGCGCTCTGGATGCTCAAAAAAAGCGTTAAACACTTGAGACTCGCACACAAACATCCGACACTGCTTTCAGCGCTATCTGAGAGCGCGCTTCTAAACTGTGAACTTGGAAATCTCGAACAAGCCGCGAAGTTCATAGACGAAGCAAAGAAGTTGTCAGCCAGAGTGGAGGAGGTTGATGCGCTGGGCGTGCACGAGTTCGCGCAAGCCGTGCTCAAACTTGTTCAGGGTGAGAAATCCAGCGCGGAGATCCACTTTGAGCGCGCCTTAAACTACTTTAAGAACTCTTATTACGACCGCGCAAGGGCTTTTATGATCCGTGGCGAAATCGAGCTCAAAATTGGTCTAAAAGACCAAGCGGTGATTCATCTAACACGCGCAAAAGCGTTATTCAATAGAATCAGGTCACAGGGGTATGTCAACAAGATCGACAGGCTCATGTCTAAAGCATTTCGTTGATGCAGTCGTCGCGAACTTTTCACACCTCAAAGCCGTAGTGTTTCAAAGATCGTAGCCTAATCACCGCTCAAACTACGAATACGCTTGCGGTGTGTACTGGTCATTTAGAAATTCGATCACGGGTTATCGTGGACGTAGCTCGTAATAAGACGCATTCAACCAATTCAGTGGATGCATTGTTGAAAACTGGGATTCTGGGGAAGAGCTGTAATGGTTTAAAAACGTGATCTATTGAGCTCGCGGATTTCGGGGTCGGCTGTGATCACAATTGGCAAATGCTCGAGTAAACTGAATTAGTAAAACCCTGCGGCCACTATCAGTGTGAACACTAGTAGGATGAGGGAGCGGTGCCAGCCCTTTTCATAAGCTTTTCGTGACTCTCACCCCATACCTGAGCTCCTTCGACCAGCTCTCTTGCAACTTTCTCAACCCTCTAAGCGGCATAAGGATGATTACTCCGAACAGCTAATCCGAGCACCATTCCAGCGTCGATCAGCACGTCCCATGGCGTCTTCAAAAAATCTACCTCCTGTCATGGTGTAGAACAAGGGCGCTCCGAACACTATTGTGAGCGTTGAGAATACGCCCATAACCACCCCAAAGCGAGGCATAAACCTATTTGTGAATTCCGCAACCGTGCTTGGTGAAAGAGTCCTGAACGATTGTTCTAGCACAAGAGTCATAAGCAGTGCTCCACCTATCCATCCGACTGCAAAAAACACGTGTAGCCAGCCAAACACGATGATTAGAAAGCTCATGTTCTAACAGCGTGCGTATTCGAGAGCAACTATTTAAAGCGTAGGTTTACAAAAATCAGTAAACTTATATTTTAAATAGTTCACAACATGTGGACGATTGATGTAAACATGTCGCAGAAGTCAGGAAAGGTTTTAGGGACTGTGTTGGTGGTTTCCATGCTGAGCTTGCTACTTTTTTTGGTGGGCTCTACATGGTTTGTTTCAGCGTATGGAGCGGGTGAAACGTGGCAACTGGGCTTTGCGGGCACAGGCTCTCTCTTCGGTGCTGGGATTCGGATTCTGGGGGTGGTGCACATTCACGGGTCAAAGTAGCGGCTCCGTCGGCGACTGCCAAATCTCACAATACCTGCACATGGGGAACGGTCAAAACTTCCAGTGTGAAACACACTTCGACATAACAGGTTGGACCGCGCAAACTGGCGTGCTCACAATATTCACGGGTGCGCCAGACTTCTTCGTCAACTCTGGCACAATAACAGTCAACCCAGCAAGCGCAACCCAAACGTGTGCCCTCTTCCTGAGCGCCGCAGGATTCAATGTCGTTGTGACTGCTCCAGGAACACTCACAATCAACGGACCATCCGACATGGCGCTCCCAGCAGCACCTGGCCACTATTCGTTGAGCGGGATGACACTAGAGGGAGTGAGCTACACAGAGCTACAAATCCAGGTAAGTCAAAAATAGACTAAATCAACCCCCACCCTTTTTTTCTAGCGTAAACCTAACGCGCATCCTAATGCTGTGTAACATCGTCAGTGTTGACCTTCTACTCCTTTTGTGTCGCCTCACGTATAGTGCTCTCCTAACGAAATGAAGCGCACAAAGCTTTTTATATGCGCACCGTAGCTTGGCTACGCACAGAGCATGTTTTTGGTAGCTGAATTACGCAATACCAAAGAACTGAAATATTTAATCCCATTCGCCCAAGTTGTTACCGTCCGTTTGCTAACTTGTAAAGCTACAAGGGTCTATTCTTTCTCCTGTAGAGTCAAAGTCTTTGTCCGCGGATATGATTTTCGCTTTTGCGCGCTTAGAAACTATATAGTGCAAGGAATCGTATGGCGAAAGACTGGAATTTCTGATAGCTTGTGTTATCTCCTCTTTTGTTATCTCCTCCACTCTTATTGGTAGCGATAGTATGGCCAAAATTACATCTTCCACATCTTTTATTCCTAGTTTTCTTAAAGCGTTTGCCACTTCTAACAGAATCACAGAATCTATGATCGCGCTCAGCTTTCCTTCGTAAACCCTCTTTATCTTATCGGGGTTCAAGGGGGCGGAAGACCCCGTCCGTAAGGGCGGGGATGGATAGCCCCCTTTGTAGCTACTTTCCAAAACCTCGCCCAAGCGGTGATCCCAAAGGCATAAATACACGGCGGGAAAATACTCGGTGACGCGTGTGAGAGCATACAGATTCCGAGCGTACTCATCGAAAACCACGGCGAGGGTGTTGGAAACCCAGCTCGAAGTAGCCTGCAAACTCTACAACACGCTCTTACACGCTGAACAAGAGGAGTACGAAAGGAACAAGCGCACTATGAATAAAACCGAGTTGAGACAGCTCGCCTTGGACCTGAGAAAACAGAACAAAGAGTTCCAAGCTCTACACTCCCAAGTTGCCCAGCAGGTTGCTGAGAGGTTTTACCAAGCTAGGGAGAGGTTCCTCGGTGGTCTCGCTAACAAACCAAAGAAAAAGAAGCCTCACCGCTACCTTTCCTTGGTGTACCCTCAATCTGGTTGGAAGCTTTCTAATTGGAGGGAGGTTGGACAAGGCTAAAAACAAAAAGAAGAGGAAGGCTAGACTCCGCCTGAGTAAAATCGGCTTCTTTACTTTGATAGTACACAGGGAGCTTCCCTTGGAGCAAGTGTCTCAAGTGTGCGTCAAGCTCTATCCCTCTGGTAGAATCCACGTTTCTTGGTGGAGGAGCCTGAGGTCGAGGAGCAACCATCGAAGGAGTCCAAGAACGCTGTGGGTGTCGACCTGGGGATCACAAGGCTTGCCACACTCTCCGATGGTAGGTACCTAGAGCACCCAAAACCGCTTGAGCGCTCTCTTGAAAGAATCAGGGTGCTTCAGAGCGTCAAGAAAAAGGTTTCTTTCGAATAACTGGCTTAAAGCTAGGATGAAACTTGCGAAGGAACACGAACACTTAAAGGATTTTAGGCGTGACCTTTTCTTCAAGCTCGGGGCTCTTCTTTCACAGGAGTACGACCTCTTAGTGCTAGAGGACTTGGATGTCCGAAATTTGGTTCAAAAAGGCGAAAATAAAAAGAGAAGGATGAGGCTGTACGACTCCTCGTTCTCAGAACTCAGAGCTGTGCTTGAGTGGGAGTTTCGAAAAAGAGAAAAACTTGTTTTACCTGTTCCAGCGTACAACACATCCCGTGAGTGCTTCCTGTGCGGTAGAATCAACCAGAGTTTAACACTGGAAGACCGAGTGTTTCACTGCCCCCACTGTGGTTTCACCTTGGACCGGGATCTCAACGCTTCCCTG
>Ga0074076_100045_pt1 | contig 24826 bp, 32 predicted proteins | sample YNPg_D_FD_63713 | JGI IMG/M metagenome (GOLD analysis project Ga0074076, IMG submission 63713) | Hot spring microbial communities from Beowulf Spring, Yellowstone National Park, Wyoming, USA - YNP_Beowulf Spring_D v2 (version 2) | ecosystem: Environmental > Aquatic > Thermal springs > Hot...
AACCCCTTTAGACACGAGAGTTTTCAAAGAGGTCATGAAATTACGATGGGGAGAGATCACTACCTATAAGCATGTTGCTGAGAGGATAGGTAGCTCACCCAGAGCTGTCGGGACCGCCCTTTCCAAAAATCAAACTCTATTACTAGTTCCCTGTCACAGAGTTATAGCGGAAAGCGGGATTGGAGGCTATTCGAGGGGGGTTGACATAAAAAGAAAACTATTGAAACTAGAAGGCCACGAATTCTAGTCCTCGATGATAGGCTCTACCTCATCTTCCCCCAGTTCCATCTCTTCAATGCTCCCTCTATGCCGAAGGTTTTAATGTCTTTAATAATGATTGAGAAATGCTTGTCTAATATCTCAGCACAATCGGACGGTATCCTAGCTCTAAGCTCCGTGTAAATGCTCCTTATGACTTTCACATCTTCTATCTTCCATTCTTCATCACATGAAGCCGTGTCTAAAGAGGTAGAGACACTCAACCGACTTTGTATATCTAATCTATGTTCCATTCTATTTTAGCCAATTATGATCTTCTAATTTGAATTAAAACGACTATAAGAGAACGATGTTAATAATTGGAGTGACGGACACCGAATTAAGTTAATGAGGTGGAAATGGACTGAATTCGAAGGAGTTCCTAGGAATGGACTCCAGTTCTATATTATCTTTGGTTAACGTTGAGATGATAATACGAATATCCCTCACCGCAGGTGAGTAAGTAACAGAGTAGTTTCGGTCCTTGACTTCTGGTAGAAGGAGCACAAGCAGGTGGATAAGTTAAACTTTTGTACTTTCTAGGGCTGATCTCTATAGTGCCGCGGTAGCTCAGCCTGGCTAGAGCGCTGCCCTGGTAACCTACCTGGGCAGGCAGAGGCCCCGGGTTCAAATCCCGGCCGCGGCTTCTACATGAAAGTTTGTGGTTTCTTAACGTATGTCGGTCTCCTAATCATTTGCAGAACGACAGAGTTTCCGTTGCTCATTCTATCGATAGCATAAATTACTAGAATTTTCAGTTTCCTTCTTTTCAGAGCTTTCAATTCGTCCTCTATACGCTCCAGTTCCTGGGCCAGTTCCCCAGTCATTTCTTCGCTTAGGCCTGTATTTTTAATATCATGAATTTCCTTCTCTATCTCTCCAACTATTTTCATGAGGTTTTCGTCCTCTATATACCTCGTGGCCTCTATCAGCCTTTTTGCGGCCTCAACTTCATTATCCTGGTTCAAATAGTCAATAATCCCTAAGAGCGTGTCCAGCATAGATAATATATCTTTATAACTTCACTCAATAAAAAGCTATTTGACTATCAGCACAGGAACTCTTGCTTCTTGTACAACTCTACTTGAAACACTGCCCAAGAAAACACGTTTGACCGTGAATAGACCCCTGCTTCCCATCACGATCAGAGAGATACTGTTCTTGTCGACGTAGTCCAGAATTGCCTGAGCGGGGTCGCCTTACAATGTTTCCCCCACAGCTCTCACCCCTACTCTCTCCGCCTCCGTAACTGCAAACTTAACATCCTCTTTGGCTTTTCTCTCCATGGACTCTAATTCCTTCAATGGAGGAAGGATACCTACGCTGTAGAATATCGTCTCGTTCACAACCTCGATAATGTAAAGTCTACTATCATACTTGGACGCTAGATCTATGGCTACCTGTAGGGCTTTCTTGGAGTTATCTGAACCATCGAAAGGAACTAAAATTCTTTCAAACATACTTTCACACTCTTACTGTTTCATTGATAAGTAATTAAATATTTCACTGTTTCTCATATTAAATGAGTGTCTTGAAGACTTTCTTCCAATTCACGGACAGTCACTACTACACCAGACGTGGGGAAAAGGTGAGGAAAATTACCTCTTGGAATGCATTTTCCTTTCTCTATGTGCTCTCCTAGCAACAGAAGATCAGTGGAACATGACTGGAGAACTTCAAGCATGTTAGAGGCCTCTTTAGTTCTGCCCAGCCTTATATATACTCTGGCCATCCATAGAGTAACTAGAGTGAAAGGATTAAGTGCTTCTCCCATGAAGTCCCCCCTATATCTTAGGAATAGGCCTGGTGACACCGCCAATTCTGTCTCTATCCTCTTCAGTGTTCCCAAGAACCTCGGATCTGTAGCCTCTATGAAACCGTAAAGGGGAAGGAGGAGTAAAGCTGAATCTATCTCTTGTGAACCATAATACTTAACGAAAGAGTTGAGCTCCTTTGAGTAGCCCTCTTCCATGACAGAACTCCTGATTTCCTCTGAAACGTTCCTCCAATCCTTCCATTTCTCCATTCCTAAATCCTGTGCTAGTTTTGATGCTCTATCTAGAGATACCCAATTCATTATCTTGGTATGAACAAAATGTTCATTGACGTTTCTTTGTTCCCAAATATCTGTACTTTTCCTGTACCAGGAATTGGAGACCCAGTCTGCTATGGCCTCCACTGCCCACCAGTTATCCAAGAGAAACTGCTTGTCTTTGGATTCCTTATAATAAAGATGCAGGGAATGCATATATGCTCCCTCAATATCGTTCTGCACCTGCATGTATGCACCGTTACCTATCCTAACCGGCCTAGAGTTTTGGAAACCTCTCAACCACTCTAGTTCTTGTTCTTCTGGGGGTGATGTCCCGTCTATACCATAGAACGGGTGATCGAAGCTCTTAGAAGAAGGATCAACCACGCTAGATAAGAAGTTGAGCACGTGTCTAGCCCTACTCAGAAGACCGGCCTTTATCAGTGCCTCTGCACCGTAGAAGGCGTCTCTAACCCACACATATCTATAGTCCCAGTTCCTGCTCTCGCCTATGATCTCTGGAAGAGATGTTGTGGGAGACGCTATGAGTCCTCCAGTCGGGAAGTACATAAGACCTAGAATGACGCTTAATGATCTTCTATAAAATTCCTCAAATCTCTTTAATTTCGTAATTTGTCTAGATCTCATTATAAGATTTTTCCAAAACGTTAGGGTTCTTTCTAAGGCTTCATAGGGCTTAGAATAAACTTCTCCCTTTTTACTGAAAAGTCCGTATCGTAGATCCTTCGAATACAGGAGATATAAGTAGCCTTGACCTGGCTTAAACTTTATCTTTGTATCCTCAATGCAATAATTGCCTCTTAACTCAAGTTCTACTCCCTCTTGAGATCTCGGGTTCTTATATATCAACCCCTTCCTATGCACGTTCACACCAGGTCTAATGAGACCATAATCGAAAAATACTTTGATATCAGAGACGAAAGGAATTTCGCTGTTATAAATTCGTATTATGGCTGGGAGAGAGAGGCAGGAAGTCTATCAGTTCAAGTTGACCTCTCTTTGTCTTGAACTTCGTCCTTAGAATCATACTGTCTTCCACGTATTCACTAGAGACCACGTAATCTTCGTCGTCAGGTAATACGCTAAACGAACCTCCTTCTTGATCCAGTAATTTGGTAAATATGGATGGGGAGTCGAATCTAGGGGTGGGGAACCATTCTATGTTTCCGTCTCTCTCTAAAGCCGAAGTGAGTCCATTGGAGAGAAACGCATAGAACTTCAATCCGTCTCCCTCTTTGGATAACCTTTCATCGCCTCTTCCATGGCTTCCTTAATCTTGTCTACAGCATACTCTAAGGAGCATTGTCTTAAGGTCTCCCTACCCATAGAACCTAACTTATCGCCTTCCTTGAACGTTCTCCTTATAGCTTCAGCAAGCTCATCATATGAGTCGACGGAAAGGTATAACCGTTCACTCCTTCTATTACTAGTTCACTGACCCCTGCACCTTTACTAACTACTACGGGTTTTTGATAGTTCCAAGCCTCACAGACAGTCAGACCGAATCCTTCAGTTCTTGACGTCAAAATGACTACGTCGCTCCTCATGTAAAGGGATGCCAATTCCTTTTCAGTAACATACCCTGTGAAGATAACTTTGTCTTTAACTCCTGTTTCTTGTGTCAGGTCTCTAAGTTTTTGACCCAAACACTAGCCTTGTCGTGACCAAGGGTCTTGCTCGTGAAACTACCATTTCCAGCCAGAACTAACTTGGCGTCTAGTTTCTTTATGGCCTTAATTGCTATATCTTGGCTTTTTATTGGATCCATCCTACCCACGAGGAGGACTACCTTCTCATCTTCACCTATGCCGAACTTATTTAGGGTAGATTGCTGTTCTGCGGTACCAGACTTTTCGTAAGCCTGCGGATCTATGAAAGGATATATCTGTTTTGCTCTTACTTTCCCCCCAGCTCTAACTAACCCTTCGAGGTCTCTCCTAGAGCTGAGTATAACTAAATCGAATCCTTCGAAAGACCTTACTAAAAATTCCCTAGTCCTATCTCCCATCTTCTCAGGCACGAAGGGAATATGGTACCACAACAGTGCAGGTGCCGAGGGACCTATTATGCCTCCTACTAGTAATTGTTGAAAATCATTCACAAAATATACGTCAGTGTCCAGGTAAAACTCTAGAAGCTTACTCGCTGAATACCAGTTATAGGTGGCATAGGCTATATACTCTTGGCCTACAATGTTATATCTCGAAATTCCATGAGCCTCATTGTAAAGACCCTCTTTGAACTTGGTATATGGAGAAAGGATGTTTGGGGGGAGGTCTACCAAATGTAGTTCGATGTTTTGAAGAGATGCTTGCGGAGGGTAACCAGGGCCTAATGCTACCCATCTGGTTCTTCCTAAGTTCATCTTCCTGATCAAGCCTAACATCATGCGTGCTACTCCCCCTACAGCCACCTGAAAATCGCTCTCCGATAACAATGAAAGGTCCACTGGTAGTTCCAGGTCCCCATATTTCTCTAGAAGATCCCTGTAAGTTAGCGTGAACCTCACTGGGGGAGTTTGTGTGTTTATCGCAACTCTCATATGTTCACTAATAATTAGCGAATATAAAGTATCAATGACAATAGTGGTCAATTAAAGATATATTCTTTAGTCAAAAGTTGTGGGAACGAATGTATAGGATAGCTATCCTTGGAGCAAAGGGGGGTACTGGAAAGTCCACCATAGCCTTTGGTCTCTCCAAAGTTTTGGCCAATGAGTTTTCTGTCGTACTTCTTGATCTCAGCAGCTCGAGGACCATCAGTAACATCATGGGGATTAAGGGATGTCTGACCATTGGACACGATTTCATTGCAGAAGATGGTAAACTTAAGATAGTTTCCTTTCATCTGCCCTTTATCCAACTTAATGAATCACCCAACCTCAAGATATATATGACGAGTTTATCGATGAAGCAGAGTTTCTAATTCTCGACTGTGGACTCCCCCTTTACGATAGGGTTGCATCATACGAGTTAGAACTGTTCTATAGGACCCGTTCGGACTCTTCCCACATTATAGCAGTTTCACCACCCCATGATTTCATTATAAAATCCACGGAAAAGATGATTTCCTCCTATATGATGATCTTAAAGGAAACGAGTCAGGTAGACTCGGGGCTGCTGGACTTCTTCACTGTCAACATGATAAGGCAAGAGGATATGAATAGGGAAATAAAGGTTGGTGTCAGTCCCATCTACGGTATAGTGAAGATACCGTTCTTAAGGAATTTATCCTTTAATGGTTTTTGGAATGCGGATATACCTCCCCAGATAGTCGATATGGCGTCAAAGCTCGCGCAAGCTATTAGGTTAGAGAGGACAAGCTAACTCTCCAATGGCCCAATCTCATTGGGCTGATCTCTCTTTATCAAACCACCTCTCCTTGAAGATCTCGATCTCCTTGTAAGAATGAACCTAGCGAAAGCGCCCGATGCTATTAGAGCCGATAGAGTGAGCAAATCTATCGCGTTAACTGGGGGAGCTAGAATTTCAATTATTATTTCCCTAGCTACAAAGGACAACATTGCATCTATAACGTAGACCACGCTTCTGCCTCTTCCCTCAAAAAAGTCAAGAGCGCTCAAGTAAACTTCTAAGAAGACAATGATGAGGAGGACATTCTCTAAGACTATTGACGCTACTAACAGAAAACCAAACTGTAAGCTTGAGATTATCTGTAATATCGTACTTAATACTGCGAAACCTAGTCCCAAGAGAAGGAAAATCTGAACGATAATAGATACGATTTTTATCACAAATACGCTATTAGGTAGCCTCATTACGTTTCAATTGAACAAAGGGACTATTATAAATGTTGGGAAGATGACTCTCAGCGTCATTCAAAATCATGTTCGATATACATTATATTAAATTATTAAAAACAGAATACTTTCGATGGAGTTATAAGGAGAGTAGAAAGTCTCCAGAAGCCTAGGTATTGGGTAACTATTTTAATACTGGACGCCGAATTTCCGTTGTGGGCCGGTAGCTCAGCCTGGAAGAGTGCCTGGTTCGCACCCAGAGGTCCCGGGTTCAAATCCCGGCCGGTCCACTCAAAGATGAGTTCGATCCACTAATTGACATGATCTAACGTTGTAGAAACTTTCTCCTCCAAACGGGAAATCCCATTTAACTGTCGTGGACAGAGCGGTAGTGCCCCCAAGTAGTTCGTTAGACTCAATTATCGATACGGAACTGCATCTCATTGAGATATATTGTGCATAATTCTCATAACTACCTTTGAGAACATGAGCAAAATGAAGTGGTACACTGGCTTGGGCGATTCTGGAAAGACTAAAGTCCCGTCAAAAGGAGAGGTGTGGAAGGACGACGAGATGATAGAAGCACTTGGCAACATAGACGAATTGAATTCGGTACTTGGACTAGTCGTCAGTTTTTATCCTGAAGTAAAATCCCTGATACAGGGTCTTCAGAGGGACCTATTTGAGCTCTCTTCAGAGATAGCTGGATTTGACAGTGGTTTTGGGGAAGATAAAGTAAGGAAACTCGAACATGAAATCGAATTTTATGGCGATCAACTGACTCCTCTAAGAAACTTCGTCATACCTGGGGGGCACGTTGCTGCATCTCTTCTTCATTTAGCTAGAGCAGTAAGTAGGAGACCGAGAGGAGTATCGTTAGTTTAGTCAAGGGTGGTTTAGCTAAGTCAGTCCATTTGGCTTATTTGAATCGTTTCTCCACCCTTATGTTCGTATTAGCCCTATGGGTTAATCAAAGAACTGGAAATGGTAATCCAATATGGCAAGGGAAACAATGAAAGCCATTTCTACATATATGACTCCTTACTACATATATGACTCCTTTTTCATTGTTCATTACGATCTAACGTAAAAATTGACCCTCAAGAGAGTCCAAAGTGGGAATATTTGAACGAACAAAACACTATAGAAGCATCGAATTATGAGCGGGAAGGAACAGGGGTGAATTATATCTCTCAATATCAAGGAAGACATTCAATTTATTGAAAAATGAAATAATTAGTGAAAGGAAAATCGACTTTCCAAGAGATGCCACATTACGTGGGTCGGCTCTTGCCAGAATTGGCTCAGGCTGGAGCAGACATCCAGGCTCCAGTACTACGACCTCCCCATTAAGTGTTACTACGGACCCTCATCCGAGAGGAAATTCAGAACTTCTAGATAACTCCTACCTCGAATGGATTATTCACGGATAATTTGAACATAAATTTATTCAATTATTGCCACTTGTGACACTCTCTCAATACCCAGCCCTATAGTTGGAGTAGAACCAAAACTCTTTCTGGGAATAGAACTTTTCCCTCAGAATTCTCCACATTAACGATAAATTCCTGAAGATGAACGTTCCTCAAGAGTAGTACGAACATGGTTGCTTCTTGTAATACCAATTTATATTAGTGCGTGACATTACGGCCACGCCTAAACAATATTAATATAATGAGGATAGTCGGAAAAGATGTAGAAATGGTCAAGCTGGTGAATTGGAGCAAGGCTACTGAACTTGAGCTGAACATGGGTATAGGGGATATCATCAAGGAAACCGAGGCGGACGTAGTACTAATCCCTTTGGGACACAAAAGACTAGTGGAATATATCAAGTCTTCAGACCTAGATACTTCAGAACCAATGATAATAAGGCTTGAATATTCTAGATCGCTTATCAAAGAAATAGAAAGGCTTAAGAGAGAGGGATTCCTGATCACTGTGGTGATACCTAATCCCAATTTGTCTGAGAATAAGGGGAAATCTTTGACTACGAAGAAATGATTTTCCGTAGAATAGATAGTTTAAGGGAAAATGCCCAGGGCGATTCAGGGCTCCATTGCGGATTGTAATTCTTGACCTTAAATCAGTAGAATTCTGTTGATTCTCTGTTGATGCTCAGCCTAAATTGGCAATTGATTATTATAAGACTTGCTAAACAAAATGAATTAGCTATTGATCCTTGAACTGCTGAGGTGAGGGTGAAGGAGTGATAGAGCTCTTGAGAAACTTATGTGAAATAAGTTTCAAATTGAAGTAAGAAACTCATTTCGTCTTTTTTTAGATCATAATTATGGACAGACCATTGTACCAATGCATAGAATTATTTTATGGGAGTTGTGGTACCGAGAACGCTTTCTTGCAAGGCGAGAATTAATCTTAAAGCTCCATAAATACGATGAAAGTGTGTGGGCCGGTAGCTCAGCCTGGAAGAGCGCTCGGCTTGCAACCACTGAGCAGGACACCGAGAGGTCCCGGGTTCAAATCCCGGCCGGTCCACTCACTACGTAATTTTGGCTCGCAGAAACCGTCTCAATGAATAGTCTTTTATTGACCGTTCCAGGGATAGCCGACAAAATGTCTTCGATGTCCAATAATTCCTTTAGGCCAAACTGGAACAAGTAGGCTAACATTGCAATATTACAATAACCTCCGCTACTCTGCGAGATCTTCCGGCAATCAACAACGAATGTTCTCCACTTTTTCAAGAAACTTAGGATATAATTCAGATCTACCATAGGTTGGCCTGGCAGTGCCGAGGGTTTCGTCTCTGCGTTTACGAAGATCACTGCATCTTTAGAAAGGAAATTAATATTTCTCAACAACTCAGTGGCTTCTAATGCTATCATGTAGTCTGCCCCTCCTTCTGGAATTAAAGGAACTTCAATATCCCCAATTCTTACGTGAACGTTGACTGCTCCTCCCCTCTGTGCTAACCCATGAGTCTCGGCCTCCATAACTTTGAAACCCCTCCTACTAAAGGCTTCTGCCAGTATCTTACCTGTGGTGACTACTCCCTGGCCACCTATCCCGCATATCAATATGTTTAGCTTAACCATGCCCTATCCCATCCCTCAGGCTTCTCCCCCTTCAGGAGTATTGCGTTGAAGGGACAGATGGGTACGCAAGCACCACAACCTATACATTCCCTGGGATCAATGTGCGCCTTCTTATTGGCTTTCCTCAATAATAGCTGGACATGTGAAGTGATCGTAACATATAGTACATCCGGTGCACTTATCCTCGTTGACGAAAGCTAGAGGTCTTTCAGAAAAGCCCTCAACGGCTTTAAGTGCACATGCCCTCTTCGCTATTAATAGTGCTGGTTTTTTATTTACTTTGACCCAAGAGATAGCATTAGCAACAGCCTTAGAGAAGTCGGTACTAAAGGGGTCAGCAACGCTAACATATTCAACCCCTAATCCCGCAGCTACCCTAGCTATGTCCATATTTTCAGACGGACTGGGTTGTTGTCCAGTCATCGCGGTAGATCTATTATCCAGGACCACCACTAGGAGTGGAGTGTTATTGTATACGGCGTTGGCAAGTGAAGAAAGTCCTGCGTGGAAGAAGGTAGAATCCCCTATGACTGCCACAGGGATAGTTCCTGTTGACCTATAAACGCCGTTTGCTATTCCTATACTACTCCCCATGGAGATGAGACTATCTTGTACGTTAAAGGGCGGAAGCACTCCTAAGGAGTAACAGCCAATATCCCCCGAATAAAAGGTCTCTTTCATTCCTCCTAGGATTACCCCCCTCTTCATAAAGACGAAACTGGATCTGTGGGGACATCCTGGGCACATAGCCGGAGGTCGGGGTGGAACATTAGGTTGGAGGTGCCTTTCAAGGACTTCTGAATTTAGCCCCATAAATTTGGATATGGCTAACCTTACCCTGTTGAGCGTCATTTCTCCAGATCTTCCAGTCAATTTCTTTCCCTGTACCCTTATGTGAAGCCCCTCGACTACTACGAAGGACTTGAAGCTGGTTTTCCACAATAGGTTCCAGTTCCTCTACAACAAGAACTTCCTCAACGTCCATGAGTTCCCTCCCAACCTTATCAGGTAGGGGCACCGGTGAGAAGAGTCCGATTAATTTGACCTCGTCCTGTAGTCTCCAGTCCTCTAGGACCTCTTTGACGTAAGGATAGGAAATCCCAGAAGCGACTATTGCCTTTCTGCCTGATCCCGAAACTACAACTAAAGATTCCAGTTCCTCCTTTATTTTCTCCCATCTTTCCAGTTGTAGATCCCTGTCTCTCCTGGCTACATCGGGAACTAGTGAATATCGGTCTGGTCTCTTCCTAAGACTTCCCTTCACTGGTGAAGATCTGGGGAGTGTCTTTACTGGGGCCCTCACGTGGCTCACTCTGGTCGTGGTGTTTAGGATGACTGGATGACCGACCCTAGAACTAATTTCAAAGGCTTTTACAGTAAAGTCGTGAGCCGATTGAGGATCATATGGCTCCAGTATCGGTATTAGGGCCATGAGACCATAGTATCTGTTATCTTGCTCGTTCTGGGATGACCACATGCCTGGATCCCCTGCAGAAACTATGACCAAGGCCCCATCAACTCCCGTGTATGAGGATGAGACTAGAGAATCCGATGCTACGTTTACTCCAACATGTTTCATGCACGCCATCGCTCTAGCTCCGCTGATCGCAGCACCGTAAGCTGTCTCAAAGGCAACCTTCTCGTTGGTGCTCCATTCTACGTAAATGTCTTTATATTCCATGAGCGTCTCTATTATCTCTGTTGATGGAGTACCTGGATAACCTGCGGCCACAGATACCCCCGAGGCTAAAGCCGCTAGAGCTATCGCCTGGTTTCCCAAAAGAAGGGTGCTCCGAAGTTCTATCATGATTATCATTATAGTTTTGTGAATTTCAACTAATAAGACTGAATATTGATAATCTTAAAATCTTGGGGTCAAATTTAAAATAGGCTCATAACCGCATATGAGGTTCTTCGTTCTATCGTTACAGATTACCTTCCCATAATATGGGCCCGCCGGGATTTGAACCCGGGACCACGACGACCCGAACGTCGGCATCCTGACCAAGCTAGACTACGGGCCCCTACATCAGCTTATAATTTCCAGTTTTAAAAATGTTTTCAATGACTATTGACTACATTGTTGAAAGTGTTGCCAAGAGGATCTCGGGAGACATAGTGTGGAGTGAGAACCCAGGCACTGCGATGAGAAAGTGGAGAGAAACATTTGGAATCTCACAGTCTGAGTTGGCGAGAATCCTCGGAGTATCACAGTCTGTGATAGCTGAGTACGAAGAAACAGAAGACAACCAGGGAGCGCATTCGTGAAGAAATTCGTTGAAGGACTCATCGAAGCTGACTCCAAGAGGGGATTCAAAATAGTCAATGAACTCGGAAAGGTCTTCTCGCTGAACTTTCCTTTCATAGTTGACATGAAAGACTTCGTCTCTCCCATGACACTCCAGGATGTCGTTGTCGCCGTGGATGGAGTTCCCCTATGCACCGATATAGACAACATCCAGGTCTACGGTTACGTTATTACGGACAGCGTAAAAGCCATTACGTCACTTAGCGGAATGGAGTTCTATCAGTTCCTCTCCATAACCTTCAACAGAATACTTGTGTTCACTAAAGTGACTAGTGGAAGATCTCCGATGATAGCCCTTAAGATAGCACCAATAAAGCCGAAGCTTGTTGTCCTTCATAGACCAATAAGGATGGATCCTCTCGCCATACTCATGGCGAACAGGGAGGGAATAAACGTTATAGTATCCACTAAAAGGACAGAGGAGGAGCTGATTAAGGGGCTTAAGGGCCTTGCCCTTCGGTCAGAAGCAGAATAGCCTTCGCTATGTCTCCCCCTGCCTTGGCTAAAGCCTCCTTAGCTTCAGCCTCGGATTTCCCTGTCTGCTCCATGATAAACCTGACGTCTTCGTCCTTATACGTTGAGGGCTGTGACTTTTTCTCCACTCTTATCTGACCCATGACCGTTATAGCTTCCTGACCCATTACGTTGGCTTTGGTCACAATGGGCGAGTCCACTATAATATTCTCTTCTGGGGTCTCTATTACTACTCTTGTAGCATTTATATTCTCGGCCTTGACTCCAAGTCTCTCCAATTTCTTTAGATCCTTAGGTTTTACCTTCATTATGAGGAATAATGTTGTAACTCAAACTTAATATTTGCGGTTACCGTTGTTGTCACAAATGCAGTATACAGTGAAGATACTTGGTGGAGGCCAAGAGGTGGGGAGAGCTGGGATTGAAATCTCCAACTCTTCAGAAAGCATAATCCTAGATTACGGGGTCAACTTCAATCAAAAGGATGAACCCAACTTTCCTCTTCAGGAGTCTCCTTCTAAGGTGAGTGGCTTCGTGATATCACACGCTCACCTGGACCATATAGGGGCTTTACCTATTTATCAAATTTCTACTATCAAGAAGATTTACGGCACTGGGATCACCAAATACATTACGGAGCTGATGCTGAAGGACTTCATAAAGCTTTCAGGACAGAAGGTGCCGTTTGAGTGGGTAGAGGTGAAGAAAACCATGGATAACTTTGAAACTTTCAACTACTGGCAAGAGACCGAGATAGGACCCTTTACTGTCTCTACCTCCAGTGCAGGTCACATACCTGGAAGTGCCATAACTGTTGTAAAGACTGAAAAGGGAGACATAGCCTATACCGGTGACATCAACGTAACCAATGCTAAGCTGGTAAGACCAGCTGAAGTTGAGATAATGAAGAAGTCGAAGGTGATTATAACTGAAGCCACCTACGGGAAGTTTAATCATCCTCCTCGAAGCGAAGTAGAAGAGGAATTCTACAAGTCCGTCATGGAAGTCTTGGAGGGAGGAGGGACTGTTCTAGTTCCGGCCTTTAGTTTATCTAGAAGTCAGGAAATATTGGCAGTACTTGCTAAATATAAGATACCATATCCAGTATATTACGACGGTATGGCTAGAACAATAATGGAGATAATGATGAATAACCCGCAATACATTAATGATACTGATGCCCTCAGGAAGGCTTACGAAGAGTTCCACTACGTTAAAGGTTGGGAGGATAGGAGTAGAGCCTGGCGGAACAATGCCGTTATAGTAGCCAGCGCCGGCATGCTAAAGGGAGGACCGGCAGTGTATTACTATAAGAAAATAGCCGACAATCCTAAGAATGCGATATTCCTCGTTAGTTACCAGGCCGAGAACACGCCTGGAAGAAGGTTGCTTGAGATCGGAAAGTTTGACGAAGGTTCACCCCTATTGAAGGCAAGGTTACAGATGTTCGACTTCTCAAGCCACGCTGGTAGGAATCAGCTTATAGATATAATAAAGACCTCAGAGAATCTGGAGAAACTGATAATTGTACACGCATCTCCAGATAGTGCACAATCCTTCTCCAGTCTAGTTAAGGAGAGGTTTGGTGTAGAAGTTTTAGTACCAGAAAACGGACAAGAGATTCAAGTATGATACTATTATTGATACACGCCTCTCAGTTTTCCTATCAAGTAAAGGAGAAGGCTATAGAGAAAGCCGAGGAACCCGAGGTTAGGGAGCTATCACTGGAAAACGTACTAGTAGTCTTTACGTCGGTTGAGAAGGGAGACGATGATTCAACAGTAGAAAAAGCTAAGGAGTCCATAATGGACGTGGTGAAGAGGGTAAACGCTACTAGCGTGGTCATATATCCCTACGCACACCTATCCCAAAACCTCGCCGAACCATCGATCGCTTTAGTAATGCTAAGAAAACTCCATGAGAGGTTGAGAGAAATCGGACTAAACGTCAGTAGGGCACCCTTCGGATGGTATAAGTCTTTTAGCTTAACCTGTTATGGCCATCCTTTGAGCGAACTCTCAAAGAGGATCACTAACGAGACGGAGTACCAGAAATCGAAGGAACTCGATGTCTGTCATAAGTTTGGTTTTCCCTATTCTCCCAACGCTAGCTTCATGAAGGCAGCGATAATAGAGAGACTGAAGAAATTGTTGAACGCAAAGGGAGTAATATATGGTAACACGGAGGATGTCCCTGAGGGATACTTGGTAGTTAACTATGTGAGGCCCACAGGTAGGCTGTTGCCCTGTGTCAATGAGGATCCGAAATTATTTTGCAATTATAGAGGGAAAGGCGATTTTTGGCCTTCCAGAGACCTTCTCAGACTCTTCAAATACGTACGTTCTATGGACGAGAAAGCATGAAAACATATTGAGGATTGACCTGGGGGTACTACTATATTATTTTCTTTTACAATCCAAAAAAATGAATACGCCTTCACTGCCCTTATGGCTTAGCCCTATCCATGTGAGGGTGTTACAGATAAAGGGAAACCCTGAAGCTTGGAAAATAGGGGAGGAAATCATGAAACGTGGCCTTAGAGTTCAAGTGGACGACATAGATGATTCTTTAGGTAATAAGATAAGGAGAGGCTGGAACCTGACTGGATACCTTTCGTCGTCATTGTTGGAGAGAGGGAGATAAAGACTGGAACTCTAACAGTTAAGATAAGGGAAACGGGGGAGCAAAGACCCATGAAGTTGGAGGAGTTGGTACAAGCCGTGAAGGCTGGGGACGATCTTCTCTTGCCCCAAAACGTCCCATTAAGTCTAAAGGAGATGTAAGCTAAAAATGAGGTCAGTAGAAGCCATAGTTCCCCTGAAGTTAACACTTTTTGGAGAACACGCAGTGGTTTACGGATATCCGGCCATAGCCATGGCGATATCTGAGACCATGAAGGTGAGAGTAGAGAAGAGTGACAAAACTATAGTTTCCTCAAACACCTTGACGATAGGAAATATAAAAGTAGACCTTGATGAAATGAGGGCAGAGAGTTCACAATTGAACAGGGTTCTCTCCTACGTTATAGCTGCACTAAACTATTTTCAGGATAGGAGACCTGTACACGTGTCGGTAGAGTCTACTGTGGAACCATCTGTCGGCTTAGGAACCAGTGCTGCAGTGATAGTTGGTGTGGTAGCTTCATACTCGAGATATATTGGACTGAACTACAGCCCTGAGGAAATAGCCAAAATCTCAAGGGAGATAGAGAGGAGCGTACAAGGATTGGGAAGCAGAATGGATACTTACACGACTAGCTTAGGAGGCCTCCTCTACTTCCCTAGGAACTCTGATGACGTCATGAGAATAAACGGTAATCTGCAAATTGCAGCTGGCTATATAAGGAGAGCTACATCTACAGATGAGATCCTTAGGAGAGTGAAGGGACTGAGGGACAGAGGTCACATAGTTGACAAAATCATGGACGTAATAGGAGAAGTCACTGAGCTAGCTAGGAAAGCCCTAGAATCTGGGGATGATAGTCTCCTAGGAGAGTTGATGTATGTGAATCATGGCCTCCTGTCCTCATTGGGCGTCTCCCACCCGACAATCGACGAACTAGTTTCCACTGCAAGGTCATTAGGTATGAAGGGTTGTAAAATGAGTGGAGGAGGTGGAGGAGGATCAGTGATATGCGTGAGAGAGCCCAAGAGTGAAATCCTTTTAGAGTCTAAGGGACTCAAAATCGTGAACAGTGAAATTAATTCGACGGGAGTGACGACAAAGGAAATAAATTAGTGATATAGATGCACTATTCATGTGCGGAATAAGTGGGATAGCTTCAGAGAAGCTCAGTGATAGAAAATTGGCTGAGCTGACTGTTGAGATACTGAAGAGGTTAGAGTACAGAGGTTACGACAGCGTTGGAATGGCATCAATGAGCGAAGACAGAATAGAGGTAAGAAAAGCAAAAGGGAGCGTAGAAGAATTTGTAAAGAAGAGATCACCCTCAACTATGAAGGGAAAGTCTTCCTTGGTCACACTAGATGGGCGACTCACGGTGAGCCAAGTGATATCAACGCCCACCCGCACACGGACTGCTCGGGTGAAATCGCCGTAGTTCATAATGGAACTATACTGAACTTCGCTGAACTCAAGAACGACCTAATTCAGAAAGGTCATGAATTCAAGAGCGAGACGGACACAGAAGTCGTGGCCCACCTAATTGAACACTATAGAAAACTGGGAATGGACAATTTCACGGCCTTCAAGAGGGCAATTCTGTCGATAGAGGGAGACCATGCTATTCTAGTTGTGATTAAGGGTGACCCTCGAATATTCTTCTCTAAGAGGAATAACCCCTTGAAGATCGGGGTAGCTGACGGGATGACATTGATCTCCAGCGATTCGTGGAGTATGTTCATGGTAACCAATAAGATAATTCCAATAAATGATGAAGAGTTTGGATATATATCCGCTAGAGAGAGATATATTGAAAAATTTTCAGGAGAGAGAGTGGATACGAATAGTAGGTTATACACAGAGGACACAGAGTCCCTAGTCTCTTCTCACGAGGGCTACGAGTCCTTTATGCATAAGGAGATATTGGAGAGTCATTTGGCAGTGAGGGAGACGTTAAGGTCAATGATGAGAGAGACCGAGATCGTCTCCAAGGCCATTAAGAGCTTGAGTGAAGCTAGGAGAATATTCGTTGTGGGGGCGGGAACTAGTTATCACGCTGGACTCATGTTTGCTTTAAGGCTTCAGAAGGCTGGTCTCACTTCCATACCTGTAATAGCCTCGGAGCATCACTATTTCAGAGCAACTGAAGATGATGCGGTTCTGGTGATCAGTCAGAGTGGGGAAACGATGGATTCCTTAATTGCATCGAAGCATTATAGGGCTAATGGAGCCAGGATACTCTCACTTACAAATACTCTGGGTAACAGTATATCCCACGAAAGCGACATCGCACTCCATACTAGGGCCGGACCTGAAGTAGGAGTTGCTGCGACTAAAACGTTCACGTCACAGGTTGCAGCTCTACTGTTTCTCTCCTCTAACCTCCTTGGAGAGGACGTAGAATACCTTAAAGAGGCCGAACAAACTGTTACGAACTCCTTACAGGCAATGGGGTATGCCCTAGAAATAGGAACCCAACTGTGCAAGAAGAGTAACGCCTATTATCTGGGCAGGGGTTTAGGTGTTCCCATGGCCCTTGAAGGTGCACTAAAGATTAAAGAGATTGCCTACATACACGCGGAGGCTTATCCCGCAGGCGAGAGTAAACATGGACCTATAGCCCTCGTGGAAAAGGGGTTCCCTGTTGTCTTCATTAACTTAGGAGAATTTGTAGGGGAGCTATCAAATAACATCAAGGAAATGAGTGCTAGAGGTGCGGAGACCATAGTTCTCAGCATCAACAACAGACTCAGCGATAACAAGGAGCTCAAGGTATGGAGGGAAGTGAGTGTTAGCGTGAGCGATACTAGACTTGCCCCATTGGCTATGGCACCACTCATCCAAGCAATAGCGTACTATGCTGCAAAGTGTAAGGGAGTAAATCCTGACAGGCCTAGGAATCTTGCAAAGACGGTGACAGTACAATGAAGGCAGTAATCCTGGCCGCAGGCAGAGGAGAGAACCTGTTGCCGTATACGGAGAAGGAGCAGAAGGAAGCAATACAGGTCTCTGGCAAGGCAGTAGTAAGATATGTGGTAGAAGGTCTATGGAAGGCAGGGATTAGGGAGTTTGTGGTGGTGGTCAATGATAAGGGAAAACAGATAGAGGACGCCCTTGATGGCATAGATGCCTCAATGGAGTTCATAAGGCAGGTCACTCCAGGTATCTCCGGTGCAATTAGGGACGGTATGGAGAGAGTGGACGATTACTTCGTCCTAGCTTTTGGAGACATTATAGCACCAGACAACTTCTACTCCGAGTTGATAGGAAGGTATAACGAGAGTGGCAGACCAGTACTGTCTACTGTTCCAGTGTACGAAGGATTGGATACGTATGGGTTAGTTAAATTAAACGAGAGATTACATATAGTGAAAGAAGGCTCCACGTTAGCTTTGGCTGGAGCATATGTATTACCTAAGGGAGAGTTCAGCGAGTTTCTGGACTATCTCGAAAGTATAGCTGATAGAGCTGCTTACTTCATATGGTCAGGCCCTTGGGTTGACGTAGGATTTCCAGAGGATCTATTAAGTGCCATAGAAAATCTTCTCAATAGGAAAGACAGCTTTATCTCAAATAGGGCCACTATATCCAGTACGGCCATCATAGGAAAGAACGTAGTCATTGAGGAGGGGGCAATTGTAGAGGATTATGCAATACTTAAAGGCCCAGCTTACATAGGGAAAAATGCCTATGTAGGTTCCTTCTCCCTGATTAGGGACTACTCCTCGATTGAAGAGGGGGCAGTGATTGGAGCCTATTGCGAGGTCGCTCACTCTCTAATTGGGAGGAGGGCAGTAATAGGCTCTAAGTCCTATATCACCCACAGTGTCATAGGAACTGAGGCTCGAATAGGAGCCTCAGCCGTGACAATCAGTTATCCTGCAGCATTAAAGAGGAAAGGTGAGAGGAAGTTTGGTGCCTTAATTTCTCCAGGTGGAGAATTAAGCCATGGATCCTTAGTAGGACCAGCCTTCAGGAAATAGGGGTTTTCTCTATTCATTCTTTATTTCGTTTTTGTTAGCCGACATTTATCCCATCCATCTCCTCCGTGAACGGCAAAGTTTTCCGTCTCCTCAAACCCATCTTTATAAATTAGGGATAGACGAGTATCCCTATGGGTAAGCTTACTATACTATTGGCTGATAACAGTATGGACAAATTGTATGACGGACTTGTGCTCGCGTTAGACGCTAAATCGCTTGACTGGACTGTAAAATTCTTCGTGACTTCACAGGCGGTTTTGTTATTCACCAAAAAGTTCAAGGGGAGAGCCAAACTTAGATTAGGCTTCTTAGCTAGATTATTTGTCTCGACCCAGATGAAAAGGATAGGTATACCTGACGCTGAAGAATTAATCGAAGAGGCAATAAAGGAGGGGGTGGAGTTCTTCGTGGATGAAGTGGGTCTAAAAATAGCTAGGCTATCTAAGGAAGATCTCCTCGACTCGGTGAAACTTTCTGGAGGAATAACATACCTTAAAGAGGCACAGGATTCTGACGTGGTGGTCACGTTATGAAGGTCCTGGAAACTAGCGAAGTGTGCCCCGTAGTGATATTGAAGGTAATGCGTTTATGGAGATCTCTAATCCCCCTTCTGAAGAGGAGATCATAGTAAAATCGCCGTGGGAGGCCGTTGCCCAAGAATTGGAAAAATGGTGCAATGAGACTGGAAATGAGTTTTTGGGATACAGTAGGGACGGTAATAAACTAGTGATCAAGCTTAGGTTGAAGAGATAGGTTTATTATATCTGGACTTAGCATGAGTGTTGGGTAGATGCGTATTGTGTACCCTGAACTCAGGGTATTTGAGGATCCAGTTCAACTTTTAGAAGGAATGTGGCCAACGCCACTCCTAAAACTATCTATAGGAGAAGACGTCTGGGGGAAGTTGGAGTTCTTCAACCCCTTCAGTAGAAGTATAAAAGACAGGACAGCGTGGTTCTTGTTCAGAGATGCCCTAAGAAAGGGTGCAGAAAACATCACAGAAGCTACCTCAGGGAACATAGGAATTGCTATCTCCTCTCTCTCAGCTATATTCGATAGAAAATTTGTGGCTTTCATCCCGACTACGGCCCCCAAATCCTTCAAGATAGCAATGAAAATATTAGGTGCTTCGCTTATTGAGGCGGGAAAATCTACTAACGATCTAATTCCGTTGGTTAAAGAGTTCTCCAAGAGCTCTAGTATGGTATCACTTAAATCAATTTCAGAGTCAATTCAACATACTAGCTCATTACGAGACTACAGCCAAGGAGATAGATAGACAGCTTGGGATGATGGGTAAGATACCCCAAAGAATTATAGCTACCATGGGAACGGGAGGACATGTGGCCGGTCTCTCTAAATTCTTTAAGGAGAAATATGGAGACGATGTAGAGGTAGTGGGAGTTCAGCCAGCCGACGGGGAGAGGATACCTGGGATAAAGAGACAGAACGGCGACACCTTAGCTTTAGAGGCCAAGATCGACAGAGTAATTGAGGTCACTTCGAGGGAGGCAATGGATGGTGTTCTGAAGGTAGCTAGGAGTACAGGGATATTAGTTGGGTTAAGCTCAGGGGCCACAGTGAACGCCTATTTAAAGTTAGCAGATTCAAAGACCACGGTCCTAATTTTCCCCGATGATGGTTATAAGTACATAGACGAAATGGCTACACTGATGGAATCCAGTCAATCCTATTGATGACCGAAGCTTAGAGATTTAAACAATTGAGGATAATATTGCCTGGAAAATGAACATAGAAAATGTACTAAGATCGCTCTATCTCCAGTCTAAGGTTATCGAAGACGGAGGTAAGAAATATGTTGTGAAATGCTACGGATCCAATGTGGGTTTGAAGTGGTACTTCATCTCGTCTGTATTTCGTTCTTTTCCGTATGTAGCGAGTCCTAAGGCTAGAATGTCTAGGGAGATCGACTTCATGACTTACACATGGAAAAAGGTAAGGGTGCCTACTATAGTTGATCTTGATACTGATGAGAAGTGTATAGTCAGGGAGTATATAGATGGAAGGATTCCAAATAGTGTGGAGGACTTCGTAGAGGTTGCACATGTCCTCAGAGAGATACATGAGGAGGATTTTGCACTAGGAGATACAAAATATGAAAACTTCCTCATAAATAATGGAGTATGGGTTATCGACGCTGAGGAGGCTGTGAGGACCCAAGAAAACGAGTTAAAGGCCTGGGACTTGCTTGTATACTTTCTTTTCATCTCATATAAGTTCATCCAAGATGTGAGAAGTTTTGAAAGAGTTGTCAAAGAATTCCTTTCAATTTACGTACCAGACAGGGAAGTTGTCCTCAAGGCGCTGAGCCTCAGAAACGTACAGCTTTTATCCATGTTCCCTCCACTTCACTTAACGATACTGAGGAAGGCTATGTCTGAATTCTGATGAGGATCTTCTCTTGGCCTCTCAAGATTGTCAGTTGGGAATCTAGTATTTTCGTTCCACAAGCGGGGCATCTGTAGAAGTACCTGATCGTCTTCTTCTCACCGGAACTCTCTGCCTCTGATATGAACTCCATCCTCACTCCACACCTAGGACATATCATGTCGTTCATATGCGAGTTTATAAACGAAGGAAGTAATTAAGTGTTGATGATAGATCAGATACGGGAGACCTCTTGAGGATCTAAGGATCACACTCACCCATGTCTGCAACTTCTCTTGCTTCTTCTGCCATATGGAAGGGGAAGGGCTGGAACAGAGTGAGGTATTAAGCCCAGAGCAGATAGGTTTGGTGTCCGAAGTAGGGAGGGAGTTTGGAATAAACTCTGTGAAACTTACTGGGGGAGAACCTACTCTAAGGAGAGATCTGATAAACGTGATAAGAGCAATAAAGGAGGCAGATGTCAGAGAGATATCTATGACAACTAACGGCTTCCTCTTAGATAGACTGGCTGTGAAACTAAAGGAGGCCGGGTTAAATAGAGTCAACATAAGCCTCCATGCCATGGAGGAGGACAAATTTAAGGAGATAACGGGAGTTGATGGCCTAAGGAGGGTTATCGAGGGAATTAGGGCAGCCGTATCAGCAGGGTTAAGGCCCGTAAAGATGAACTTCGTCCTCACCAAGAAGAACACAGATCAAGTAGAAAAGATCATTAGCTTCGCTGAGTCAGTCGGAGTGGACGAACTCCACCTCATTGAACTCCATCCCGTAGGCTTAGGGAAACAAAGCTTCTCCACTCACGAGTGGTTAGATTCAATAGAGCGTAAACTCTTCGAGACCTCCAATAAGATTGAGATAAGAGAAAAACACTTTCGGCCACGATATGTTCTACCTTCGGGTCTTGTGGTCGAGGTTGTGAAACCGTACGCTAATCCCATCTTTGTGCCGGATGTAATAGGGTTAGGCTTACCGTAGATGGCAAGTTGAAAACTTGCTTATACAGAGACGATAAGGTCGTGGATGTAAGAAACGTTCTCACGTCTAGTCTGCCCCTGTGGGAGAAACGGGAACTTCTTAGGAGGGCTTATGAAATAGTTATAGCTATTAGGGAGCCTAACTTTAAGTTTCTTTCGAGACCACTTGAGATTAGATAAACTAGAGAAGATCCGAGAGAACTCGAATCTTAAAAATATAGTGATAATGGGAGATTCAAACCTATTTTATTTCACTGGTTATAGGGGAATGGGTACATTACTCTATTGTGATAGAGTTCCTTATTTAGTGGTGCCTGCCCTAGAAAGGAACAGAGCTGAGAAAACCAAAGGATTGGAAGTCAGATCATATTTCCCAGTGAGGATCGCCGAGGATTTAATTGAAGGAGGAATGTTTGAAGCAATTGAGACCCTTTGTAAAGGTATAAGTGAATCTGAGGTAGGCCTAGACGTAAGGTCTCTCTCTGCCGAGCTTTACAACAGTATAAGGGATAAATGGAAAATTAAAGACATCTCCTCAGAGATTAGTTCCATCAGATCTATAAAAGATGAGGAAGAATTGGATAAAATCAGGAAAGCCCACGAAATAACAGCTAAGGCTATGAACAGAGCTTTGGAGGAGTTCACGAAGGGTGGAGTTACGGAGTTGAATATATCTGGGCTAATTGACTTTACAATGAAAGAAATGGGAGCTGAAGAGTATGCCTTCCCCTCCATAGTTGCCTTCGGGGAAAACTCTGCCGAACCGCACCACATACCATCTCTCCGCCGGTTAAAGGCCAGTGATAACGCGGTGGTCGACATAGGGGCTAGATTCGAGGGGTATTGTTTTGACAGCACTAGAACCTTTCTGCCTAAGTTTAGTTACGAGGAGCTTAGAAAAGTCTATGAAGCTGTCTTGGAGGCACAACTAGAGGCCATCGATTTAGTCAGAGATGGTGTTGAGGCCTCGGAGGTGGACAAATGGCCATATCGAGGATACAGAGGGCTGGTTACGAGAGATTCTTTATCCACTCTACTGGTCACGGAGTGGGTATAGATGTTCATGAGGCCCCGCTGGTCTCCATGAAATCAAAGGATATTCTCAAGGAGAACATGGTCATTACAGTTGAGCCCGGAATATACATCAAAGACAGAGTCGGAGTCAGGATCGAGGACACTATAATAGTTAAGAAGGGCAAGCCTGAAGTCTTAGAGACCCTTTATAAATTCATCTAAGTCCTTTTTTGACATAAAGGGTTTTTATCCGTCTTTTACACTTACACCTGTTTGGAGATGGAAACTTCAATAAGCAAGGAAAAATTGGAAGAAGAAATAGCACGACGCGTTAGAGAAATTTTGGAGTTACTTGGAGAGAACCCAGATAGGGAGGGCTTACTGGATACTCCTTCCAGGGTGGCCAGGGCCTTTATAGAAATGACTTCTGGACTGAGAACTCCTCAACCTGAAATAAAGGCCTTCAGAATAAGTGAAAATGGAGATGAGAGTGCTGTAGAGGATCAGGTTGTATTAGCCTCTGACATTCAATTCTCTTCACTCTGCGAACATCATCTTCTCCCCTTCGTGGGAAGGATACACATAGCATACGTTGTAGGAAAAGAAGGTAAGGTGGCAGGCTTCAGCAAATTAATACGATTAGTGAACTATTATGCTTCAAAACCACAAATTCAGGAAAGGTTAGTTGAGGAGATAGCAGACGCTCTCATGGCCAGTGAGGTCGCACCTAAGGGTGTAATGGTAATAGGCGATGCAATTCACATGTGTGCGTATGTGAGGGGGGTTAAAGACAAGGAGGCCAAGCTGGTCTCCACAGCTATGAGAGGAGTATTTAAGACCAACAGGAGCCTTAGGAATCATGTCTTTAGATTACTAGAAATATCTAAAGGTAAAAATGGAAATGTTTTATAAGTCATGACCTAAAAGGAGTATAACCGATAAAGTCACACGTCCAGGTAGTAGTAGATCTCCATGGGATGGGGATACATCTGAAGGGTTCTAGCTTCCTCTCTCTTTAGTTCGATGAAGGTTTCTAATATGGAGGGGTTGAATATGGGCTTCAAGAACTCGTTATCACTTTCCAGCTCATCTAGCGCCTCGTCTAGGGATCTGGGTAACTCCCTTATTCCGAGCTCCCTCCTCTTCTCAGGAGTCAGGTGGTAAATGTTCTCATCCACTGGATTTCCTGGGTCTATTTTCTTAGTGACGCCATCCATGGCAGCTGCGGCAATTGCAGCAAAGGCTAAGTAAGGGTTAGTTGAAGGGTCTGGTGCCCTGTACTCTATTCTTTTCGCCTTCTCCATTCCCTTATAATATGAAGGTACCCTTATCACTGCGCTCCTATTACCCTTACTCCACGCTATGTAGACTGGGGCCTCAAATCCAGGTATAAGTCTTCTGTAACTGTTGACTGTTGGGGATACTATTGCAGATAAAGCCCTTGCATGACTTAATATGCCACCTATCGCATATCTCCCGAACTGACTGAGCTCAGCGTATTCATCGTTTGGATCATACATCATGTTCTTCTTTCCGTCCTTGGTCCAGAGACTAAAGTGTGTATGCATACCAGTTCCATTGTCGCCAAACATCGGCTTAGGCATAAAGGTAGCAACCAGGTTGTGTTTCGATGCAACGTTCCTTATAACGTACTTAAGGGTCTGTAGTTTGTCTGCAGAATCTACTAAAGTCGAAAACCTATAGTCTATCTCTCCCTGACCAGCGGTAGCCACTTCATGGTGAGCTGCCTCGACATGAAAACCGAAGTACTTTGTTAGTGTTTGTATTATTTCAAGTCTCACATCCATCAATTGATCTACAGGTGGGGCTGGATAATATCCCTCTTTATACCTTATTAAATATCCTCCTCCTCCATTCCATGGAGCCTCTCTCGCAGTTATTTTATAACCAG
>Ga0074076_100048_pt1 | contig 23993 bp, 26 predicted proteins | sample YNPg_D_FD_63713 | JGI IMG/M metagenome (GOLD analysis project Ga0074076, IMG submission 63713) | Hot spring microbial communities from Beowulf Spring, Yellowstone National Park, Wyoming, USA - YNP_Beowulf Spring_D v2 (version 2) | ecosystem: Environmental > Aquatic > Thermal springs > Hot...
GTCGTGAACGCTCCCACATCCTCTCCAGCATTGTTCTGTCGAAGGGCGTCCCCGCCTTAACCTCCACCTCAGGTTTAGCTGGAAGTACCCCGTCATCCGTCATCGTGGGACCCATGAGATGACCGTCCTTTGTGACCCTTCCTCCCCTCTGGAACAGGGTCCACAGCCAACTGACGAATATCCTGTAGGTTGCCAGATCGTTCATGAACCTCACCACCCTCCCCGGGAAGAGAACGTAGTCATCTATGGCTGCGGCCAGGTTGCCGTTGAGCACCTGAAAGCCGTAGTTTGCGGCCATGTAGAGGGCGTGCTGAGCGTTCTCCACGGTTACGTCCCCCTCCTTGACGTCGTAGAGGGCGTCCCACAGGGGCCTTCCAAGTGAGTTGAGGAACTCCTCGGGGGAATTGATCCTCAACACCCAGAGCGTGATCTTACCCCTCTCGTCCACCAATCCTAAACTGTTCAGAAGCTTCCTCTCGTCCTGTGTTAGGCCGCTGGTCACCTTGGGGGCGACCCTCTTTCCTTCCCTCTCCTCCCACTGCTCCGGCGAGTCGAGGAGCGACTGCAGCCTCTCCAGTGGCGTCCTCAACGGTAAGTTACCTGCCGCCACGTACTCCCTGTCCGGGGATGCGACCCAGCTCTGTCTGTAAAGGTCGTAGAGCTTTCCCTTAACTTTACCAGAAAGAACGTCCTCAAGGGTGACCTTTCCCACCTCCCCTTCGGGCACGAAGATCAGTCCTATTAGCCTCTCCCTCATCTTGTCCATCCACATTGACCTCAGTGTGACTGGGTTATGCCTGTCCCTCCCGTAGGGATCCGACCTCTGGTAGAGCATCACCGCGTTCATTCCCCCTATGGCGCCCGCGTTCCTCAAATCGCCATCCCTCAATCCTGCCATCAGGTTGAGGAGCCCGTTGTACCTCTGGTAGGCCATCATGTGAGGTGCGACCATCCCCATTAGCCTACCGTTCTGGGGGTCAGGGAGCACCCTCTCATCCTTCCACATCTCTATCACTCGCGGTGTAGTCCCATCTCCCCACGTTAGTCCCAAGCAGCCAATGTCTCCACATCCACATAATTACTGGTAAGAACCTACCGGCGTTGGCCTCCTCGTAGAGTGCCTTGAACTTTATGAACTCTCCAGGTGTTGACGCCCCCATGACTTTCTCCAGGTTCCACACTATTTTGGCTACGACCGAGGCCTCGATGGGCTGCTGTACCTTGGGCTGATAGAACAGGAGGGATCTCCCCATTCTCCTCAAGGGTTCGAAGTCATTTAGGGCGTGTATGACGTCGTCCACGATTATGCTCGGTGCGGGCCTTCCGTTCACCTTCACGAAGGGAGTCCTAAGATGCATTCCCGGGACCCTGTGGAAGCTTGTGGGCCACTTCTCCATGGGCTTCTCCATGACGTACCTCCTGACCTTCCCCTTCTTAACGACCTGGACCTCCCTCACTTCGCCCGAAAGTATCTTGTGTTCGTTGCTCCTGGAGGCGAATATGCCCACCTCCTTCTCCCTCAACGTCCTATAGTCAGGTGGGGCGGCGTCTTCATCGTCTGGACCCATGGTGGCGGAAACGTCCGCGTTTATCTGCTTTACGGCCATGTCCAAGGGATGCCATGGGCCGGTGAGCTCCAGCCCCGGGTTGGTGAGGGGATTTGCGTAGGGCGGCGGCAGGGTGGTGTCGTTAAGCCTCCAGGCCAGGGGCGTGTCCCTTCCCTTCATGTTGTCAATGAGTCCCTGCACTATTTCCCTGAAAGTCCTGACAGTTCCATCCACAGGGTCAACGAACTTGTCCTCCCAGCCGGGGATGGCGTACTTCCTCCTGACGGGCTCCCTTGAGTTAAGGAACCTCCTGCGTTCAGTTAAGGCAGCCTCAATTTCCCCCTCCAACTCCACCGTTAATTTCCCAATGATGTCCTCCACGCTTATTTTTCTACCATTCACTACCTTCAGGCCGAAGAGGTCAGGAAATTTCGCCCTGACCTCCTGGTCCACCTCAACGTTAGTTGCCATTTTTATCATTCCGTTTGAATCACTTTAAGGGTTTCGCGGTGGTTCACCTCAGAAAGAGTCCAGGGGCGAGCAGGTAGTACAGCACCCCTATTAATATTAAGTACACCAATATCAGTATGGTCCACGGCAAGTTAGCCCTGGCCACGAACCCCTCCTTCCTGGCGTACTTGGTCGTCGAGACACCTGCGCTCAAGGTCTGGGGAGCAACGGGCTTCGCCACCTCCGCACCCACGGAGTTGAGGGCAGGAGTAAGGCCTATGGGTAACCCGGTTATCTTCGCCACGGTGAGCTGGAAGGCTCCGAACAGGGCGTTGGTTGAGGTGTTGCTACCTGACAGGGCACATCCAATCCACCCGAATATGGGAGAAACCACTATGAACAAGGTGGAGAGGTCAGCGGCCTTCCAGGCCAGGGAGTAAGCCATTCCGCTGTAGTTGAACACCAACGCTAGCCCCACCACGAATATCCCCGTGAGTATCCCTCCCCAGTACTGCCTTATGGAGTTGGTGAGGGCCTTCTTAACTATTGAAGGTGTGGCACCCAACACTGGCAAGGTGACAAGCCAGGAGACGAATATGGACGTCCCCGCCACGGCTGGGTTGAAGGCGAATGAGACGGCCACAGTCTTGTTCAGAAGATCCGAGTGTGCCTTCAGGGCCAGGGTGGCCAGGTTGATCTTCGTCAGCGGTGACCAAGGTCCCGTCCAGAGGGTGACCACCACTATTATGATGAAGAGGGACAACCAAACCCTTCCCACTCCGGCTACGTTCTTCCTCTCGGTCTGACTTTGGGTGGAGAAGGACTTCACCCTCTTCGGTCTCCACACCCTCAGGAAGGCCAGCAATACGCCGAAGGAAACCAGGGAACCCGTAATGTCGGCGAGATAGGGTCCAACCAAGGAAGCCATGGGGTATTGGCCTGCGATGTACGCCAAGGAAGCCAATATGGCCATGGGCCATATGTCCTTTACTCCATTCCACCCATCCACAAGGTAAGCCAGGATCCAGGGAGGAAGTAGCGCCAAGACGGCTACAACCTTTGCCACTGAAGAGGAGACGAAAAGTAGAGGTAGCCCCGTGACCGCTGAAAGTATAATTATGGGCGTCCCCAGGGCACCGAATGAAACTGGCGCATTGTTGGCTATTGCGGTGACGTTGAGGGCCCTGAGTTCGGCGAAACCCAGGGCGATGAGGATAGGTGACACCAAGGCCCAAGGGTATCCGAACCCTACCAATCCCTCAAATAAGGCACCGAAGGACCAGGCCAGAAGTATTGCCTGTACCCTCGCGTCTTGGGTGGCGTTCCTCACCACCCATTCCTTGAATGCGTCGTACTTACCCGTGAGGACAAGTGTGTTGTAGAAAGCCAACCCCCAGAACACTATCCAAGATATGGCCCAGGTGCCCGTCAGAGCACCTATTAGCCATGACTCCACTGCCGCAGTGGGCGGTGTTCTCCAAACCCCCACCGCCAAGAGAATGGCTACAATTGACCCTATCAGCGAGGCTAACCAGGCGGTCAACCTAAGCCCTATTAGAAGTATAAAAAGGACTATGAGTGGCACTAAGGAAAGAAAAATCGTCAATCCAACGTTTCCAGCAGGATTTAACTGTTGGACGTACATTTAATAACTTCATACAACATAAATTAATAAGCATTTAGTGATCTTTAACCCGCGAACATTAATAAGGGGCCCTAAAGAATATTCCCTGCATCCTAAATTTTCGTCTCGTCCAGCCTCCTCCTGAAATCCTCCTCAGGGGACATACCCCACCTCTCCATGAATACCAACTCCGAAAGCGGGAGCCTCCTGTTCCACCCCCTCTCCTCCAGCTCCGGTATCTCCGGGAAGTTCGTAACGTATCCCATGCACAAGTAAGCCACCAGTTCCACGTGGGGAGGTATGTTCAGTATGCCCTTCACCCTATCCTTGTCCATGAAACTGACCCATCCAATCCCCACCCCCTCTGCCCTGGCTGCCAGCCATATGTTTCCAACCGCCAGCACCGCGCTGTACGCACAGGTCTCGGGCATCGTGTGTCTTCCTAGGACGTTCGGTCCAAACCTGGATGGGTCGCACGTCACCACGACATTAATCGGTGTGTCCAGGATACCCTCTATCTTTATTGTGTTGAACAGTTTTCTCCTATCATCATCTAATTTCTGGGCGAATTCTTCTCTCTGCCTCAATGTCTCTTCCAGAATTTTCTTTCTAGTCTGGACGTCCCTGATCAGTATGAAGTTCCAGGGTTGGGAATAACCAACTGAGGGAGCCAAATGCCCCGCCATTAATATCTTGGCCAGGGTCCCCTCGTCTATCGGATCTCCCTTGAACGTGCTCCTTACGTCTCTCCGCCTCTTTATGGCCTCGTAAATATCCATATGGATAGGTTATCCAAGAGGTAAAATATTTTACCGTACTGCTATACTGTGTGTCGATAGTGTAGTCACAGATTAGGCAAATTAATGGATAATTATCTGTCGAGATATGTTAACTCGCCACAATCCTCATTAATTCACGTCAGTCACCAAGTGACGACACTATCGACACACTCAACGGAGTAACCGACAAATTTTTTGACCCTGAACGAATCATGGAAAAGTTGATAGTAAAGGCCACATACGTTCTGAGGACCAAGGAGGAGATGGTGGTTCAACCTTTCTCCTCAAAGATCTCGAGGACAGCTGTGCTCTCCTTCTCAAACACCTACAAATCAGCCATTAGCTCCACCGAACCTCTGAAGCCGTTCCGGGTCACCGCTCTTCACGTCGGTAAAAAACCCCTGTACTCCCGTGGATTCGTTACTCTACACAAAGACAAGGAGTACAGGTTCAGTGTGACGTCCTTGTTAGATGATTTCCTTCAGGAGGTGATCTCCAATTCCACGGTGGACTTCACCGTATACAACAAACAACTGAGAATGGAACTTGAGAAGGTTGAGGTAAGTAAGGTTGATCAACTGACGCTCCCAGACTCTAGGCTTTACAGGATTGAGTTTCTCACTCCGACCCTTCTCCAGGTTCCCAGACCTAAGTTCAGGAGGTTGAGGAATAGATACGTACTCTTTCCTTATTCTCCACTGCTCATGGCTTCCCTCACCTCTCATTGGAACAAGTTCATGCACCCCGCCATAGTGAGGACAACGGGCTCCAGGGCCCTCTATTACTTCCGCGAAGTGGACTATCAATTGGAGCCCATCACGGTAAATTATGACAACGGATCGGTCAGGGGATTCGTGGGATGGGCGCTCTTTTCCCTCATTGCCAGGAAGGGGACGAAGTTGAGGGACATGGTGAGAACTCTCCTGGGCTACGCTAATTTTGTGGGTGTGGGGAAATCTAGGAGTATAGGTTTCGGGGAAGTGGAGGCGAAGCCAGGATAGACTCCTATTTAATTGGGAATTTTACGTTAGGAAGCTAGAAGGAGACCCTGCGGACTTTTAACTTCTCTCCGTATCCTATTGTATGGTAAAGCTGGTCTCAATACTTGGGACTTCCCCTGGAGGAATATTCGAGACCTTCTCTAATCTTCTCACGGGAAATTACTCTTCAGAGAGTGGGAAAGGGACACCCGTTGAAATCAGGGAAGTCTACATTATTCGAACTAACCATCCTCAGGTGACTAACGCCTGGAACCTCCTAAAGAACATTTTTCTTTGCTGTGGGGTCTCCGAACATTCGCTCTCCGACATAGTCCTCGACATCGACGACATTAAATCTCCTGAGGACTATGTGAAATTTAGAAAGGAAGTTTTGGGGAGACTTAACCCAGGGGACTACGTGGACTTCACCGGTGGAAGGAAGGCCATGTCTGCCGCTGCCGCAATAGCAGCAATCAAAGCTGGTGCCCACCTAGTCACAACTGTGATAGAGCAATCAGACTACAACAGAATTCAGGAACTGATCAAGGCGGCTCCATCTGGGAGCACCTCAACTCTCTCCGATAGGGGACAGTGCGGGAGCGTTAAAAATTACCTTTGCTCCCTAATATCTAAGCAGAGCAAGACCATACTCCTACAATGATTTTACGGAAGAACGATGAGCCTTGCCCTTCCAGGACAGGGAAACGTTAGTTTTGCAAGTCCATAAATGAAGCTCTTTTTCCTAAGTTTTTCCTAAGTTCCCTATTAGCTTAAGGATAGTATTGACAAAGTCAACTTCGTAAGAGCTTTATAAAGAGATTTAAGGAAAACCGTGTTCCATCCTTGAAACCGACCATATGCTTTTTTGGCCTAGATCATTCTGTCGTATTAAGCCTAACTTGTGTAGGCCTAACTTGTGTTGATCAGGATTGTTCTTGTTCCAATTGATTGAAACTTTATATCTCCATCTCATTCAGCTGAGGTTAAATTATGCTCGCTTTTTCGAGAAAACTTTATAATAATGGAGTGTGAAACAGTCGTCATGGGAAATCTTGATGAGGGAGAGGAGATTTCTAAAATATTTGCTGTTCTCCTCTACTCCCAAGGAAGCTATACCTATGTTGACAAGCTATCTCAAGCGTCCTCCAAGGACCTCGCTCTATTCTATGTTAGAGAGGCCCTTAGGGACTATAACTCCTTACTGAACTCCGGAAAAATTGATGAGGACGCCCAATATCTCTCTAATTCCATAAATTTCAGTAAGGCCGAGGAAGAGATAAACCAGCTCAAGTCCAAGTCCAACACACCTGACTTGAGGGAAATGGTTTCCTATATTTCCTCCCAGGCCCTGGTTAAGGCCGCTGGATTAAAGAGTAGGGCTGCCTATAATTTAGGTAGGTCAGTTGTGAATTGGCTCAAGTCCAAGGGTAAATTCAGGGAAGATCTGAGCGCCCTCTCCTCGGAGATCTCTTCCAACGCCGCCGAAATCTCCAAGGATCTTCATGTTGACATTAAGGAAATAGAAACGATCTCTGATAACAGAAACTTACTTCAATACCTAGTCAAACAAAGCAAAGAGACCGCGGGCAGTCAGGGTGTTTGACATGTATGTATCAGTCAGAGGTAGAATATGGCTTGAGGCCGAAGCCCTCAACATGGTAGAGAGCGTCGGCAATTATGTGAAGCATAGAAGGGTCCCCATTGTGGTCAGTGAAGGTGGTAACTTCCTTACCTTTTTCGTACCGGCCATCTCAGGAGAAAGCGTAGCTCACGCCTATCAGACAATTTTGGCGGAGGAGATGGGTAAAGTCAAAGAGAAGGTCTGCAAGTATTGCCAGAAGGGCATCTTCCTGAAGAGCTCATCAAAGGAGGTCTATCAGGACGTCATAGGTGAAAAACCTCCAGAGGCTGCTAATAAAAATAAAACGAAAAAGGTGAGGTGGTAGGCAAAATAGAGAGTTCAATAGTCTCAAATTGTGGAGTTGAGGATGTGGGAGGCTTCCTCTATGCTGAGAATCCCAATGTAAAGAGGACCTCTTCCTTCTATACCGGGTACATGGTTCCGGTGAGGGAAGGATTGAAGGTATTATCAATAGACCCTCAACTTCACAGTAGGTATGCTCTTGGTACCAAGTTTGTGGGAGCAGGGGAAGGGGAGTCTACTTCAGGACAGATGATATATTACGTGGAGTTATCCTCTGGGCTGTTCGCCTTCTCCTTCGATCTCGACACAAAGTTCATAGGAAAGTACACATTCAACGTGGATCAATATGGACAGGATATAGTTCAGACCGACTCAGCTAAGAAAAGGACTCAGGCGGCCATAGAGGCACTCAGAAGACTTTTACTGGAGTTCCCAGTGGGAGCCAAGAGAACCAGGTTCAACCCAGCTGAAGTTAGGTGGGACTCCCTCTCCCTAGCTGTCTCCAACGACGTGTGGACCATGCCCTCCTCATTCGTCGGCGACTATATGGCCAGGGCATTGAGCAAGAAGTCTAGCGTTAATTATGGTACTAACATATATAGTTACGCAGAAAGTGAATGTAAGGGCGACAAATGCTATCCCACTCCGGAGGAGACAGTGAGCAACGCCATTAATGACGCCCTGGGTAGGTTGAAGTGAGGGGATTCCTCATCAAGGTGGAGTTCCAGTGGGGCTTCCAGGCCAGGGTGGCTGGTATGTCCAAGACGGCGTCCTCATTTCTTTTTCCTCCGCCCACTACCCTGCTTGGAGCTATTGCTGAGCCGTATTCGGTGAGGAAAGGATTCAGTGAAGGCAGAGCTGTCAAGACAATGGGGGAGCTCTCTAGGGGGATCCTATCTCTTTCTTACAAATCCTTAAACGCCTTTCCTACCTCCTTTCAGGACATTAATAGAATAATAGCCATAAGGACATCAGGTAGAATTTCCTATCCCTCTCCCATTGATCCAAATGGTTCCTTCGACGCGCCGGCAGGGGAAAAACCTCACTCTCCACCTTAGATGGGATGCCACCCACGTTCAGTATAGCATTAGTGATCAGTGAGGCCCTGGACCTCAGGGTTGAGGACCTATGGAAGATCAAGAGGATCGGAAGTAGAGAGAGTTTGGTGGCGGTAACTGAGGTCAAGGAGATCAAGCCAACGATAGTAGGCGACGAAGTTCTGACCACTTACTCCTTCCCGTGTGATGAAGGTGTTGAAATACTGGAATATTCGGGGCAGTATGTAGACCAGTTCTTCGTGCCAGTAAGGGGACTTGAAGATTCCCCTGCCAACCTATATCTTAACTCTAAGGCCAAGAAGTTCAGGGTTGGACTCCCCCTAACTGAGTTTACTCAATTCAAGGCAAAGCTCAAACTAAGTAAAGGCTACGTAGGGTATGGGCTGGATCAAGAGCAGGTGGTCGGAGTTGCAGCTCAGGGTTAATTTTCCCCCTAGTTCGACACTCTTATCCTCACTTCTCTATGAAGGATATATATTCATCAAGTCGAGGTGCGGAGATCAACCTACCTTAGACTGTGTTAAATCCTCCTGGGAGGAAGTCGAGAAATCTAATATCAACTTCAACTTTGTAGGTAATGATATTAAGTACACCCTTAAGAAACTATGTGGGAACGATAAAGTAACAAACTTGAAGAGTTTAGCAGTCTGCCTCTCTAAGAGTGATCAATACACTAAAGGTCTAACCTCCATGGAGGTGGATCTTAAGGTTAAGGAGAAAGGTGGTTTCTTAGTTGGCACAAACAATTTCATCCAGGGCTCTAACGGAAAGGAGGGTTATAGCTTTCAAATAATGAAGGTGGACAGGTATGAGGGAATAAGTATCATGGAATCTGATTTGATGAATGAACAGGTAACTCTCTATACTGACATCCCGGGATTGACCTTATTCTTACTAGGGCTTACCTCGGCTTACGTTTCCTTTGTCGACGGTAATTACTACTTGCTTACGTTCTCCGAGGACGTATTACCTTTGGTACTGGAGTCGCCCACAAATTGGATCTCTATTAAATCCGAACTGTCATCATCACTCTCGGACGTCTTAAATCAATTGAGAGGATTGGATGACGAGTTGGTTATGCTCTCCGTTCTACTAAATGAGGTTGTAATTGAGAAGCTTAGGAGTTTTCCGCTTTCCAACGTCAATCTGAGGTTACTGAAGGTAGCCAGCGAAGGAAATACCTATAAGATATATGAGGAATTTCCGCTTCAGATCTTCAAAAGGTGGAGCCTAGGAAAAGGATTCATGGAATCTCTTCAAAGTCTATTTCATCAACTGTTAAGGCCGGCCTCACTATATCTAAGGCGTAGGGACAAGAATGGTGACGGCTATCATGCTTACATGGCCCTCAGGTACCTTTACAGCTACGTTATTACCTCTAACGGAGAACATCTGACCAAGTGCTTAAGGGAGATCCATGCTGCCCATGAAATTAACAAATCTGGAGGCTACCTTTCATGGGTCTCGTCCAATATCTTCAAGAAGTAAATGTCTACCTAAAGAACGTTGATAAAAAATATCAAGAAAGACCCTTTATCCTCAAGGTAGCTAACTTAATTGATCAGGACCCTAATTCCAACTACCTCATATCAGCCCCCACCGGGTACGGTAAGACCGCCTTAACCTTCTCCCACTCCCTTTATCAGCTAAGGCATGGATTCAAGCTCCTTGCGGTCTATCCACTGAGGAGACTCATCGAGAATCAGTTAGGTAAGCTCTCCTCCTTTCTTGGGTCCTATAACCTGGAAGGATCCGTCAGTGCAAGGTTCATGGGTAACCCATCCTCTCCTTACCTAATCCATCCCATCACCCTCACCACCTTGGACACTTTATCCCTTACCTGCCTGGGTATATCGCCAGAGGACATGGGGAACGTCTTTCGCGACACCTCTGATTCGGGGGTCAACAGTTCCCTCGGTCACTACATGTTCTCTTGGGCCTCGGTCTATACCTCCTCCATGATCTTGGACGAGGTCCATCTCCTCTACGATAGCGCCAAGTCCCTGAGTTTCCTCTGGTTTCTCCTTGAGATAAGCAGGAACTTTGGCAACAGGGTCACATTGATGTCGGCCACAATTCCATCTACGTTCTCAAAACTTCTTACATCAAATACTAACTTCAAGATGAAGTACGTTGAATTCAAACCTGAAGATGACCAACAATTCTACAATTCCAGAAAACAAAAGGATTATGAGATTGAGACCCTTCCCTTGAAGGATGATAAGAAGTTTGAGGTTATCATGAGTAAGTTGAGGGAAAGTAACTTCCACAAGGCCCTAATAATTTTCAACACCGTCTCAGAGGCAGTTCAGTTCTACAACATGCTGGGGGGTAGGAACAAGGTATTGATCCACTCCAGGTTCACCTCAGAGGACAGGAAGGCGAAGAGTCAATTAGTGGAAAAAATCAGCGAAGAAAAATCAGAAGATAAGTGGGTAATTGTGGGCACGCAGGCAGTGGAGGCAGGACTCGATATGTCCAGCGATCTTTTGATCACAGACCTTGCCCCTGCGAACTCCCTTGTCCAGCGGTTCGGGAGGTTCTTAAGAGGAGGAGAGGAGAAGGGAAGGGCAGTTGTTTGGTATGACGAGGATCTCATCCAGGATAAGAGCAAGTACAAGGTTTACGATTGGGACCTGAGTAAGGCCACCTTAGATTTTTTAGAAAGGAATTGGAAACTAAACCTGCACGTCGATCATCAGGCGATGCTGGACTCGGTTTACGCAAGGGAACCGGAAGTAGATTATGGCCTGGTAAGGAAGGCGGTGGCGGTGGTGACCGACATAGTATCTCCAACTACAGACGCGGCTAAGATCCTAATCCAACTTAACGGTAGTTTAGTGAGGGATGGAGCAATTTTTATTGCCAAGGTGGAGGATAATGAAGTTCCCGTAGGGTACAGTTACCTGAAGAAAAACTGCGTGAAAGTCATTCAATCTGATGGGAATGAAGGATGTCCCTCCAGTGAGAGGCAGGCCGTGATGATGTCGCTTAGAGGCGCCAAGTTTGTGGTTAAGGGTCAATATGACAAGGAGAGGGGATTGGTCTGACCAGACCTACTATCTATAGTTTCTATGACCCTCCAAATTCTGAGACCTTGAGGAATCACGTTGAGGAAGCCTTGAAGGTGGTAGGGGGGAAATTGATAATTCAAGGAAGGTTGCTGACTCCAAACTTCTCGGACCTCCTGCAGAAGGCCATCATATTTCATGACTTCGGAAAGGTACCCTTCAACAGGTTCATGTTCAGGGAGGGAAGGAAACTTTCATTCGTTGGGCATGAGGTCATCTCCACCTTCGCAGTCGATATGTACCTTCAGGACAAAGGGAAATTAAATGACTCAAGGTTGGTGAGCCTTGGGGTGCTGCTCCATCATCATCCTATGAATTTGAAAGATAGGATGGAGAAGCTCAGCAGAAGGGAGATTAGACTAGGAAAGGAGGACTTCCTGCTTTTCTATGACGAGATGAAAGACATATTGCAACCCGGATGGATTCCCAGAGATGACATCAACATGGAGCAAGTTGTAAAGCACGTTAACTCATTGTTGAGATCCCTGTGGAGCGAGGTGTGGATGAATGGAGACGCGAGGACCAAGAGAACCTTCCTCCTTATGATTCAGGGCCTTGTGGCTGCGGACTATTGGTCTGCGTCAAGGAACAGGGGCGGAAAAACCGCGTTCGGAGATGTGATTAATAAATTCATAGAGAATTTTATGAGCCAAATCGATTAGCTCTCACTTTTTAAATCTAGTCAGAACGTGTAACCCATGGATTGAAGTTTTACATTATTACATTGTCCTCCTCGTCCTTTAAGGTCTCCCCTATCGCTATCCTTTTCTCGTACTGGGGTTCCGTAAGTGGGAAGATTATGAGGCTCTTCCTCTCTCCTTCCATTTTCCTAAATAGGATCCTTATCCCTCCCTCAACGTCCCTCAGTTGAGAGGAAGTTAGCTGACCGGCGAATGCGCTATACTGAAGTCTGACCAATCCCTTGCTCTTAAGGAATGCTGCAACCTTGGCCCTGAGGTTGTCATCCGATATGTCATATATGACCACGTACATCATATAGCATCACTCCCCTTCTTAGACCTCAAGGAACCACTCGATAGAGGAGCGGACATACCTTATCACTTTGACACGAAGGGTTTGTACTGTTCTCCGTCAACTATGGCATTAGCTAACCTCCTGGCCTGTCTTAGCACCTCTCCACCGTCCACGGATTCAGTAAATACCCTGTAGAGCTCCTTCCGCTCACTTATCTTCTCCCAATTCTCTCTCGCCAGAGCAATTAGCGGCCTATCCACGAATGGCGAACGGAACTCCTCCATGAGGTCGAACACAAGGGAGGGCCTTCCAGGTCTGTACTTGTGTAGGAAACCCACGTAAGGTAGCAACCCTGCCACGACCACTGCCCTCCAGGTTCTCATCCTCAGGAAGCCGTATCCCAGATTGAGGGCCACGTTGAAGGGGTCCTCCGCCTTAATCTTGAACCTCCTCCCTGGAAACCTCAGTTCCCTTGGAATCAGCTCCTTTACAGCACTCCAGTAAAGTTTGGCCGCAGCGGCCTCAACCTGCATGGCCTTTTCCCTAGTAGTCACCTCTGCCTCCATGGCCCTCTCCAGACCATTTAGAGCTTCCTCGGCTTTCCCACCGTACTTCCTTCCATAATATCTGAGGGTGGTGGCTTGATTTCTCAACTTCCCTCTCACGAAGCTCCAGGCCAGTTCCCCGCTTCTCCTCACGGATTTCAGCTGGGCCACCCATATTCGCGGTGAGCCACCGTACTTTGCACCTACCACCCGGGCCACGGGGTCGCCCTTATCCATGAACACCAAGTCAACGCCGTGTTCGTTCGCTAGCTTCACCGCCTCGCTTGAAATTGAGCAATTTACCTCTAGCACTAGGGCGTCTAGCTCCACAGGGGACACACTCCATTTGGTCTCTCCCTTGACGGAACAGGTGAACATTCCGTTCTTTACGCCAAGGAAGGCGCCCCAGTCCGTCACGAATGCGACCTTCTTACCTGACTGGACCGGCGTAGGCCACACCTCCCCTTATTTCGGGACGGCAGTAAGTCAGGAATCCACAGTTCATACACTTCCTGGCAGGTTGTCTGATCTCCTCAGCTCCTTCCCTCACTACCCTCCTAAGAGAGTTCAAGGTCCTCACCACCTCCCTCCTCCTCTCGGCGGTGAAGTCCATAGTGTAGAGCTCCTCCTCCTCACGTAGTATATGTACCCTCTCCTCACCCTCTCCTGGTTCATTTCCAGCAGGAAGCAGTAAAGCGAGAGCTGTAGCCTGTGATCCCTCCTCTGCTCTGGAGAGGACTTCACCTCCAGGGGAGAGGATGAGCTATCGAACTTGAGCACGAAGTCTGGTACCCCTGAGACGTCCCTCCACTTCAGGAACGGTTTCCTCAGGATTTCCTTCGGTCTAAGGGTGGGGGTCACGAAGTTCACGACAACTTCCTGATCGGTAAGTTCTCCCTCCTCCATGGCTTCAGTCCTTCTCTCCTCCATGCCCCTTTTCTTGAAGTATACCGTGAGGGGACAGAAGGCGAAGTTCTTCAAATCCGAGGCGGTAAGGTATGACTCCATCATAGTACACTTGGTTTTTGGTTAAAAAATTCCCAATTCGATTATATGTATCATTCCTTTGAGTCGTGTTACCTTAAATGACGTGGGTAAGAACTCACAAACTATTGATGTATCATTCCTTTAAGTCATGTTACCAAGACCTGTCCAAACCCTCTAGTTTTTATACATGAAATCATGTCTTAACTGGGAGAGAGCGCGCAGCCTCATCAGATTTTGAGCGATCTGATCGACCTCCTTCAGAGACAGAGGGAGAAGCTGGGCTACATAGGTCCGGAGCAGTTCTCCCAGTCCGCGGATGAAGCCATAAGCGTAAGCATTGAAGGGGATTTGGGGAAGGAGAACCTAGTCCCCTCGTGGCCGGAGTGCGTGGCTTACCTGGACAGCTCGTCAAGGTCCATCACAATGAAGGGAGTAAGGATTACGTTGGGTGGTCTTTTCCTTAACGATTGCGGTCACCACGTCGCTCTACCCTTGTCCTCCCTCCGGGGCTCTCCTCCCTTCTTGGCGGTAAAGGCCTCAAGGGACGCATTGTTGGCGGTGGAGTCGTCCGGTCTGGCCTGGGTCAGGAGCCCCATCGGTGAACTTTACCTGGGGGACTATAAGGACGACAACGTGGGGGACGAGCTGAGGCTCAGACTGGAGAATTGGGCAATAGGGGCGGCTAAGGCTCCCTTAGTGTTGATGGACGGCCCCCTGGTACCAGGAGTAAGGCTGGACGTGCTCCCTCAGAGGTACAGGGAAGCATATGATGTCCTGATCAAGGAGAGGGAACCGCACATGAGCAGGTTGGCGGGGGTGGTGAAGAGGTTGAACATGTCGTGGAAGCTACACCGGGCCGGCCTTGATAAGGGGGGAAGGAGCGGTCCAGATCCTGAGGTAATGGATAGGCTATGCGGCTCCACGGATCCGTGCTTCTCCCCTGTCCTAAGGGAGGATACCCCGCTGACCAGGTACATGGTGTATGTGAGGCTCAGGGGGAACACGGTGAGGGTAGAGGCCACCTCCAGGGACAACTTACGTTCAGCCTTGGCGATGGTGCTGACCCATAGGGGGTACAGGGGAGTTCCCACCTTCATCGAGACCGCGGACAGGATATCCAGAAGGTTGAGCGCCTCAGTCTATTCCCTGGCATTTTTATACGGCCTCCCTAAACTTGGTGTGGAATATGATGAGTGGAGCAAGTTCGAGGACGTCAGGAGGGAACTTGGAGGAACTGATTTCCAGAGCTAAGTTAACCGCCTCCTCCCTGGGGGAAGTGGTGGGAATCGCAGCAAGGGTCCAACCCATCTCCCATGGGGAGGAGGAGAGGAGGATCAGGGTGGAGGTGCCTTTCGACACTTACCTGGCCCACCCCCTTAGGGTAGGCCAATACCTGGGCCTCTGTCCCCTTGTGTCAGGAGTGGCCATGTTGGGCAGGGTGGTGGAGGTGGAGAGGGCCGACATCATGGCGGTGGCCAGGGTACCGGCCATAGGGGTGGGGGAGGACCCCAGCGCGATCTCCACACCGCTGGTCCTCACCCTGGAGCTGATCTCTGAGGAGGTGGGAGGGGAGGTGTTGCCGCCAAGCTCTCCAGTGGATCCACAATCTCCAGTCTTCCTTCCCTCCAGGGACTTCCTTGAGAGGACCCTGGGCCTTCCCTCCTCCGGAGTTGAGGTGGGGGAAGTGTTGGAGGGCTCCCTCCCAAGGGCTGACGTAAAGGTCAGACTCACCGAGGAGGTACTCAGACATCACGTGCTGGTGGTAGGTACAACTGGGAGCGGTAAGACCAACCTCCTGCGACTCCTCGCCTTCAGGAGCCCCTATAACACAGTCGTTTTTGACCTTCAGGGCGATTACGTACAGGTGGCGGCGAAGAGGAGAGGCCTCCTCTTACTACCAGTGTCCTCGCAACATGTAGCGGAGGCAAGAGGGTTGGTTAACTTCGTCCAGTTCGTACTGTCAAACAGTGCCCTAGGTAAGTTCAAGCTGACCGGTGCCGACCAGGGAGGGGTACTCACGGTCAGTCTAGAGAATGGGGGAGAGTTGAGGGTGATGCCCACCGCCCTTAGGCTTATGGACTCCTATAAGCAGTTGGCAGAGGTATCTCCAGTGTATCAGCCCACAGCTGCCTATTTCTTCCCTCAGTTAGTGGAGAACTGTAGACCGGAGACCATTAGGGAGTTCCCAGAATGTCTGGAGTTGAAGGACCAGTTGAAGCTTCACAGGGCCACCGCTGAGAACTTGGAGAGGTCCGTCTACCTCCTGGAGTCCACGGGCGTGATCGACGTAAACCTCTCCTCCATGAGGAGGGAGAGGAACTACCTCTCCTCCCCAGACCCGGAGGCACTTCTCAAAGAACCAATTGTGGTGGTGGACCTCAGGTGGGTTGCGGAGAGGGGAATGTTGGCCGTTACCTTGGTCGCCTTCACCATGTTGGAGTCCCTGTTCTCGGCGAAGGATGCCGCGTACAAGAGGGGGGAAGGGGTGAAGAACACTCTTCTCATCTTCGACGAGGCGCACGAGTACTTCCCCCAGGGGAGGAGGGAGGAGAACAAGGAGGGCCTGGAGAGACTCATAAACAGGGTGTTGAGGTTGGGTAGGGTGAGGGGAATAGGTTCCGTGTTGGCCACCCACAGGCCAGAGGACCTCAATGACCTCGTGCTCACCCTTACCAACACAAAGATCGCCCTTAGGTCGGAGGAGGAATCCCTGAAAAGGATAGGCATGGATCAATTCTCCAACTTCCTCAGGGTGGCCCCAACTGGGGCGGGGGTGATGAGGACGTTCGCCTACAGGGTGCCGGAGATCCTGTTTAGGGCCAACAAGTATCAACCGTAACGACGTGAATTTGGGTTAAGGAGAGTAATTTATACGATTCCAACAGGGCAATGAACGAGAAAGTACAAACTGAAACAAGGAAAAAATAGAAAAATATATAATAGTTTCAGACAACTCTCTCCAGTGGAAGGAAAAGTCCTGATCTCCCTAGTTGGTGACCCGACCAACTATAAGCCTGCCCAGTACAATTACATGGGTGAGTCTCAAGAGTCCACATTTTCGTCCATCATTGTGGATAAAATGGAGTCGCCTACACATAAGATACTAATAGGTCAATACACCCTGGGGGCTGAGAGGGCGGGAAAGGAGAGGGGGAGAATCCGACTTCCTCTACCTGCAGCACCTATCTGAGAGGGTAATAGACGAGAAGCTAGGACTGAACGACTATCAGAAAATAATTTCCCCTGGGGTCGTGTTTGGAAACGTCAATGAAGTTGGATTTAATTATAGGGGCGAGATCTACAACTTCTATGCCTACACACTATATAGGTTGGCTAGAACCTTTGAGGAATTTAAGGGGGACGTGCAGGTAATTCTCGACCTCAGCCACGGAATAAATTACATGGGCTATTTAACTCTAAGCGCTGTCAAGCTCGTGCTGGACGTTTACTCGGCATTTAGGAAGACGTGGCTGAAGGTAATTAACTCCGACCCGTACCCACCTAGATGGAATGGTAATTCCCGTCCTAAACTGAACATAAACGTTGTCTCAGAGGAGCAGATACATCCGTCCTTTCAATATCCTACAGGAAAGGGATGTGTTAACAGCATCAACCCCTCAAACTACCTTGATAACGAATCCAAGAGGAGGGTTGGCAAATTGATTAGAGATAGTGCTAAAGAGAAGAGCGTAGGAAATCTAGAGTCCAAGCAATTCGTGAGCTCAATCAACAACGGTACCCTTCTTGCCTCTTACACCTTCGGGGAGGAGTTCGATAGGTGTGTGGATTTTGCCGTGGAGTCGTTCCAGGACGCCGTGAGGATTCAATCTACTAATCCATTGGAGGCGGTACAGGAAGTGTCCTTCACTCCGACCTTTCAGTCCTTCGTAATAGCTGAGCTACTGAGCAGGTTGGGCAGTATGAGGAAAAGAGCTGAGGTGTCCCTGCAAGAGCTAAAAGAAAGGACATGCATCTATGAAAGTCATCCTATGATTTATACAATAGTTAATAATGAAATTCATAACATAGAAGAGAAGATACGCAACTCAAATAATCAATATAGTGATTGGTTCCCCCTTTCCAAGGTGTTAGGGAGTAAGGAGACACCGGATAAACGGGTCTTTTTCGCTCACGCTGGATTGCCGGGGGGTTTCGTGGAGTTCAGGAACGTAAACGAAATTGAGATAAGGTATAGTTGGGACAAATTGGATACAGTCAAAAATTTCCTTGACAAGACGGATGGAAATTAGGAACGGTAGTACCAGTACAACAACGAGTGTTCTTCACTTAGATATTGTTATGGTGACAACTTAAGGTTTGGGACTCTACATCTCCTACAAAACTAGTCCTCTCAAGTACGTTCTGAGGTGTCTTTCGGTGCAGACGTGAGGTGAAGGTATGGATATTCTACGTGCTCCCACTGGTTAATAATCAGCTATCGAGAGTCGCTAACGAAGATCATCTTGTACGACTGTCCTCCACCCGCAAACCTTGCCCTCCTACACGACATAGGACAAGGATCAATCCTGCCTTGTGATCTTTGGGATATCATGACCACAGTGAAAGGGTGAAATTTGCTCAACGTTTAATGTTTTCTATAAAAAATCTTGAATATAAAGGTTCAATCTGAGTTTCACCCTATCAACTTCTGACTTTCCCTCCACAATATTGGAGGAAAGGGCACTCCTGATCACAGTATTTTGGCAGTCCAGGGTCCACCCCTTCCTCCAACACCTTCAACCTGAGGTCCCTCTCCTCCAAGAACTCCGACCTCAGGGAATCATCTACAACCAGAAGCTCACATCTATACGTTATTCCATCCTCCGTCCTCACGTAACACAGCAACCCCAAATCCATGGGGGTCTCGTACTGACTCTCGTATGCCAGCGCATAAGCCGCCACAGACAACTCGTGGGACCTCCTTCTCCTTCCCGTCTTCAACTCAACGATCATGGGTATCTGGGGAAGGAAAGCGTCAGCCCGAGCGTTTGGACTCACACCTACTAGGGAACCGTCAAGAGGGTACTCCACGAGGAAGGGAACCGCTATTGAGGCCAGGGTCTCCTTGGTGGAGTGAGATCTATCCCTAGCCTTATCCAGGGAGGCGGAGAACGTGCTTGTGGCCCTATCCCATATCCATTTCACTAACGTCTCGAAGTTAGGAACGGAGGAATATTCCCTGAGCCTCTTCAGAGCCTCATAATACTGGTCAGCCATCAGGAATCTGAGGGTGGAGCCATCTAAAGCCTCCCCAGAGTAAATTAATCTCCTTGTGGTTTCTGCCGCATCAACGTAAGCGCCGTGGATGAGACCACCTCTCAAGGCCTCAACCGATGGTTCAACCTTCATCCATTTCACATATGTAAGGTAAATTATTCTTCCCGACTTACAGATTGAACCGGACAGGTCCGATACCGGAAGTGCCCTAGAGGAGGGAGGGAGGACCGGTGGCTCCGGCCAACTCCAACCCCTGAGCTCCTCTGACACCTTCCTGGAGGTTAGTCTGGCCCTTTTAGCGTAAAGCGAGATCTCCTCAACTGTGAAGAACATAGATCCATCTTGCTCTATAGAAATAAATATAATGATATGTTAGAGGGGGATGTTCACGATGATATAGCCGGTAGTATGCTACCACGAACAAGAGAATTGTATTTGGGACAGCAGTCTCCTGGACGTGTTATAGCTTGATTGATCGATATTAGCCTTCTTCTCCACTCCTCGTTTGCGGCCGCGGACGTGTTATAGCTTGATATACTGTAGTAAGGCTCTTTGGTAAAAGTGTCCAGAGTGGCCGCGGACGTGTTATAGCTTGATTGATCGACTTACGCAGATTCAATTGATCAGCTGTGATGTCTCCTGGACGTGTTATAGCTTTGTACTAAGCATAGACAGTGATATGCGTATGAAATTCATATCGGTGGCGAATTGTTGTTATAGCTTGTAGTAAGCATAGACAACTCATACTCTGAGGGAGTCCTGCTTATGTAGATATGTTATAGCTTGTAGTAAGCATAGAGTATGTTCTCTCCCTATCGAACTACACGGGTCTACTATAAGGTGGTTGGTTTAAGCATAGACTATGTTCTCTCATACTACCGATACATTTGCGGAACTGAAAAATTCTTACACGGCTTAAATCTTTCTCTCTCATACTACCGATACATTTGCGCTCAGCGAACCCAGAGGGCCGGTCTACCTGAACTTTCCAAGCTCTCATACTACCGATACATTTGCGAGCACCTGGTTATAGCTTGTAGTAGAATTCCTTGAGGCTTGCCGTTTTCGGCCTAACGGAAGCACCTGGTTATAGCTTGTAGTATGCATAGACGGCGACAATTCTATTCCTTCCATCTATAATAGCAATGTTATAGCTTGTAGTATGCATAGACCGCAGTCCCGCGATATTCTCGAATAAATATTTAGATATGCGTTATAATCTGTATTATGCTAAAGAAAAGACTTACATAATGAAAGGGTCAAGCGTTCAAGTGACGATCCAATCACCATAAATTATGGAAGCTCTTTCCCATCATCTGTGCTTGTTGAAGGGATTCCCTCTCGGTCTTTTCGAGGAAAATGAGCAGAACGGATCATCTGTGCTTGTTGAAGGGAGATTCTGCTATCACCATGGTAAATATTTCTCTCGTTATATTAGCGTTTTCATTAATTTGTACTATACTAAATCATCATGGTAAATATTTCTCTCTTATTATCTTGGCGTAGACCCCTCCTGCTAACATGAGATCATCATGGTAAATATTTCTCTCCTTAGTAATGTCCGAGAGGTTCTCTTTCAAAAAGTAATTTCCAAGAATCAAATTTGAGGAGGTGAAGTCTGATAGAGTCTGAACTGAGCTATGAATTTTTCTTTTAGCCAACAGAACTGTCCACAAGGGACGCATCACACTCTCAAGGAGAACGCCCTACTATTAATTTGTAACCCAATGTGGGCACTATCCACACACTGAACTGTAAGAGCTGTAATCTTTTTGTTTGTAGGACGTAGTTTGGTGATCAGCGATAACTTTCCGCAACGATACAAGGTTTAACCTTTTAACAGAAGGAAAGAAATAAAAATGTCTCCATCAATCCTTGAGCTTAAATAAAACTAAAAGATATCAGAGGCAAAAGATCTCGTAGTTTCAATCTCGATACGAACGGTTCGAATCTTTTACATGTAATTGAATGTATTTAAGACCAGAAGATCTTTCAAATTACTAAATGAAACTTGCGGACAGTTATGACTGTGTTGAGAGTGACAAAAATGTTCGCAAGAAGAGATAGCTTATATCCGTAATTTTTATATGGGGGAAGCATACTATGAATGTTAGTGAAATATGAAGTTTGCTGAAGCATCCTAGAAGGAATTGAAAGTTTTTATCAACAGTGGGAATTATATAGTTATAGTGCAGGGTAGTGTGGGCAGTAAGCTACGAATTTTTCTTTTAGCCAACCACAATATTTCACAAGAGATGAACAACATTAGACTCTTAGGAAGAACTCCCCGACCCAGTAATTGGTTAGGCAAGTGTAGACACTTTCTACTGCCGCATAGCGTCGTCATTAGGATATTTATTTCTGCACTTCTAGTATTATCCATGGATAGGAGAGCGATCATAAGGAAGGATCTCCCCTGTCCCCCCTTGCGGCCATTACGTGGTCAAGTGCCGCAGATGGTTGGGAAAGCAGAGGTACCTTGGGGACTGCGGCAGGTACTTCCTGGGAGACGCCCACCATCACCACCCCAGGTGGAGGGTTGAGCAGGCATTGAGGATGTACTCAAACGGGATGAGTATGAGGGCGATCAAGAGTTCTGGGAGTCCCCTTGGGCACCGTGTTCACCTGGATTAAACGCCACGGTAAGAAAAGGTTTGTTGAGTTAGCAACTGTGGGGCGACGCCAGGCACCTGGCAAATGGGAAGGTGACCAAGGTAGTTGACGAGATGTGGTACTTACGCAAGAACGTGAAGTTTACGAGCAGGTCTTCACGTGCTTCACCTACACCACTTTTGGACTCTACCTATTGTTTTCAGTTGGTAGGGACCAGAGGGCGTTCAGGGAAATGTTGAAGTATTTACCTAACTGAGGAGTGAGCGACGACTACGTCTACCTTTCCTTGAAGAACCGTACAGTGATCTCACCTGTCAACCCAAACGAGTTCCACTCGTCACTGAGGGACAAGTTGGTTCAAGAGGGCAACCAAGTGAACAGATTGGAAATGGTCACTCTCTGGCTTTAGTCTTCCAGAAGAGAAAGCTAATACCGGAATTTGTAGTGTTGATAATGACATTATGATCTATCCGTGTTTTTCACTCACTTTTCAGTAACCAAAGTAGAGAGATCATAATCTCCAGTGAACTCATCGATCCGTCGTCCTGTCTGACATACCCTTACTCGTGGCCAATATAAACAGCATCAATAACTTCAGGAACGATGACGCCTTAATTATCAACCTGGAATTTCGAGGGCTTTATCGGGGGTTCCATGGGCGTTGCCACTGTAATGGTTGGGACTCGAAGATAGGGCCTACAAAGTTGCCACTGTGGTGCCTCTGGTGGAGTACACTAGAGTTACTCATTAAGGCCCTGAGGAGCAAAGAGATGAGGGCAGGGCGAGGTAAGTATGGTGAGCTGAGAGAGAGGCTATGCAGCCTGATGTCCATGAACTCCTGGACTGTGTTGTTCCTGTGAAGAAGTAGGGTGCTACTCGGGTGCTATTGAATTCAAGAGATGCGAAGTCAGATGCGCATTTGAGTATGGGAATTTGAGGTCTGAAAAAGAACTCTAGATCACCAAACCTATTATCCCTTGACTCACCAATTGAGGAGAAGAAAGTGATCTACATCACAGTCAACCACGTCAGGCGGTGAACCTTGTATCCTCGTGTACGTAGGAAAAAAGATGAGGTGGTATTACTGCAGGACTGAGGAGGAGTTGTTTATATCACTTATACATTTACTTAATGCTAATAAAAAATTCGATATCTTCAACGTATATGGTAAAAGAATATACATTCCCAATAACCCTGAGGAGTTCAGGGTAAAGGATGAACTGGAGGAGTTTGAAGGCATACTTTACAATCTCCCGGATATACGTTCTTTGATTGAAATATCCAGGGAACTTACGTGGAATAAGAAAAAAGTAAACGTTAAATTGAGAAACAAAGTGAACGCAGAAGAGATACTAAAGATGGGAATTAGAATCATCAAACCCGTGAAGTTGCCCAGGTACTTCAAGGACTCACCAGAAAAAGGGACGTAAGACGAAATGGAGACGATCGTTGACTTAGGTTTCAGCGTAAAGTCTAGCATTCAAGGTTAGGTCTGCATGGGAACGTCTGAGTCCTCAGATCAGTGTCCTCAGATCATTGGAGGAGAGACGGGGAATAGAAAACGTCTTTTGTTACAGAAACGATATGAAAGTAATCATAGATTATCTTTTTCATGGTGTCGTCATTAACCTATAAATCAAAGGATTATGGCGTTCTCCTTGAGGTAGCGTTATTCGTCTTGTCAACTATTCTCGTCATGTAGAAGAAAATTTTGTACCTCAATGACGACACTATGGACTTTTTCAATTTAGTATAACAGTTGGGCTTCCGTTCCCACCACAAACCATATGGTAAACCCAAGACACTCACAAAGTTATTGGATCCACTATTACCACGTTCCCCTCCCTCTCGTCATATATCCTCTTCGTGTTCTTGACTAGAGATCCCACCGGAAGTAACACGTATCCCTGTAGTATAATCAGTGAAACGTCCCCTCCCAACATGTGGGCTGTGTCGAAATTCTCTGCTAAGAACTCCCCCTCTGTGTAGGCCCTCCCCGTCACGTATTTGTACTCCCCTCCTACAGTTAAATCGTAGTCCTTGACGCTCTTGACCACGAACCTGCCGTAGCCTAAGTTCCTCTCCTTGCCTAGGCCTGTTCTTTCCAGTAACTTCAACGCCTTATCCAATTTGTAGTCCCAGTCGTGGCTAGAAACGCCATCTCATGTTCAGGCATGAAGGAGGAGATTGAATAGATGTCTGCAGAGTTGTTCATCCTATCCA
>Ga0074076_100051_pt1 | contig 23402 bp, 28 predicted proteins | sample YNPg_D_FD_63713 | JGI IMG/M metagenome (GOLD analysis project Ga0074076, IMG submission 63713) | Hot spring microbial communities from Beowulf Spring, Yellowstone National Park, Wyoming, USA - YNP_Beowulf Spring_D v2 (version 2) | ecosystem: Environmental > Aquatic > Thermal springs > Hot...
TAGAATGTAACCTAGGACTAGGAATATCAGGAGAAAGAAGCATCATTTTAACTATTCCGTATGCAGCAACTAATGTCATGGTGGCACTTAATATAGCAGATGCGTTTGCAGGAGAATTACCGTGCGCTATCGGTAGCCATTCTGTAACTAGAAATGGAAATATACCCATCTTTATCATAAACCAAATGTTATCACAATTAACGGAATATAAGTATCTAATGCTGTAAATAAAGGAATTACTTGTAGTATATGCATAAATAAATCCTGCGAAAATTAAAATTGTACTTAATTCACCAAATCCCATAAAAATGAACGCCGGAGAATCAAGCTTTCTATTTAAACCTATTATTACATATGCTGGATAGTCTTTATTTCCCAACCGGCTAAAAATTCTATGTAAGTCCTAGCTGTTAGAGCTATTGCCATGCCTAGTATTGAAGTTATAAAAAGCGGAGAAAGCCATTTACCATAAGTATCATAAAATATGGAAAAAATTGAAGAAAATAGCCATACTAACCCGGATATTATAAAGAAATAGCCATATATATTTCCAATAGTTATTCCATAATATACAAATATTATAGAAGTAATAGCAGAAAGAGCATATCCTATTTTCTTTTTAAATATGGATAGAAATATGGACAAAATAAATAACAAGTAAATAAAATAAATCACTCTTTATCACCTTTAGCCTCAATTAACGCCTTAAGTATAGTATATGGATTTGGAGGACAGCCAGGAATTATAACGTCTGGTTTTATTTGCGAACCAGTACCCAGTATCCCTCCAGATATAGCGCAAACTCCTAAAGCTATAATGAGCTTAGGTTCTGGCATAGCCTCATAAGCATTTAATAAAGGCTCTTTCATTCCTTCTGTCATTATACCCATAATGATTAAAGCATCAGCATGTCTAGGTGTATTAGTAAAAAATATTCCAAAACGCGTCATATCATATTGCGGAGAGGATATCAGCTTTAATTCTAGGTTGCATCCTCCACAAGTTCCAATATCTATAGGATAAACGTAAAAAGACCTTCTGAAAATATTGTTTTTCTTATTAACTTTAAAAATATCTATATTTCCTGTTGGAGAATACAAAGGATAGCATCTTCTACAATATATACATCTTTCAGAATTCCAACTTCCATTATCTATAGCTTTAGTAGGACAATTAACATTACCGCTACCATTTAATTCTGTTGACCATGGAGCTATATCAATAGGGTTTGTTTTTGGAAATTTCTCAGTTTTTATACCTTTTTTAAGACCTTTCAAAAACCAATTCATATAAATCTCACCCCAACTTCCGATATCCATATACCAAAACTTTCCCAATTAAATGAAAAATCTGTAAAAATATTCTTAACCATAGATTTAGAAAAAAGCTCTATATTTATTGAAGAAGGGGATAGCAAATCTATATTTACAACTTTACCATTGTTTACCTTAACAAAATATGCTGAATCACCAGACGGACTTTCGACTCTTCCAATTCCTTCTCCATCATTTACTTTAATTTTATATTCTTTAGATTTTACTTTTATTTGAGAGATTATTCTTAATGATTCAAATATTTCCTCACTTCTAACAATTAACCTGCCAAAAGCGTCTGCTGAATTATAAGTCGATATCTTAAAATCGAAGTCTTTATAAGGTAAAAATTCATCCTCTATTCTTGCGTCATAATAAAATCCTGCTGCTCTAGCTGCTGGACCAATGCTTCTTTCATCTTTGATTATCCCGTTACCCTGTAGTCTGTCTATAAATATCCTGTTTTCTATAATGTCTTCATAAATCGTCTTAAATTCTCTTTCAATTCCAGTAAAATCTACTTTTGGATCATTAATATTTATTTTACGTACAGAATTAACACCAAAGAAATATCTATGCCCAAATAATTTTCCTATTTTCCTATTAACATTTTCAATAAGATACTGCAATTGATATAGAGGAACCTGGAAACCTGCAGATTCTACTAACCTTTCTATTACAAATAGATTATTTCTAATTCTTTCCATTTCTATTTGTAATATTCTTAAATTTAAGACATCAGAATCTATGTCAGATTCTGATATCTTATCTATTGCAGATAGAAATGATATAACATGAGAAGCAGAAAATGCAGCATTTATTCTCTCTATGTATAAAATAGCATCTTCTATGCTTTTATCCAGTATTCTTATTTCTCTTTTCTTATAATTTGGATTAACCTTAATATTCCGTATATATTCGCCAAAGGTGTTTATATCAATGCCTACTGACTCAAATAAGCCACCTGCTGAAGGACCGTAAGTAAAATTAAACGCACCGTATGGTGAATTTGCTATTTCTTCGTTTTCTATATGTGGACATGTACCTTCAAAATATGTATCAGAATAAAGGCAAAACTTTCCTAATTGCCCTATTAGTCTCCTCATTATAACCACCATATTAGAAATAATCCTATAGCCAAGGAAATCAATGACGAAATTAACGAAATAATACCCATTAAATTATCTTCCTTGAGGTTTTTGTCACCCTTAAATATCATTCTACTTATGTGCGAGTTTATCGAAATAAACGCTATTGCTATAAAAGGAATTAATAACGCAAATTCTGCAATAGAAAATTTCAATAACACAGATAATATCAGAAACTCACCTACGAATGTACCAAATGGAGGAGTACCAGTGACTGCTAAAGATGATAAAAGCAATGAATAAGGAATAAATTTCAGTTTCCATAAACCATACTCATCTATTTTTTTACTTCCTACCATTCTAAATATTGATCCAGAAGAATAGAATGCGCCCGCTTTTCCAAAAGCATGAGCTACAAGGAGAATAATAGCGCCTATAATTGATCCCGTAACAAAACCTAACAAAGCTAGGTTCATATTCTCAATTGTAGAGTATGCAAATAATCTCTTGAAATTAGTTTGACTGGCCATACTTATTGACGCTATTATTATTGATACAATAGAGAAAGCAGAATAAAGCATAGGCAATGGAGATATTTGATAAACTATATACAAGACATATAACGCTACAGGCAATAGAACTCCTGAAAAAAGCGCGCTAACTGGTGCTGGAGATTCACTATGAGCGTCAGGAAGCCACGTATTTACAGGAAATACTCCAACTTTGGTTCCAAAGCCTAAAAGGGCTATTGCTGATGCTAACTGCAGAACAAGTGAATAGTGTGTTCCTAGGATTGAAGATACTTGAAGGCTATGTAATCCATAATATACTAATATTACGGAAATAAATGCAAATGTAACGCCTGCAGATACTATAATTATATATCTCCATCCTGTCTCTATTACAGTTTCTGTACCTTCAGTTATTACCAAGATTACAGTAGATGCTGTAGTGGCCTCTATTCCTACCCACATTAGACCTAAGTTATTTATTATGAGTGTAAAGAACATTGACGACGCAAAAAAATTCAGTAAGGCAAAATATTCTCTTTCACTTATTTTAGTCTTCTCGCCCTTAAGGTAATTATGAGAGAATACAACAGAAAGAAGATAAATTGATGATACCATTATTATAAAGTACCATGTAATTCTAGTTATATAGAAATAAGAACTTATTATTGGTAAATTAATAAATAAAGTTAAAGATAATATTATTTCAAGTATTCCTGCTATTATACTCGAATATTTTATACCTCTAAAAAAGAATACATTAGCTATTATAGGAATTAAGACCACGCTTATTGTTTCCCACATCATGGGCTTCACCGATCTCACCTATTAGAGATAGGCGCCATCAGCCCTCATACTATATCGGGCGGTTTGGGATAACCCAGGGGGACGCCATCCCCCGCCTCATAAGCTCAGCATTCTATATGAGAATCTTCTGGCTTATAAGCTTTACTTATAAACAAGATTGTTACGTTTTTATTATTAAAAAGAATATATAATATAATAATAAACAATACTAGTAAATTTTTATATTAATCTCCCTCTAATATAGGAATAAAACACTGTTAATTAAAGATTTTTTAATTAGTTTTTACTATCTTTAAAGTATGAGCATTAATTTACCAGATATAGTTCAAATAAGCAAGTTAAACGAAAAAGAAAGAGAAAAAACAATGTCTAGTCTATTTTCAGAACTCCTAAAAATGCCTGATAAACAAAAACTAGAGAGAGTGTCCCAAGCACAAATAATTGAATAAATATAGTATGATAGAAAAACAATTTTATAATTAATTAAGAATAAAATATAATTATATCTTTCAGTATAACGAGAGATTAAGCTTATATTGTAATGGAAAATAATCAAGTATAGAGAAAAACAGAATTTCCAACATAGTCCACACTACCTTGATCAACTCTCGCGGTACAAGTTAGTGGGCGAGTTGACTCTCCGGAACACGCGATAACACAGAAGTGTAGATGTAGGAGTTGTAAATCAACGCGATAACGTAGACAAAGAGCTCGACCATACCCTTTTCAGTAGCGTAAGGCCTCCAATACCTCCTCAAGAAGATCCCAAAGAACTCCACTCCTGAAACTAGAGAAACCTATCAACCAGGTCGAGGACTTCCCCACGAAGCCCCTATCCACTACCTTATAACCGCTGCGAGAGAAGCCAACCTTATTGTCCGGAAAATTGGCCAGTTCCACTTGAATCTCGTGAACTATCATTGTTAGGCGTCATGAGGTTGAAGACCTTGAAGCCGAACTCCTGTTCCTCTTCTTTGTAAACTCTCCCTTGAACCTCCTCCTCACTTTGCACTTAATGTAAAAGAAGAGCGTGTTAGCCGCCTCCCTGTACTTCCTCTGCCTTAGGTCTAGCTCAAACTTCTTCTTCAATGTTTCCTTGTTCCTCTTCCCGAAGGGTACCTCGATTAGGAAGGAATCCACGATCCACAGCTTTCCAACCTTTCCGTATAACGCACTGCTAGGTAAGTAGTCAGCAAGTCTACTCATCTTCCCCTCCAACTCCTTGGCGTACTCCTTGAACAGAGTCTTTACCTCTCCCCTAAATTTCTTTGCCCTCCTATGGATCTCTGACTTAGACTTGTACTCGCCTAGGCATGAAAGAATGTTTCAATGGAACCTTTGTTATAGTTGTGGGTTTGTTCAAAGAAGAATGGAAAGAAGAATGGAATCCTCAAGGGAGATGCCTTCAGCAAGGATTGGGCAGTTCAGGTATGAAACGGCCCTCCATGCCTCACTTGGCAGCATAAAGCCGATCAAACTCCCAAATCGACATCCTTTAGGATCTGGGAAACGTCTATCCTAACTCCTTCAAATCGGGTAAGGTATTAAACTTGGAAGCTCCATCTTTAGGAGGGGTACTCACGCATTACTTCTCAGTATCAAGGGAATTCCAATGTAATGGGGATAGTCTATGGGAAATGGTGATCGACATACCTAACATTACCAAGTATTGGAGGGGATTTAGGGAGGTCCAGCCAATTGGCGACGAGCTGTTCAGGGTCAGGTTTGCCTTCCCAGCTTCAGGCGTTGTCAGAATAGTACCAGATCATCAGAACAGGACTCTAGTCATAGAATATCTGAAAGGTCCTTTTAGGGGGAAGAACAGGGTAATTGTTGAGGATAGAAAGATAGTTTCCAATTGGGAGGTGGAGTTCAATGGCTTCTACAAGCTAATGGCGAAGAGGAACGTGGAACATTTCCGTTCTGGAGCCCAGCACGCCTTGGACAGATTGGTAGAAGAGTGCTCATTTAGGTCTCAACACAGCCCAGGATGAGGTGAGCCCACTTTTGGAGTTAAGGACCTTAAATTCAGATATTAGCTCCCTCCATTCTTCCCTCCTCACCTCTCGTGGATCCTTGGAGAAGGGAAAAGACCTAATGGACACGTGAATTGTTCCGTTCGGCTTCACGATCCTTCTCATCTCCCTCATCACCTCCCTATGCTTGATTGTGCAGCAGAGTAAATCCTTCGACAGAACGAAGTCCACCGATGCCGTAGGTATGAAGTCCAGTTTCTCAGCGGGTGAGACGAAAGTCTTAACGTTGCTTAGTCCTTCCCTCTCCACCGTATTCCTTAACCTCTCGACCGCAACTTGGTCTGAGTCCACCGCGTATACTAACCCCTCAGGGCCTGTTGCTCTGGCCATCGCAATTGTGTAGAAACCAGCACCGCAGCCGATGTCAGCAACCACCATTCCCTGCCTCACATATTCCTTGGCAAGGCGTTCGGGGGATTCCATTAACCTTCTTAAGGGGTTGTTGAGCAAAAAGACTGGAATATGTCTGTCTTCACTCATAAAGTTGATTGAGCTTCCCCACACATAAGTTTTAGTTAAGTTGAATTATACGCCCAGGGATCTCCTGAGTTCTGAGAAGTTATTCTCGGCCTTAAAGAACACAGGAATATCGTGAGGTGTGGCGGATTTGAAGCTTATGAGTAACCACTCCCCAGTCTCCAACTCCAATGTTCTATCGAGGAGCGCGTCATTTATGGCGAAAGTTTCTCCTACCAATTGTCTGTCATAGGGTCTGGGCAACGTGCTTACGAAATAGGTGTGAAGCTGTTGTAAGGCGTTGGTGTTAAGGTAAGCCAGTCTTTGTGAACTGATGAGGGAGTGCAGGTGATATTTCCTGCCCTGTCTCAACAATTTCTCCACGGCCTCGCTAGATTTCTCGCTCAGGTTCTTCTGTCTAGTGTCAAATGGAATGAACTCTTGTGCCTCGTCAAGCACGAATAGTATCGAAGGTGAGGTTGAGAAGAGCTTCTTTCTTCTACTCATGACTTCATTTACTACGTTGGAGACAACGAACCTGGCCTCCTCAACCTTCGGTGTCTCCACAACGAACAGCCTAGGGGAAACCTCTGAGTCCTCAAGGATCTCTATGGAGAGTTTTTCAAGGTCATATTGGTCGTTCACTGATTCCACGTTTTGAGACGACACGTAAGATCTCAACCCATTTATGAAGGAGTATATGGACGATGTCTCCCTTAGCTTCGATTGGTTAGCCAGTTCCTCGATCTCGTCCAGGAGGGAGTTAACTTTCTCATCCACTATGTCCTCCTTACTCAGTCTGTTCTCCCTCATTATGGCATCTAGCTTCTGTAACATGGTGAACAGGATCGGCTTCTGCGCCACTGCGTAGTTATCGTTTATTTGTCCGCTTATGAGGTCAGAAAGGTCTCCGTAGGTCATAAGAGTTTGAGAGTTGGATGGAACATACATGTACCTTATCTTCTCCCCTTCCATTAGTCTTTGTGTTAGTGTCCTGAGCTTGTCCTTAATGTCCTCCAATTCCTCCGGTATAACGTGGAGTCTCATGAACCTTCTTGCTGCCTCTGAAGGGGATGGAGGTAGCCTCTCTGAAGTTAAGACCCTCGAATTGTACTTAACTATTTGATCGAAGAGAAGGGTGAAGTACTCCATGGATATATCGAACACTACCACCTTCAAGCCCTTCACCGATGCCAGAGCCCTCCTCACCAGTAGTGATACCAGGTTTGACTTACCAGAGCCCGTGAACGCGAACACTCCAACATGGTACCTCACTGCCCTCTCCACGTCTATTCTCAGGGAGATCTCATCCCCCACCACTTGGCCCAAGGGTTCCGCGGACCCGGAACATACAAGTTTCTGGTAAGCTTCCCTGTTCAGCTGGTACACGTTGGATGCAGGGAAGGCGGGGCGTAACCCTTCCGGAAGCTTCTCCCACCAGGATCCATGAGGTAACCCACAGGCACGGCGTAAACCTCTATCCAACTCTCCGGGGATCCGGTTTCCCAACTTCTATCCACCTCGCTCATTACCTCATCCCTTATCTCCTTGGGTATGGATCCCTCGAGGTTGATCATGGAATAGTGCAGTGGCAGGAAATCGACGATCTCCAGGAGGAGCATATCCCCTCCCATTGACTTAACTGCCAACATCTTACCAACGTTCAATTTAACGTTTGGAGAGAACGGCATTTCTACTATAAAGCTCCTGAAGCTGATCGTTCCTCTACCGTCAGAGGTGGGCCTGGTAAACACCCTAACTTCTCTCAGTCTACCAACGGGACCCTCCAAGGGCCCTCGCTGACTCCACGATTCTCCTGAAGTCCCTATACCTTACTCGCCCCCTTGTTAATAGAAAGTCCATTGTCCTTTTGAATCTGTCCCTTCTCAATTTAGCCAGTTTATCCGCAAGGAAGAGTGGGTAGTTATAGCCCAGCGCCTCAGGTATGGGTTCTCCACCCATCTGCCTCAGGATCCTCAGAACCTGTCCTGGAGCCAACCCCTTTGTCCATTCAGTCATGAATATCCAAGACGTCCTTCTGAGTTTAAAGTATCCCCTTTGGGTACCCGGCCCTCCTCCAGGATCAGCCAAGGGACCTCCACATTTTGATTTAACTTATCCCTTCCAGGGAAGTCCTTCACTATGGCCACCACGTTCTCTGGGAGTCCGAGCTCTACATCCATTGATAGCATCCTGTCCATTAAAATAAGGTCAACCTGCTCTTGGGCCGCCTGGAAGTACTCCATTCGCCTCATCTCTTCCTCCCCGCTTCCTCGAAAAGTTCCGTCCACTGTTTTCATGCCAGTCACCTTGAATCCACCGTCCCATAGGTTTCCGTAGATGACGGCAACCACGACGTAGGAGATATCCCCCTCATCTGTTTTCACATTGTGTAAACTTCCGTCCAGAGCCGCGAACTTCATTGAAGTTACCGGTTCCTCCACGCTTATTATCCTACCATCGTTTACGTGCAAGTGCTAGGAACCCCGCTAACTCTCCTAACCGAGATATTTATGCCTTCGTTGAGGGTTCTGACGGCCAAGCGACTAAGGGAGATGGGCATGAGTCAGACCAGGATAGCCAACCTAATAGGCGTAACACAGCCCGCCGTAAGGCAATACTTGGATGAGGACGAGTCTAAGGTGAATGAGAAGCTGATCAAATTAGGTCTGAGTCAAGAGGAAATTAATAATCTATTAGATCAGGTCACGGATCTCCTCACCTCTGAGGACGTGGAGTCTGTGATGTCCTTCGTCACAGTCAGCGGTTTGAGGTTCCTCTCCAAGCTCAAGTTCTGTCAATTCCACAGGTCAGTGGAGGACATGCCTCCCACCTGTGAGATCTGCGCGTATATTTACAGTGAGGACGAGGAGCTGCTGATGAGAGAGGCGCTTGCTATGATGAAAAAGGAGTATGTGTCAGAACTTATACCACAGGTCATGAGCAACTTAGCCTTCGCGAAGAGGGGTGCCAAGGAACTCAGGGGGGTGATCGCCGTTCCCGGGAGGATAACCAAAGTTCACGGTGTTCCAATGCCGGCCTCCAGGCCAGAGTGGGGAGCCAGTGCCCATTTGGCGAAGATCCTCTTGGCGGTCATGGAAAAAAGAAAGGAGTTAAGGGCGGTAATGAACGTGAAATATGATAGGGCAGTAGAGGAGGCCTTGAGAAATATGGGGCTCCCCTATGTTAAGCTTGAGGGTGGACGGGCAGACGATGACGGTATCGCGGGGGAAATAGCTTCAACCCTGGGAAACGCCAAGGTGGCCATATATCTTGGACCTAAATGGATGGAGCCGGCCACTTATATCTTCGGTGAGGATCCCTTGGAGGTGGCTAGGATGGTATTGGCCCTAGCCAAGGAATACCTGAGCTCTAGGTATTCTGCTCAAACTTCAATGTAACCTATCACTCTAGGTTTCTTCGGTTTAGCGTTAAGGTTAAGCACCAGGAGCCTCGTGGCCGAAGGTAACTTTCTGTTCAACTTTACTTCCACCTCCCCTTGGCCCTCTATTAATGCCACGCTGGAAGAGCCAGCAGCGATCACGTGATAGGTTCCTGGGGAATATTCGGACCACTCGAACTTAGTTAACCTCCCCTTGACCTTCTCCATGGTCTTAACCTCCGCTTTAACAAGCGAGTAAATTCCCTTCAGATCCTCTGGACGGAGGTTCTTCACAGCTATCCCAACCCTTACACCTGGGCCGACTCTCTCCTGATCTTCATCCAACACCTGTATGCTCTTGATCTCAACCTCCTTCCCGTTTGGAAGTGCAGTTAGCTTGTCGTGAACCATGAGTTCAGTATTGGAGAATCCCAGGATCACCGTTCCTACCCCCCTGACTTGGAACATTTTATCCACCGATACGTAACCTAGGTCACTGGTTTCAACGCTCGGGTCAGAGACCTCCTTACTCACGTACTTGATCAGTGAAGTGCCCTTGAGGAGCTTTTCTCCGTCTTGGGAGGACAACAAAACCTGTCCAGAAAGCCCAGACGCCTCAGCAAGCAATAGGATTTCCCCATCCTCCGATTTAGGGAGGACTGGAACATTGAGGTAGAACCCCGAGGAAGTGGTGAGACACTCAGTCACTTCCAATAATCTGTTTGGCAGGCCGGTGGGGAAAAGAATTGACGTTAGATATTCATCCTTTTTCCTATAGAATATCTTCGTGGCCTCGTCCTCGTGAAGTTTCCCCAACTTTCTACCAATCTCCGTTCCAGCAGAGACATCTGTTGAAAGGATGGTGACTATAGTACCTCTCAGCACGTGTGGAACAGTCATCCTTAATTTATAAAGATGAAGGTTAGGGATGGAGATTCGTCGGCGTCGATATATGTTCTTCATCGCACTTAATCCCGAAGTCCTATTTCTGCAGGAGGAGAGCTCTCATGAAGCTCATGTACTGCTCTCTTAAGTTGATTGTTTGCATAGTGCTAGCACTAACCTACGAATTTTTCTTTTAGTCAACCAGACTGGTTCACAAGGGATGAATAACGCCACCTCAAGGAGAACGCCCTGACCCTATGATTTGTAGCCTAATGTGGACACTCTCACTGTTTGTAATCTCAAATGATTTTCACCCTGTAATTTCTTAGAATCGAAGCGATAACGGATAGAACGTTATGTTTTTATATTAAGTTGACACTAACAACAAAATGAAACGGGACATATATCTCATGGCCGCTGTGACCATATTCATCTTCGCAGCCTATCTATGGCCATGGTATAATAGTGTAAAACCTACTCTCTTTGGTTTGCCTTTCTTTTATTGGTGGGTCATAGTAATGTATGTAGTAGGCTCAGTGCTACTTTGGGTATATGCCTCCGTCTCAGGGGAACGGGGGCTCTCCAGGAGCGAGACTCAGGGAAGGGAGGGGAAATAGAATGGACCAGCTAGGTCAATTGGAGATGTTCTCTGTCTTCGTGGTCCTCTTTGCCATATTTGTTGTTCTGGGGTTCTATGGCGCCAGGTTCCGAAGGGGGAATCTAAATGACCTAGGGGACTGGGCCTTAGCGGGAAGGAAGCTGGGCTCGTTCTTGACCTTCTTCCTCCAGGGAGCGGATTGGTTCACCGCGTACTCAATCCTGGCAATTCCATCCTCAGTCTTTGTGTCAGGAGCCTTCGGATTCTTCGGGGTAGCCTATCAGACCATGGTGTTCGCCTTCGCCATGATATTCGTACCCACTCTCTGGATAAGGGCTAGGGAGAGGGGCTACATAACGGCCTCAGACTTCGTTAAGGATAGGTTTAGGAGTACTACCCTTTCAATCTTCCTTGCAGTGGTAGGAATTGTGGCAGTGCTGCCTTACATGGCTCTTCAGATCACTGGGCTGCAGGCAGTACTCACAGCAATGCTCTACGGAACAGTGGGTGCCAGTCATGTTGAGGAGATAGCCCTAATAATTGCGTTTATCATACTTGCGGCCTTTACATTCACCAGTGGTCTCAGGGGGGCAACACTTGGAGCCGTGATGAAGGACGTGCTGGTCTGGATAGCGCTCCTGTCCATAGTGGCCGTGATCGTCCCGTCTGTGGGTGGATTCGGTCACGCATTTCAGTCCCTTCCGGCTAAGTACTCTACCATCAATCCCTCCTTGTCCCTGGCCTTCTCAACCAGCATGTTAGGTGTGGTAATCTCTGCCTACCTATGGCCACACAACATTAATGCCTCCTTAGGCGCGTCCAGTGCCGGAAGGCTCAAGCGCGGCTTCGCCCTGGCACCGCTCTACGCTGTCCCCTTAGCGTTGGCAGACCTCATGGGTGCTCTAGTACTCAAGGTTCCCAGTGCCCTCTCATTTCTGAGTAACTTTCCAACCTCGTATAGGGGAATATTGGTCATACCCTCCCTCTTAATAACAAAATTCCCACCGTGGTTCGCCGGCCTAGCCCTACTGGGGGTCTTCATTGGTGGGCTGGTTCCCGCGGCGGTGATGGCCATCGCTCAGGGGAACTTGCTTGCCAGAAACATAGTTAAGGAACTTAGACCCTCTACTTCAGAGAAGGGGGTCACCAGTATAGCTAAGTGGGCCTCAGCGGCTTTCAAGTTCCTGGCCTTAGCCTTCGTCTTCACAGTGCCCGCTAGCTATGCTCTTCAGTTCTACCTTGTGGGTGCCATACTTATAATTCAACTTATGCCCGCTGTGTTCCTTGGGCTCTACTCTGACTGGTTCAAGTCGCAGGCCTTAATAGCGGGGACAGCCTTGTCCATTGCTGCCGGAGTTTACATGGTTCTTTCCGTGAATCACTTTAAACAGATCACCACGACCCTCTATCCAACACCCTTAGGCTCCATATACATAGGTGTGATCGCTCTGGCCATCAACCTCCTTGTGACGGTGGTTGTAAGCGCCGCCATTCCAAGAAGAAAGGTAGCTTAATTTTTTTATCTTAAAAATTATAATTATCAAGCACGTCTCCGCTCAGCTTCTTTCTCCCCTTTCCTCCATAGCGGTCTTTGGGGAACATCGTTCAGCTGAAACTTGAATATGTCGAACCTATTGTAATAACCGAGGATGTCATGGATCTCCTTCTCCTCTATTATCCTTTCTAGATCAACTTCAGCGATCACGATTCCTTCAGATCCAACAAGAGGTCCCCCTATTACTCTGCCCGAGGGGTCTGTGATCAGGGAAACAGGCTTAGGTGCCTCCTGTAGAACTTCCCTGGATCCTCTGTAGCCCTCCTCCAAGGTTTCAATCGTAACCTCGTCTAACCCAACTGATGCCGCTACCGTGAAAACCTTCCCTTCAAAGGAGTGGGCTGCCGTCCTTATTCTTACCGCCTCAGTAAGGTCGTATTACTGTGGCTATGTCTCCTAAATGGCCACGCTGGAGGATAGGTGGCTATGTGAAGCTGCTCTCCCTGAGCCAACAGGGAGTACCTGGCCAAGGGATTGGTGTTCTCCCCACAAATTAGGCTTCCCAGTGCCCCAAACTTGGTCTCCACGACCTTGAGGGTCGAACCATCACCCCTTGCCCACGTTAGCATCTCCGCCCAAGTGGGTACTATCTTCCTATGTTTAAGGATCAGTCTACCGCGCTCATCTATGAGAAGGTTAGTGTTCCACATGGTGCCGGGGCTTTTCCTATCCTTCTCCGTAATTCCCACTGAAAGGATAACATCGTTCTCGTTGGCTATGTTGGCTATTTGGTCGAAGGTAGGGCCTGGAACCTCAACCGCATTCTCGTATAGCTTCTTCCTCATGCCGTGTTGATCTATTGGGGGATAGATCAGGTTCCAGATGGGAAATCCAGGGATGTAAGATTCGCCGAACACAACCACGTTAGCCCCCTTCCTTTTAGCCTCCTCCACATAACTTCTCACCTTGTCGACCGTACCCTCCCTGTCCAAGTAGACGGGGGAGGCCTGTATCGCTGCAACCTTGAACTTGGGAAAGTCTTCAGTTATCAATTCAATTTAATTTCCGCTTGCTAATCTTTAAGCCTTTAATAGCGAAGCATTCTCTAACTTTGTGCGTTTTCATATATCATCATTATACCCCTTCTTCCTCACTGCTATTGAACCAGAAGGGAACTTAACATATCCTCCTCTCTTATGCCTGCTGCTCTTTGTCCCGCGTTGCCCTTCGAACACCCGTTTCTTCGCCTTTCCCAGAAACCGCCAAGACGTAGTTGAAGGATATAATATGTTGGAAACCAACGCCGTAGAACCCCGTCGGCGTCTCTACCTTGACCCTAAGGGCCCTTTTCCATTCCTCACGATCTCCACGCTTCGACACTGATTAGGTAAATTAACAGACGCCCATCCATCGAGAACTGTTAACTCGACACGATCCTCATTAATTCATGTCAATTACATAATATTCTGTAAGGAAGAGATAATTTATCCTAATGAGTGTCTACACAATCTCCACACTTACTCACTTATTTAAAGTATAATTGTCAGGATGGTGGTCCTGCCCTTGCCATTCCCCTTAGCGGCGGTTTAGTCATAGGTGGCCCTTCTGTTCCCCAATCTTTTGGCTTTCTGCGATATACTCTGTCCAGGGATGTGTGAACCTCCTTCATCCCCTCCTCAACACCACCTCACCTCCCTTAATAGCCTTCCCAAGATCCTCACCTCTAGGTCTATGCTGACAATGAATCTGGGCCTCTCCTCCATCTCCCCAGGGGGAGCGCCAAGGCCAGATGTACCATCCGTTCACACGCCTTCCCGTGGAAGCTCACGAGTTAAATACTACTACCCATTCGCAGTCTTGGCAAGGGAGGCTTCCCGTTGCTTTCCTTAAATTCCTCGTGGGTAATATAGGTCGCTGATATTGTCGTCGCGGATTGTGTAAATTAACAGATACCTTTCTGGCGAAATCTATTGACTTGCCACAATCCTCATTAATTCGTGGCAGCGGAATAACGTTCTGAAGCGAAGATAATTTCTGACAAGCGATGACACTATGAGGTCCCTTATCATAAACTTTCTATCAAGTCCATTTCACTTAGAATTATGAATTCCAAATATGAAATTTTTAAAAGTGATTTTGGATCTACGGTCACAGAGGGGAAATTGAGCAATAACAATGAAACGCGATCCCCTTGAACCTTTGTACCTATAAGTGCGGGCCTTAAGGTGCAGACCGTGAGGTGCTTCGATGTATCTCCTCTTCCGCCCCAGTTCCCGCGGGCAATACTACGGAAATTACACAATAAACATAAAAAACGCAAGGATACTAGTCATAACACATGAGGGAAATATGACAAGACTAATACTAACAACAAACAGTACAAGCGTAGAAATAACAATAAGTAAAGGGATTGTTAGGAATTCCCAGAATTTAATGATTCTTTTAGTAATTTTAATTGTAATTATTATCTTGATTTTGATGATTATGGACTATTATAGAAGAAATAATTTATAACGCTTGGGCTTTTTTTGAAAATATAGAGTAGTGCTATAATAACTTTTGTATCCCTTTAATATTTCTACTGCTGTTTCGATTGATTTCTTTTCCTCATCTGTTATGGGTTCTGTGTTCTTATAGTCATGTTTTTCTATGAATTTTGTTATATTAGAGTATAATTTTGATAACTTTAATTTCTGTATATCGGTAAGTTTTTTAATATTTTCTTTATCTAGTTTTTCAATTATCATTCTAAGATGTCTATGGCATAATATTGAGCTACTTTGTGCATATTCCTTAATCTTCCCTTCTTTAAAACAATCTGTGTATAAATCTATATAGTATTCTTGGAATTTATCTGTATACTCACATATAAAACATTCAATTTTTTCTTCTTTATTTAGAATTTTTTCAAAATTATCTATATATTCTTTAAGAACACTTTCATATATTACTGCAGCTCCTAATCTATCTCCTCTTTCTTCGGCTATGTCAACTAAGAGCCAAGCATGATATTTACATAAGCCTAGGCTTTCTATAAATTTTTGCCTAATTGAAGGGTCTAGAACTAATTCATCTAGAATGTTATCTATTGTCTTCTTTTCGAAATTATCAAGTAATCTACAGATTGGACAACCATTTTGTTTTAATCCTTCATAAAATGATAGTAATAGTATACCCTCACATGTCATTTTTACTCTCCCTTCTTTACATATTTAGAAAACATTTTCTCAAATTCTTTATATAATTCGCTCGCTAATTCTTTATCCTCAAATTTGCATGATGCTATTAGTCCAGACAGTCTTATTGTCTCTATTTTAGCCTCTTCTAATAATTGAGATAACTCAAATATTAATGAGGCTTCTTTAGATGACAATTCCAGCAGTTCTTTCAGTAATTCTGTGCATTCTTCTTCATACAAGTTATGGCTATCTGTTGGAGTTCGTAAATCTTTTCCAAATCTTCCTTCGTTTCTTCTATTTTCCTTCTCAGTTCTTCTATTTTCTTTTTCGTTTCTTCCATTTGTTTCTTTATTTCTTCTTCTTTTGAACATGGAATAGTCTCACCTCATATCATATTGTAATTATTAATGAAATTATTATTAATACAATTATAATATATACAATATACCATGAGATTGAACTATTTATTAAAGCACGTCCGAATTTTTCTCCAAAGTTTCTAGCTTCTCTGGAAAATTTATAAATATATTCCCAGAATATGTTAATCCCATAACTAGGGAGATATCCGCTTTCCTCTGGTTTTAGAATCTTCCTTAACATAAGCCTTATATTATTGGACATGGCGAATGCAGTATATTCCTCTTGATCGTTAACACCATTATTCCAAATCTTAACTCTTCTTATTTTAGGCTTTCCAAAAACTAGATAAATTAGAAAGAATAAAGAACCCAAGAGAAATTGGGATGCGTTAACCATTAACGGGTTCAAGCCCCTCAACTTTCTGTAATAAACCGTAAACATCGCCCAAAATATAGCGTTAGTAATCGTCAGGACTGCACCTATCAATGAAACGTCCAGAGAACTGGTGTATACCATGAGCCCGAAAAAGCCTATAATAATTCCGGTTACCTCATTAATTGAAGGTCTTTCGTTCAAAATGAAATAGGATATAGGAATAGCAAACAAAGGCATTGTATAGCTGAGTACTGCAGACTCCGAAGGGGGGACGTATAGTAACCCGTAACTCCACAAGGCTGTGCAAGGTATTAAGTACATTAAGAGTAATTTATTCAACGTGAATCGCGGATGAGACTGGACTAAAAGTTTACGTTTATAAAATTTACGTATTAGAGCACGTTACTCATCACTAGAGTAGAAGTTACTGGAGGTCAAGTTTCAAACGAATCTTCGTCGTAACCTCTTATTACTTACGGGACACCCTTTCGCTTACCGGTTAAGAACGTGACGCCTTATGATAGTTCGACCTTTACCAAGTAAATTTTAAATACGAACAAAATATGAATAAGAAATGAAGCATGCCGCTGTAGTCTAGCGGTCTAGGATGGGGGCCTGTCGAGCCCCTGACCCGGGTTCAAGTCCCGGCCGCGGCGTTGTGGGGGGATATCCCCCACTAACATAAAATTCGATTACCTTATCTAAAGAACCAACGTAATTATCCCTTCTCTGACCGCCATCACCCTTCTCTATAATATAAACATAATACTTCCTCTTAACCTCACGAATCCTAATGTCACCAAATGTGAAAACTTTATTACCCATTCGTTTCCCCTCTTTATATTTATCACGTGGGGTTATTTAAGGACTGTTAACTATCATATCACACGTGGAGTTGAAAGGCGGTGATAACGATTCCACAGTTCTGCAAAAAACTGAATTTCATGTACAGGTGAATGTGAACTATTTCAATGAGTCTCATCTAAGGTTTTCTGACTGTCTCAACTAATCTTTAGTTAGAGAATTCTTGCGTAAAAAGGGCAATTTAATGCAGATCAAAAATCGTTTAATGAATTGATGTAGGAAGGGCAATTTATCCTACGTTCCTACGCTCTTTCAATTTAACGTAGATCAAAAAACCGTTTAATAAATTGAAAGTAAAAATAACGTGCGTAGGAACGTAGGATCGTGTAGGAAGGAAATTTTTTGAGAGTGTATAGGCATTTTTTAAAATACCACACTCTTACCCCCCGCCTTCCTACTTATCCTACGTTCCTACATACGTTAATCCGCGTGTAATCTTATGTTGAAATGAAAGAAAGATAACGGCGTGGGATAACTTCAAAAAATCTCTTATCCTACAAAATTTATTGTATCTCAGATCAGAAAGGCAAAACAGAATTTAGTTTGAAGACTGTTATTAGTTGTTCATTTATTCTTACATTTGTCTTCTTAAAGCCTAGGTCTGAAATGAGTCTACTTACGGGTCTTTGCTTTAGCCCTTTCGTGTTAGAAAGCCATTTGTTAAATTCGCTTATTAATCCATAATCACAGATAATTTCCTGGTCTTTAAAATAGAAACCGTAATGCGTGAGACCAGATAAATCAGTAGGAAAACTACCGCCTTCTTTATCTATTTGTTTAATTTTCGAATTTATGAACTCTTCAAACATTAGGTTTAAGTCCTCATCTGAAATCGCCTCTAATGATTTTAACTCGGATAGAGGAAACTCGCTATAAACGTTGTCTACTGTAGTTGTTAGTGTTGTACCATACTTTTTGAACAAGTCAATCCATGACATATACCCTACGAAAATTAAGTCATCAAGTAATTCCGCCCTTTCTTTGTTAAAGTCAAAACGCTTTAGCTTTTCCGCCGTTACCTGGATCAGTTCTATGCCTATTGAGTGTAGAATATTGTGAAGATGATAGTTTCCCTTTAATGAGTGTTGTTAATTCGTCAATTTCCCCTGTTAGTATTTCGCCGTCATAAGTTTCCACTTTGACAAATTTTGCACCAAAATCTACTTCAAAAATACCGCTAAACTTTACGTTCTGTATCTTCTTTACCTTTATTGATGAAATCCGCTTACTTAAATTGTCAAAGTCACCAGTTGTTCTATTATAAACCTTTTTCGTAATGAATACGCCGTTCTCATTAGCCATAATGAATACACCATTACATTCACCATTTACAAACTCCAGGCAAACCTCATACGAATCACCGTGTTTTGCTTTATTCAGTAACTGGTTTACATTAACGTCATCTTTAACTTTCTGGGGGGTTAAGGGGGCGGAAGTCCCCCTCCGTGAGGTGGGGGATGAATACCCCCCTTACAGAAACCTTTTTATACTAAAAAAGAGATAAATATACAGACCTCTGGCTGTAAGAGCTGAGGTCGTACCCTTGGGACTGGGGGAACTGAAGCCTGTGGAGAGCAAACCCTCCGTAACCCCTCTTCCACACGGGGCATTACAGAACGGTTCAGTTCGATGGAACCTCCGCTGTGGGTGAAGGGGGATCGAGGTTGCTCTGAGAAGCAGGAAATCTCCATCGCGAGGTGGAGATGCCCCGTCCGTGAGGGCGGGGTAGTTCACTGAAGAAAGCTATCTTCCCATTTATAGTGTCTCTAACATCATAGCCAAACTCTTCATCAAGAACTTCCCTTAAGGCTCTTGGATTCTCGAAATCGTCAAAATCGATTAATACTTCCTTTTCTTTATGTTTTACTCGTATTCCAGTGACTTCAACACATACAGTAAACGATAGATCTGTATCCCCAATCCTAACATCTGTACAGTTTTGAGGAAGATTTTTATTTACAGATTCATGTATAGATATAGCCGATCCCCTCTTCTGATTTTTTATGACGAGACGGAAAAAACAGATTAACTTATGAAGAAAGTAGGCCTAGTTCTTTTGCCAAATGCTTCACCGCTATTTTTACTGCATCAGATTCCGAAACGTCATAATATTCGGCTATCTTCCTTATTATCATCTTATCCTCTTCCTTTAGCCTAACGAATGCTATAGTTCTAGTGGACATTTTGCTATCATTACTATACTTTAACTGTTAAATAGTTTTAAATTCATTCGTAGGTATTTTGCGGTATTATTTTGATGTGGTAATACTGTATATAGAGATAGAGTATAGATAGAGAGAAATCCATACGGATAGATAGATGGATTTCTGTCGTAGTAAACATTATTCATCTGTGAATCATGTATGAGTAAACAGTTATTCATAGGCGAGTCTTGCCTTTCGCTAACGCTTTTTCTAACTCCTTCCTATGATTCCTTAGTAGTATATCGATAATGTCGTCGAAATACTCATCAACTATGTCTTCCAGGTCGGCGTAATCGAATTCGACTTCATCTACCGTATACTCGTGATCCGCGTCGTAGTCATCACACACAACGCTCTTTTCCTGGTCGTCATAGTAACACAACTCTTCCAACTCGCGATAATGTATGCGAACCGGTACTATCATAGTTCCCTCACCACGCCTCACTAACTTCTAACCCCCCGACATGTAACCAAAACTTAATTGTGAAAATTAGTTTATTGTCTTCATAGACCTTCACTAACACATGGTGCTCATCAATCACCATGTACTTGTAACTATCGTAAGTCCTAATCCTAGAGTTCAGTGCATTCTCTATTAACTGTTCAATATAATCCCAATCAGTCTTCATTAAGTTCATAGTTCCCTCACCAATATGTTACCGCTCTTGTTTGCGTGGATTCTGTCAATTATTTCCTTAATTTTGTAATCAGTCTGCACGAACGCGTTTTCCAATATCGTTAAGTAGTGAAACGCCTCATCTCTGTCTTGAGGCTTTAGCATTTCGAAAGCCTTAGCGAAATACTCAACTTCCTCAGCCCCGAACTCCTCAGACGCCTCAGTGTCGTAGTTCACAGACCAGTCATACCACGCCCTTAGGATTTCTAGGGCGTGAGGAGTTAGATAAAAAATACTTCCTTTATTATGTTTATATTATAGAGAAGGGTTATGGCGGTCAGAGAAGGGATAATTACGTTGGTTCTTTAGATAAGGTAATCGAATTTTATGTTAGTGGGGAATATCCCCCACAACGCCGCGGCCGGGATTTGAACCCGGGTCACGGGCTCGACAGGCCCCCATCCTATCGGCGAAGTTTCTAGACCGGGCTAGACTACCGCGGCATCTTCAATAAGGTAAAACCTCCTATAAATTTTTCGTCATGCCTCCACAATCTTAAGAAGGTCCTCGTGGTCCAGCTTATAGACGCTGAAGTAGTTGTCGGACACCCTTCTAAGGTCATTGTTATCACCTCTTATCATTACACTTATGAGCGTTGACTTGGCGTCCTTCAGTGACCTCCTCACAGCGGTCTCCGCTATTTTGTCCTCTCCGTCAGTTAGAAGTATAATTTCACTTACCCCCTTTACAGGCCCCTCCCTTATGTCCTCGCAGGCGCTTAGGACGGACCTGCTTATGTCTGTGCCTCCTCCCCCCCTTATCTTTCCTATGTACTCTATCATCTTTATGACGTCCTTGCTCTTGGCGCTCTTCATTACCTTTATCAGAGGATAGGGTATGTTGTCGAAGAACCTCATGTAGAAATCCCTATTCTCCCTTCGAGCTCTACTGTATAACGCCAAGGCGACCGCCTTGGCCCATAGTATCTTTTCACCGTCCATGCTTCCCGACTTGTCAAGGAGTAAGTAAAGCGGTCCTAGGCTTTCCCTTATTTGCTTCTCGTAAAGTAAGGTCTCCGCCTCAGCCAACTTCAGGTAGAATATCTCGTCAGGCATTGACAATTCTGATGGTACTATCCTCTCCAGGTCCGAACCCTTTTCATAACCGTAAAGTTCCCCCTTTGAGTACCTAGTGCTCACCTTTCTGGTGAAGGAACCTAGCTTCTGCATTCCGCTCAAGAACTCCAGTATCTTCTTTATCTCAGTTATTTTAGAGAGCCTCAGCACCTCGTGTATGTCCCCCTCGAAATTCAGCATACTTCCCGTGCCTGCGCCGTTTCCACCAATTATCTTCTGCATGCTCTTCACCATATTGGCGTCCTCCATGGCCTTGGAGAGAGCCTTCTCGTGAACCTGTTTCATGAGCTTCTCCATTGATTCCTGGTTACCCTGTTGTCCGCTCTTCTTATTCCCACCCATCATACCGTTGAGTAACTGTTCAGCGGCCTCCCTCTCCTCCTTGGACTGCGAGGTCTTCTTCACCCTCTCCAGCTCCTCTATGAGGTTCTGCATGTAGCTTATGGAGAGGGCCATGCTCACGGCGGAGTTGGCAACTGAGTAGTTCCTATTGGTAATAACTGCGTCAGAGGAAAGAGTCATCTCGAGGAACTTGTAGAGCAGTTTCCCTTCCTGTGGTACCTCCTCCTCAGGCCTCATTAGTGGTAGGGGGAGGTAGTGGCTATAGTATGAATCGACAAGGAAGTTGGGGTCAACTGGCACGTCCTTACCCATTAGCTTCTTCAATGTGTGTGATATCCTTTCCCCTCTGTACTTGACTATGGGGTCCTCGTAATCCACTCCTCTCAGGTAACCATCGCTCATGGGTATATCCCCAGCTTCCTGGCTACCCTCTCCAGGAGCCTGTCTATTTCCGCCACCACCTGGTTGGAGAACTCCTCCACCTTCGGGTCACCCCCTTCCCTTCCCAGGGAGATCACCCTTTCTCTGGTGGCCTTTAGGCTCCTGATCAGTTCAACTAACCTGGGGTCGGAGTCGTTGGATGTGTCCACGTACTTGCTCGCCTCCTTTATGTTGGTGTATATCTCGTTAAGCTCCTTCATGTACTTGATTGGCGTCTTCAGTTCCTCCGCTAGGAGAGCTGCCACCTTCTCGAAGTCGTCTATCTCTCTTGGTGCAACGTACTTCAGCACCACCAGGTCCTCCTCTGTGGCCTTCAGCCTACCGTTCAGGATGGAGTGAGCTGAGACCACCTTCAGTGTCTTTCCTTTCCTTCTGTCGCTCATATGTATTCCCTTCTCCTCCAGCATCAAGAAGAGCTTCAGTAACTTGTTCTTAACAGGACCGATATCCACGTCCGGTATCATGGAATACATTCTATCCAAGTCCTCTGTGGTAAGGATGGGTTCCGGCACCTTCCACTTATCTGAGAACTCAAGTTCCCAACTTGAGTCCAGGAGTTGTTTCCACACCTCCTCCCCCACAGGCTTCGCGTAGTGTCTGAGTAGGAGCCTATCGTACAGCGCCTCCAGCTCAGGTTCGTCGGGAACTCTATTGCTAGCTCCAATCAAAGTCCTCAGGGGGACCTTTATTGTATTATAACCGTCATATATTACCCTCTCGTTCAATAGGGTGAGAAGGGAGTTAAGGATAGCCGAATTTGCGTTAAATATCTCGTCAAGGAAAGCTATTTCGCTCTCCGGGAGTTTATCCTTAGTTATCCTTCTGTAGACTCCCTGCCTCAGCATGTTTACGTCCAACGCCCCGAAAAGTTCAGCGGGTTCAGTGTATTTGGTCAGAAGGTATGAGAAGAATTTGGCCTTTAACAGTTCCGCAGCTCTTCGGGCTATGGCCGACTTAGCTGTTCCAGGTTCTCCAACCAAAACCACGTGCTCCTTTGATATCAGTGCGAGAGTTACCACCTTGGCTTCTTCGTCTCTACTTATGAATGGGGTATACAGTATTTCCATGAACTTTCTGGGCAATGACAGTAATCTGTCACCATCCGTGGCCCTCATAGGAGTAAATATGGTTTCGTAGCTTATAAAGTCCAAATCAAAACGCCTTAACCCGGTTATGCGTACTCATATCGAGGATAGTTAGTGAACTACCCCGCCCTCACGGACGGGGCATCTCCACCTCGCGATGGAGATTTCCTGCTTCTCAGAGCAACCTCGATCCCCCTTCACCCACAGCGGAGGTTCCATCGAACTGAACCG